>Ga0210082_1000165_pt1 | contig 13852 bp, 10 predicted proteins | sample White_ThreeSqA_D_2_FD_185592 | JGI IMG/M metagenome (GOLD analysis project Ga0210082, IMG submission 185592) | Wetland microbial communities from the San Francisco Bay, California, USA, that impact long-term carbon sequestration -... | ecosystem: Environmental > Aquatic > Marine > Wetlands ... | reverse complement strand
GACACGAAGGACACGAAGATAAAATAAAGAAAAAGCAGGTAATTAAAGTCTTTTCTTATCTTTCCCTTCGTGCTCTTCGTGTTCTTCGTGGTAAAATTAATTACCGGTCCGGCAGCATGCCGGTTGAAATGAGGGGCAACACATTCATCCGCATAAGGTTTTGAGATGACGCTTGAACACCGGAAATCCCCAGGGCCGTGCAAAGCGGGTCCGGCAGCATGCCGGTGCCGGTTGAAATGGGGGGGGATTTGAGGTACAATGGGTTTTTAAAGGAGGAATTGTTTAATGAAAAATACAATATCGCGAAGAGGTTTTTTTAGCAGGAGTTTCGGACTTGGGGCCGGGTTGGTTCTTTCCAACGGCCTTACCATTTTCTCAAGGGGCGGGAAAGCCTCGAGTATACCTGTTATCGTTACGGACCATACCAATCGAACCGGCCGGGAAGCGATGAAAGCCGGTTGGGAAATCCTGGCCAATGGCGGGACCGCCCTGGACGCGGTGGAAAAATCCACCAATATTATCGAACTGGACCCCGAAGATTTCACCGTCGGGTACGGCGGTCTGCCCAATGAAGACGGCGTCATCCAGTTGGATTCGTCCGTTATGGACGGCAAAACCTATAACGCCGGTGCCGTGGCCTGCCTTGAAAATATAAAAACCCCCTGTTCCGTGGCACGCATCGTGATGGAACGAACGGACCACGTGTTACTGGTGGGGCAGGGCGCACTGACGTTCGCAAAGCAATGGGGTTTTAAAGAGGAAGACCTGATGACCGACCTCTCCCGGAAAATGTGGATAAAGTGGAAAGAGGGCTTAAGTAAAGATGACGACTGGGGACCGCCGGACCATTTGAAAGATTTACAGTTGCAAGCCCTGCGGGAAGAAGCCGGATTCACCTACGGCACCACCAATCACCTGGCGGTCGATAAGAACGGCGATATTGCGGGGATTACCTCCACCAGCGGACTTAGTTGGAAAATACCGGGACGTGTGGGTGATTCCCCCATCATCGGCGCGGGACTGTACGTGGACAACGAAGTGGGCGCGGCCGGTGCCACGGGCCGGGGCGAAGACGTGATCAAGTCTTGTGCTTCCTACTATATCGTGATGCGCATGAGAGACGGCCGCACTCCCCAACAAGCTTGCGAAGACGCATTGAAAATGATCGTCGATAAATACAAGAAAGTCAATCCCAGCTTCTTCCCTTCTGAAAAATTTATTGCCCTGAATAAAAAAGGCGAATACGGCTGCGCCTACATGAAAGCCAAGACCCCGGCCAAAATGTGCGTGGCCAATAAAAACGGGATAGATATCTATACCGGAAGTTTGTTGTATAAAACCTCCGATTAGACAGCGCTTTATATTACCTGTATATTACCTGGGAGCGATTTTTACCGTAATACGGCTCCGTTTCGCTTTCCCTGTGAACTCGAAGGTATAGTCGCCGAGGAAGCCGGGGCCGGGCATCCAGTAGAAGACGTTATTTTTTGTGTCCAGGGTGGAGCCGGTGGGCAGCGGTTTTAATTTCTCTCCGACCACGAGGTGGCCGGTCCGGGTGAAGGAGTACGGCAGGTGGATTTCCACACGTTCGAGCTCTTTTATGGAGATCATTGTTCCATTATCGTCGGGAGAGATTGTTCGCAATTTCGCATTTTTGCCGAACCCTTTACGCACACCGATGGGAGAAGTATTATCGATAGGAATCGAGGAAAACGTATTCCCGGCAGTCTGCGCCGTCTGTCCGGTGCCGACGTTGGCGATGGTAAAATACCGTGAGCCGATGCCGTCGCTGTTTCCGACGAAATCCGTGGCTATCCATGCAATGGTATGAATCCCTTCGTTATATTGGGTGGTATCGATATCGAAATACCCGCCTGCGCCGGTGCTGTTGGAATACCAGGGGAAGAAAGCGGCGATGTCGGACCGGTAGATATTATAAACGGGGTGGCCGATGTTCACGCCGTCGATAAAGACATCGATGGTGGAGCCGTTGGTGGGGATGAGGTTGGGCAGGGGTGTCAGGGCCCATCCATGGTTGCGGAAAGCGGTGCCGGAGGCGGTACCGCCCTGGGTGGGGGTATCGAGGGCGCCGAAGGGTTTCTGTGCATTGGCATTGTCGCAGACGATGGTTTTGGTACCCAGCGTCACCTGTGCGCCGGAGGTATCGGTGGCAATGGCGTGGAGTTTAAAGGTCCCGTTGCCGCTGTTGGGTAAGAAATTGGTTAACATCATATACCCCCATCCGGCCTGGTAATTGGCGGGATAAGCGGGGTATGCCGCTTCGATATCGGGACGCGCGCCTTCGACAAAAAGGGCGTCACCGATATAAACGAGGCCGGTTCCTTCCCCGGTGACGGGGTCCCGGTAGATTTTCAGACCGGTTACCCCCACGTCGTCCAATACCCAGCCGGTAACGGGGATGCTGCTGCTGACGGTGGAATTGTCCGTGGGAGAAGAAAAATCGCCGAAGGGCAATTGGTTCTGCGAGCCGTTCTTTACGATAAGGGTGATATCGACCGCCTGGGGCGAATCATCGGCATTGGGGGCGGAAACGGTAACAACGCTGCTGTAAGTCCCCGCGGAAAGCCCGGTGGGATCGACGGTCACGTTAACCACGGCGCCCAGGGCGCCGGACACGGGGTCACAGGAGAGCCACGCGGAATCTTTGGAAGCGCTCCAGTTCAGCGCCCCGGTCCCGGAGTTGGAGACGCGGAAGACCTGTGTGGGAGGCGCACCCTGTCCCAGGATGTACCCGAAATTCAACCCCTCCCTCGATACGCTCAGGATGGGGGTCCCGGTCCCCTCGACAGTGAGTGTGACGGCGACGGTTTTGGGTGAGCCGTCGGCACCGGCGGCGGAAACGGTAATATTACCGCTGTAACTCCCGGCGGAAAGCCCGGAAGGATTAACCGAGACGGTGACATCGTCGCCCTGTGCCCCGGAGGTGGGGTCACAGGAGAGCCACGCGATGTTTTCAGCGAGGGTCCAGTTCAAATTGCCGCTCCCGCTGTTGGAAACGCTGAAATTCTGGTTAGAGGGGGTAGTCCCGCCAATAGTATGACTAAAATTCAACTGGTTCTTTGAAACGCTCAATACGGGGCTGTTGGAGTCGGAAACGTTAAAATTAACGGTAACGGTTTTGGGCGAGCCCGCGGCACCGGCGGCGGAAACGGTGATATCGCCGCTGTAACTCCCGGCCGTAAGCCCGGTGGGACTGACGGAAACGGTGAAGTCGTCCCCCTGGGTACCGGAGGTGGGGTTACAGGAAAGCCACGCGGTACTTTCGGAGAGGGTCCAGTTCAACACGCCGGTCCCGGTATTGGAGACGGTAACGCTCCCGGCCGCAGGTGTATTGTCCCCGATGACATAGCTGAAACTCAACTGGCCGGTGGAAAGACTTAGCACGGGGGTATCGACGCCCCCGTTGACATTCACGGCCAGGGTTTGGGTAGGGCCGACGGCACCGTTTTTATTCACAGCGGCGACTTTATAATAAACATAACCACCGGCCTGGAAACTGCTGTCGGCATAGGTGGCCGCGGTTTGCCTCGCAATCTCGGAACTACCGTCTGCGGTAAAGTCCGAGGTATAACCGCGGTAAATAACAAATTGCTTAAAATCGCCCCAGTCGCTCCAGGTCCATTGGAGGTCGGTCCAGATGAGCGAGGACCAGCTTAAATTGATTGTGCCGCCGCCGGAGTCGTAAGTGCCTGCCAGGGTTTCCACTTTTTTGGGCGTAAAGACGGTGCCGACGCCCTGTCGCGCCCTGTCTTTAATATCGTCGAAAACGTTTTTCGCGGCGGTTTCGCGGTTGGTGCCCTTGAACTGGTACTCATTAGTATCCCCTTTCCATTTGAAGAGACTTATAACATGGGGGTTCCCGTTGTAGAGTCTCATCATCTGGGTTTCCAGTTCGCTTACGCTGCCCAGGGTGGCTGAAATGCCGGCGGGGATGACGTCGGGGTTGTATTCCAACGCGGCCCAGTTGCCGGACATGCCGGCGGCACCGTCGATACCGTACAGGGTGGTACGGTAATAAGCGAACCCGAGATTGACGTCATAGAGGGTGACGCCCAGACCGGTGTCGGAATACGCATCCGCGGTCCACATGGGGGCGGCGGAGGAATAGTAACGGGGGTTCAGGAACGGGATGGCCGGGTCGTTGGGCCGGGTGCCGAAAAGATAATCGGCGGGTATCTGGTGGGTATAGTATTTGTCCCTGTCGAACCCGCTGCTGCGCGCGAGTTTTGCCATATCTTTAACGTAATGGTAAACCAATGTTTCGCGGAACAAGTGCCAGAGATCGTAATACGGGTCGGTACCCGCGGGCACCATGGTGCGGGGCGGGTCGAACCCCCCGGCGGTATAGTTGCCGCCGGAGGAAGGCATCATCCCGTTTTGGGTATATTGGGCGACGGGGATGATATTGGGGTCGGGGTTGGCGGTGTCGGTATAATTGGTGTCCACGGCATCGGAAAGGTCCCAATGGAAATATTTCAAATCCCAGGTGGTAAAGGACGTACCGAAATCGGCATTAAAATTAGCCAGGCCGCTTGCTCCCTGGTAACGCACGCCGCCGTTGACATACCCCTGGCCGGCGTATTTCTCCCCGGTGGCATAAAGCCCCTGGTGCCGGACCCAATCCCGGAACTCGAGGACGGCAAAAGGCGAATAATCGCAAAAATAGTCCTGCATGTACTGCGTATCGTTAATACGGTTATAATTAAGTTCGGCTTCACCGGGGGCGCTGACAATGATAATAACATCGGGATTGGCATCCTGGAGTTGTTCGAGGTAGGCCATTGCGGCGCCGACTTTGCCGTCCAGGTGTGCCCGTAATTTCCGGGCATAGCGCGAAAGGGTGGTAAACACATACCCGTTTATAACGGAGCTGTCGGCTTCGGGGTTCGCCGCGGAGACAACGCGGCCGTCCACATGGTTCAGGTCCACGGGGAAAGCGGAACCCCCGTAAGGCACGGATGCCCCGCTTGCCTGCGCGGGGGAAGATATATTATTGTCGTTGTACCACTGGGCATTACGGACATCTTCTCTTTTTGCATCGTTATAATAGGTCACCAGGCGTGCCATACCGTAATCCAATATCATGTGTACGCCCACGTTGTGTTGTTTTGCAAAGGCGATGATTTTATCCATTTCATTCTTGAATGTCTGGATATTGCTGCCGCTGCTGCCGGGATTAATATTCCAGTTCATCGGGACCCCGGAGAAATCGGAGAAGCACAGGGGGGCGTATATGCCGTTTCCAAAGCGGCTTTTGATATAATCGATCTCGGCATCGTCTCCATCCAGGAAATAATGGGTGATGGAGAAGATCAGGGAGTTATCATAGGTGGGTTTGGGTAATTCCGCGGAATACAGGTGCCCAAACATCAGTACTGCGAAGAGTACATTTATCAAAAATTTTTTCATATCATCCTCACTACGTTAAACCTGAAACCGGTTAACCCAGTATTATAAACCAAAACGAAGAAAAAATCCAGTGGATTTAAAACCAGGGAATCTATTGCGGTAAAAAAATGCAAAGATTAAAATAGATAGAAAGAGAGAAAAGGTGGAAAAAAAGAAAGATGAAGGTTGAAAGATTTCCCTTCGACCTTCATCTTAAATAGGACCGCTAATTAATGTTTAAGCGATGTGTTCAGGGTCAACAGGGATTATTGGGATAATAGGACCAATCACAGATTCTACCACCGCACGTGGTGCAGGAATCGCAACTGTCCAATGTCCCGGGGCAGTTGCAGGTATAGTCGGTGGGGCAGTCCCAGGTCAGTGGGCACGAGCCGATACGGCATTCGGATTCGTCGCCTGCGACGACAACCTTTTGTGCATCGACGCTCAGGTTTGAGACGGTTTGTTTGTTAATCGACAATTTTTTCTTTAACGCTTTGGGTTTCATGTGTTTATCTCCTTTTTTTTAATTTGAATCCGATAGTATTGAATCATATCAAGCCTTTTTCCTCAGGGACAGTTTACATCAAATAGGAGGACATGTCAATCCGTCCAGGCAAATCGTGCGACATTCGTCGTTTGGCGACCATCCCCTTTTTCCCTCACAACCGGGTGATTTAAAGGCGCGGCTCCTCCCGTCTCCGGAACAGGCAAGCCTGTTCCCTACATCCTGTCCTTTTTTCCCTCACTCATCCTACTCCTCTTACTCCTCTCACTCATCTATTTACCTTTTGGCGCACATCTGGCCCGGCACCTAAATCACCTTCCAACGGATAACCCGATTTAACATTTAGAAGTGGGGTCGCCCCACGCGGCCCCGTTTTTTTGTCTACAACGGCTGAATGTCCCGGTCCCAGCGGCTGAAATCTCTACCTCTACCTTTCAAACCGATGGATTAAGTCCCGGTGCCGGGGGCCGTTTGGCGACTGGCCCCTTTTCTGTCCTTCATAAGAGTTACTTCGCTTTCGTAGACTTTCCCAAATCCGTGGCTAAAGATTTTCATGGTTTTAGGGCGACGGCGGGCCGTCATGAGGGGCTGGCACCAAAACTATTGGTCTTTGTTTACTTTTTCAACGGAGGCGTTGAATTATTCAACGGTTTTTTCGGCCAAACGGCACCGCCGGGGAAAAACAAAATTGGGAAAATATCTCGATAACCGCATATAATAACACTTTACCATAAATTCTTCATTTCTACTTCAACCTGGCACCATAGTTGCATATTTATTTGCGTAACACAAAAAATTAGTTTTATGGAGGAATAATATGAATACTGTAAAAAAGACCGCGTCGGGTTTGAGAGTAATCCCCACCGGGGAGCGGAAATGTATATGGATGGATGCCGGGGTCGTATCTTATAAATTGTGTACCAACCAATTCCAGTGCAATATATGCGAGTTTGACCACGCCATGTCCAACCGCGCCGCGCAGAGCAAGGCGGAAGCACAAGAGAACCGGGCCGTACCCGGTTATAAAAAAGAGATCGTCCAGTGGATGGAAGAGTTTAAACACCGTCCCGCGGACCAGCGGAAATGCCGTTACATGTTAAGCGGCGATGTGGCCCATAAAATATGTCCCAACAGTTTCCGCTGCGGCGATTGCACCTTCGACCAGATGATGCAAGACCGTCTCCAGCCCGGCGCCGACAGGGACGATACATTCAAATATATATCCGGTTTCCATATGAGCGATAACCTTTACTATTTCCGCAATCATATGTGGCTGAGACTGGAACGAAACGGGAAATACCGGATCGGTATCGATGATTTCGCCCGGCGTCTTATCGGTAAAGCCGGCGGCCTTAAATTACCCCCCCCGGGCCGGAAGATCGAAATGGAAGAGTACAACATGACCGTCAACCATGACTACGGCGACCTGGAATTCTTCTCTCCCCTGGACGGGACCGTGGATTCCACCAATTACGGACTCCTGGAGGATTCCAGCCTATTAACCGAAAAGCCTTATGCCGACGGATGGTTGATGACCGTGGAACCCAAAAGCATCGCCAAAAGCAACCGTAATTTCTTGAGGGGCGAAGAGGCGCGGGCCTGGATGGTGGAAGAAGTGAACCTGTTGTCCACCGGTCTCGGCGCCGAAGCCGGGGTGACCATGCACGACGGCGCTGCCGTGGCCAAAGACCTCTGCAGCCGGTTGAGCCGCGACAAATGGCGGGATCTGGTAAAAAGCCGCCTGTTTGTCAAATGATCCGGATCACTTTGGGCACGTAGTCCGTGTTCTTTTCAAAGACCCTGGCGATTGCCCTGACAACGAGGTAGGCGATGAAAAAACCGGCAATACCACAGGCAAAGGCGAATAGTTCCGGTTCCGAAAAAAGGTTTTTCCCGAACTTAAGTCCGGCCGTCACACCGGCCATGAGAAAGATCACCGGGATGATGTAGAAGACAAAAGAGATTTTCCACAGCGGGCCCGAGGCGATTTCCAGGAGCACCCGGTCTCCTGGTTTCGCCCCCGCCGTGTTCAGGGCTTCCGCTTCCATATTTTCCGTGCCGCCCAGGGAACTGCAAACCCCCTGGCTTTTGCACCCCTGGCACATCGAGGTCCTGCGCGTCCGTACCCAGGCTATATCATCCGTGACTCGCGTCACCGTACCTTGTTCCGTACTCATTGGTTCTCCTGGTCTATATTAAACTGTAAGATAATTTTTTTAGCTCTCATTTTTTTAGCTCTCTTTAAATTAACAGGATTTTCCCTATTTGTCAATCGAAAAAATCATGGGAAAAAACATCAAAAAAAATCGAAAAAGAATTGACGCCGCGCCATAATTATGGTAAAAGCTGATGTTCGGCTTTGGAGGAATAATCATATGGGTTTCGATTTTTTTTCGTGGGTGATTGTCCCACTGCTTATTTTTATCGCCCGGGTGATGGATGTCTCCCTGGGCACCTTGCGCTTTATATTCCTGTCGAAGGGCTACCGGAAACTCGCCCCGCTGCTTGGGTTCCTGGAAGTGCTCATCTGGGTGATCGCCGTCCGGGAAGTCCTGCTGAACTTAAGGAACATCGCCTGTTTCCTGGCTTACGGCGCCGGTTTTGCCGCCGGGAATTATGTGGGCATGTGGCTGGAAGAAAAGCTCTCCATCGGCACGGTGCTGCTGCGGGTGGTCATGCGAAACTCTTACGCCGCGTTCACGGAATTCATGAAGGAAAACAATTACGGCTATACCCTGGTGGACGGCGAAGGGACCGTGGAAAGGGTTAAAATTCTCTTCTCCGTGCTCAAACGGAAAAACCTGAATCACGTTTTAGCGACCCTGTCCCGGGCCAATCCCCGCGCCTTTTACACCATCGAAACCATCAGGAGTGTCGGTGAAGGCATTTTCCCTTCCGGTGAGGACGGTGTCTTTTCCAGGCTTTTCCGCAAGCACCGCAAATCCAAATAGCCCCGGTTCCCTTAACGCTTACCCCTTATTATCCCCCGAAGAGGCGTTCGACCTCTTTTTCCAGTTCCTCCCCGGTCTGCGTGCGGCCCTCGCACAACCGGGAATAGGCCCCTGCCTTTTGGATAAATTCCGGGATCAACGGGTTCAGGCGGTCCGCGAACCGCTTAAATTGATCCGGCGTTACGAGTTTCACGTCCCGTAAAAAATCGTAAAACACCCTTGCCGAATTGCCGATATCTTCGAGGAATCCCCGGTTCATTATTTCGTGCCCGACCACCAGGTCCCGGAAAACGACCCTCGAATACCGCTGGAATAACTCCGTATTTTCGTAAAGGAACATATCCTCCTTCGCCGCGTTCGCCGCATCTTCCAACGCCGCCATAAATATATCCAGGAGTTCCAGGGCCGCAAGTATCTCGTGGGGTGAGAGTGTTTTCTTCCGCAGATGATGGAGTTTGAAGGCGGCCAGCCTGTCGTCGTTATAATCCCGGCACAGGGCCGAAACTTCCGCCGTGTCGCCCTCCGCCATTAAATCGTGGAGCGCCCTGTTATCCACCGGCCGCACCAGGTACTCGAAATAACTCAACCGGTGTTTGTGCATATATTCCAGGATGTCCATGTTTGCAAAGACCGCCTCATTATCGATGTTAAATGCCGCCGCCTTTTGAAAATAAATATCCGCTTTTTTGAAATCTCCCGTCACCAGGTAAATCCAGCCCAGGTTGTTGATAAAGGTATCGTTATCCGGGTCCAACTCCAGTGCTTTTTCCTGCATCCGTATTGCCCCGGCGTTATCCTCCCGCGGCGGCTGGAGAAGGTAATACGCCAGGTCGTCGTAAAAAGAAGCCGTTTCCGGGAACAGGCGGACGGTTCTTTCCAGGTACCTGGCGGCCAGGTCGTATTTCAAAAGTCCTGCCAGGGTTTCCACTGTCCCGGACAGGAGGTCGCCGAATTCTTCTTCGTCTTCGATAACGGCGGCCATGAGATCGAATCCCCTGTCCATGAACCGCTCCCCTTCCGCGGGTTTCCCCATCCTTAACATGGATATCCCCCGGTGGAACCATACGGGGAAATATTCCGGGCACACGGTCACGATCTCCTCCATCACCCGGTCCGATTCGTCCGGGGAAAGCATGGCGGCGGTGTTGTCTCCGCCCAGGATGGTAAACCATGCCTTGCCTTGAAGTTCACCGAACCGTTTGTGTGCCGCCAGCCATTCCGGGGTTTTTCTTACATTTGCTCCATATCGAGTCATATTTCACTTTTCCTTTTTCTTTCGACATCTTTCTTTCGACATCTATTGGCTTCCGCCAGCAGACATTTTATTCCGTTTTTATCCCGTTGTCAATTTAAAACAGGATATGAGTACGATTTAAATGGAAAAAGGAGAGTGGGGCAGCCAAAAATGTTGACATTCGCCCCGCCTTATGTTTATAATCCTATCTTGCAATACGATGACACATTTTAGAAAAAAATTTTACAGCAAGGAAACAACGAAGGGCGGCAGCTTGCTTAAAATTTCCGGGAAGATGAATCCGTCGAGATATACTTAAAGGAGAATAAGAATGTTCAGGAAAAAAAAATCCGGCGTGGACATGAAGTTGAATACCCTGCTCCGGCAGAAACCCCGGTTTCACGGTAGAGAAAACGCGGGTACGGCGGATTATTCCATTTCAGATAAGGTACTGCGCTGGATTTCTCAAAATTCGGAACCCCGGGGCGTCACACTGGAGACCGGCTGCGGCTATTCCACTGTTGTTTTCTCCCTGGTAAGCAGTCGTCATACGGTTATTTCACCGTTTCCCCAGGAACATGAACTCATAAAAAAATGGTGTCTCGCCCTCGAACATTCCCCGGATAATATCGAGTTTATCGCATCTTTTTCCCAGGATGTCGTCCATACGCCGGGGGACCGGGAGGGACCCGACCTCGATACGGTCCTTATCGACGGCGACCACGCATTTCCCGCGCCCTTTATCGATTGGTACTATACCGCCGACAGGATCAAGCGCGGCGGACTCCTTATTGTCGACGACACCCAGTTGGTCACGGGCAAAATATTGAGGGATTTTCTTCTCGCGGAGACGAAACGCTGGAAATGCCTGGTCGAGATCGGGAAGACCGCTGTGTTCCAAAAAACCACCGACGCCCCCGCCGCAAAGGGGGTCCCCTGGATCGACCAACCCTATGTCAATGTCGGTATGTCGATGCACAAAGGATGAATCGCCGACCCTTATTGTCCGTTATCGTGGCCAATTACAATAATCAACCGTATATCGGGGATTGCCTGGACGGCATTCTCGGGCAAACCTATAAGGACCTTGAAATTATCGTATCCGATGACGCCTCCACGGATAATTCCCCCGGCATCATCCGGCAATATGAAACCCGATATCCCGGCATTGTCAAAGGAATTTTCTCCACCGCAAACAGGGGGGTGGCCCAAACACGGCACGAAGCAATCTTACAGGCCCGGGGCGAATATATTACCACCCTGGACAGCGACGACTATTACTACGATACGCATAAACTGGAAAAAGAGATGGAACTGACCGCCCGTTATAAACAAACAACCGGCGAAGAGATCATCGCTTTTTCCAATATCGCCTTTGTCAAAAGCGATAAAACCCTTATCTGTCTCCAGGGCGATTCGGAACCCATAAAAGAAGGAGATATCTTCGACGAGATCATCTCCCGTTCGTGCATGGTCCCCAGGGATTTTATTATAAGACGATCCGCCTATTTTGACGTGGGCGGCTATGATTCCCGTTTCAAGACCCATGAAGACTGGGATTTAAAGATCAGGTTGGCCGCCCGGTTCCCCTTTTATTACACCCGGTGTACCGGTACCGCATACCGGCGGGACTCGGGGGGATTGTCCCGTATCTCCTTTCACCGGCGAACCCGGAACTTGTGGAACGTCTTTTTTAAAAACCTCCCCCTGGTCTCCCCGGATAAACGAAAAACCTCGGCCCGGACGTTCACCCGCTTCATGGACCGGAGAGAAAGGGGTTACCTGGAAACAACGAATCGGTACTTTTTCAAGAGAATTCCCGTCTACTTCGACCGGTTCATGAACGACTTCCGATTATCGGTTTTGTTGTGGAAAAAAAGAACCGTGGAAAAAGAGGCCCCTTATAACAAACAGGGAAACAAAAAATGAGAAAAAATCCCATCTTCATTCATTCTTTATTTCGGACCGGCAGCACCTACGTTTGGAACAAATTCAGGCAGCATGACGAGTACTATTGTTATTATGAACCTTTCCACCAGGAAATGGCGAACCTGGGAAAGGGTAAAATCGATATTTGGGGATATGATAAATCGTGTACTCAATGGATGAGGCATCCCGATTTAAACGTCGGCTATTTACGCGAATATGAAAAAATCCTGGAACCCGGCGTGAACGGCGTTCCTTTTTTTAAAAAATCTTTCAGCTTCGACGATTTTTTCAATAACGCCGAAAACCCGGACCAAAAAAAATATATCGACTTTCTCCTGGAGAACGCCGGAGACAGGACACCAGTCTTACAGTTCAATCGAAGTTCGCTGCGCATTTCCTGGTTTAAGCAAAATTACCCGGATGCCCTGCACCTTTACCTGATGCGGGGGCCGAGGAACCAGTTCCATTCTTATATCGATATGTATGAAAAGAACAAGCTGGATTCATTTTTGACGATGGACCTGATAGTAACCGGGGTGAACCGGCGCATTGAGCCATTCGATTTGCTTGCCACCCGGATACCCATATTCGAGTATCACTCGGATCTCTTTTTAGACGAGAAATTCATTTACAGCCGGTTGTTACCCGTATACAGTACCGATGAAAAATACTACATTTTCTATTTTATCTGGTTCCTGTCGTTGATCGAAAATGCGCGGAAAGCCGATTTCCTCCTGAATATCGATCTTTTAAGTACGGACACTTCTTACCGGGATGGGATATCCCGGCTTTTTGAAAAGGCGGGTTTTAACAATATCGATTTTAGTGACGCGGGGATCGGGGATTATAAAAAACCGGTTTTAAAAAAGAGGAAAATGACCGGGATCGAAATGTCCGTGCAATCTCTTCTCCGGGGACAATACGAACCCGATCAACTGAAGTGTATGTATACCAAACTTGGAACAAAGAACCGGCAGCACCTGGAATTTGACAGGGGAAAACTCCGGTTTTGGGGAATAAAAAAAATGGATAAAAAAAAGGGCTTTAACAAAGAACTTCTAAAGAAATATGAACTTATTTTCAACACTTTCTCCGCGCAGTTGGCCGACCGGAACCGTGTCGCTCAGCTCCTGAAAAAACAGTTGGCCACTGAAATGGATGAAGTCTCGATATTAAAAAAAGCCCTGGAGCAAAAGGAACGGGAATTAACGGAAAATAGCCTGGGATTGGATAAAAAAGAGCAGCAGCTTTTAAAGGAAAAAGAAAAACTCCGGGCGCTTGAACAAGAATTTAGAGAGAAAGAATTACAACTGGAGCAAAAAGATCGAGAAATATCTCAAAAGGATGAAGCCCTGTCGGAGAAAGACCGCTTACTGGAGCACAAAAATCAGCAGTTGGCGGAGAAAGACCTCCTCCTGGAACGGAATGAGCAAAAGCTGGCGCAAAAAGATCAGCGTATAATGCAGGAGAGCGAAGCCCTTGCAGAGAAAGAGCAGCAACTTGCATCAAAGGATCAAGCACTGAAAAAAAAGGAGCAGGTACTGGAGCAAAAGGATCAAGCACTGGAACAAAAAGACAGGGAATTAAAAAAGAAAGACAGCCGATTGGAGTCCCTGTCGGAGGAGCAAGCCGCCCTGGCGCGGGAACTGTCAAGAAAAAATAGGGAGATCGATTCTCTAAAATCCGAATTATCAAGGATTACCGGCAATAAGTATTTCAGAGCGCTGGAATTTTTTAAATTGGTAAAGCCCGATGAAAAAGAAATGCCGGAATAGGAAGAAATAAGAAATTAGGAAGAAATAAGAAAAATGAGTGTGATTA
>Ga0210082_1000164_pt1 | contig 13899 bp, 10 predicted proteins | sample White_ThreeSqA_D_2_FD_185592 | JGI IMG/M metagenome (GOLD analysis project Ga0210082, IMG submission 185592) | Wetland microbial communities from the San Francisco Bay, California, USA, that impact long-term carbon sequestration -... | ecosystem: Environmental > Aquatic > Marine > Wetlands ... | reverse complement strand
GGAGCGCACCCTTTATGTCGTCACTCATGGAGGTGTAATTCCAGGAACCGAAACGACCGATGGAATAAATATTATAGGATTTCAATTTTTCCAACGTGGGCGGCACCACCTCACGCCAATTACGGGTGAATATAACATAAGATACGGGAATAATACGGACATCGAAAAAAACAACCTCATCCCTACTCTCGATCAATTTTAAAGATTTCAAGGTAAATACCAACTCCTCCTCAACCTTCTTCCGATCGATAACGGTATCCGGCGTTACGCTCTTTTCCAAATAGCACGCGGGATACGGATGGACAGGATAAAACCCCACCCGGTAAAAAGGAATTCCCTCATCGGCGATATATACCCAATGAAACCGCTTCCGCTTCCGCTTTAAAACGGCGTTGACCAACAACGTGGAAATATGAAAAAATTCATCCCGCGACGGGAAACCTTCGGCAGGTTTGACGATCCTTACCAACTCTTTCAACGGCATGGAGGTAATAAGCTTATCATAGGTATATTCACCCCGGGTGGTCCTCACCTTTTTGTTCCGGGCATCCACTTCGATAACCGGTTCATTCATACGAATGCGGTCCGTAGGAATGATCCGGGCATAGTTGTCGATGAAGTGCCGCAGCGAGGTTTCGGGATAATAAAAAACGGGATTGTACCCGGCATTGAAAAATTTCTTCCCCCCGGCCCCGGCAGCGATACGCTCCCTGTCCGGCGGCGGGATGCTCCCCTTGTCCATATCGGAAAGTATACGGTGCAAATCCATGTTGTAATACTTTGTTAAAAACGGCCTGAAAAATAACCCGAACAAGGTCTTTCCGAAATTGATCTCCAGGAAATCGTGCAGGTTACCGGCTGGGGTGAATTCGGTCTCCGAAATCTCCTTAACGATTCGCTTTCTCACCGACGCGGGCAAATACGAAAGATGGAATTGAAGCGGAAAGGGCACAAAACGGTCCAATACATAGGTGATGCTTTTGCGGTTAAATTTCCGAAAAGTACAAACCGTTTCCACCAGGGATTGGATGTCCTCCTTGTCTTTAAAATGGAAATAATGACCGGAATAATCAAACCAATAATCGCCTGCCCGGTACTGGGTGCCCAGGCCGCCGATATAATTCTCCTTTTCCAACAGGATATATTCTTCTTTCCCCTCCAGTTCCCTGGCGGCGGTTAGACCGGAAACACCGGCGCCGACGATAACGATCATTCCATTTTCACTCCCGACATCACCACGCCGAATACGGCGAAAAATAAGACGACCGCCAGGGTGGAAACGATGGTGAAGGTTTCGTCGGCGTAAAAATTCCAGAGCACGATGCCGCCGAGCATAAGCTGCATCGCCAGGATAATGCCGACGGTCCGGGAGGCGGAAAGGTCGAATTTTTTCTTCAACCGCAAGGCAAAATGGTCGGGGCTGCCGAAAAAAGGAGACTTCCCGTGCAATAGTCGCAAGATCATGACGTAAAGCAGGTCGAACAGGGGGACACCCAGGATCAAAACACCCGACACAAAAGCCAGGTCGTTGTACCTGGTATAATCCCCCATGATGGACAGGGAACCGATAACGATTCCCAATACCATGCTGCCGGAATCGCCCAGGTATATTTTGGCGGGCTGCCAGTTGAATCTTAAAAAACCGAATAACGCCCCGGCAAGACTGAGGGAGAGAATGGAAATGAGCATTTTGTCGTTGTAAAGGGAAATGACAAATATGGTCAAACAGGAAAACGCCCCCACGGAAGCGGCGAAACCGTCAAGGATATCGATAATATTAAAGGCATTGATAACGGTAAGTATCCATATGAAGGTCAACAGGGCGTTCAACCAGGCGGGCAGGAACAATAAATTAATATGGATCCCACTCTTGATGAGGATGTAAGTGGCCACGACCTGGAACAAAAATTTAATGCCGGGGGACAGGGCCTTGAGGTCGTCGAACAACCCCACGATCAATAAGATGGAACTGGCAAAGAGGATGCCCAGCAGTTCCTGGGAGAACTGGAAATAAGGGATGAGGCTGATGGGCGCGATGAAGCCGAAATAAACGATCACCCCCCCCATATACGCCACGGGCTCTTCTTGTTTTTTCAACCGGCCGTCCGGGGCATCCAGGAGATTGTACTTGTGCGCCACCCGGCGCGTGATGGGGGTCCCGTAAATAACCAGCAAAAAAGAGAGTACAAAGGCAAGAATAAAGACGATCTCCCTCATTTTGTCGATTCCCCGGTCTTCTGTTTTAACCGTCTCCGCTTTGCAAACGCCCGTTTTATATATTTTCCCGATTTCATCAGGCTAATTATAATTTTTGGAGAACGGAAAGTCAATAAACCGACCCAGATAATATCTTTTAAAATAATAAAAGGGATGGCCCAATAAAACCTCCGGAATCGAAAGTTCTTTATTAAGGTTAAATACCTGTTCTTGACCAGGTGGTACTTGATGAAAGCGGGCCGCGCCAGGGCCAGGGAAAAACGGGACCAAAAATTCTTTTTAAGGGTGGCGCTCCGAAAATGATAAACCCGGGCTTCGGGGTAAAAGAGGGTTTTCATTCCCAACAATTGGGCACGCCAACCGATATCGAAATCCTCCCAGAAAATGAAAAAATCCTCGTCGTAATAGTCGCCCCCGGGTTCCTGTTTCAATCTTTCCAATGCTTCCCGCCGGAACACGGTGGCGGCCCCGCACACGGAAAACACGGGCCGTTCCCGGATGTCCACATTTGCCGCGGGCCGGTTGAAACCGATTTCCGACGGGTGCAGTGCTTTGGAATAGGTCTGACCGGCGGAATCCACGGTCTCCCGGTCGAACCTTAAGATCAGGGGGGAAAGCAGGGAGAGTTCGGGGTCCTGTTCAAATTTTTTTAAAACCCGTTCATTGAACCGGTTTTCCAGTATAATATCCGCATTGGCGACCAGTACCAGGGAGGACCGGGTCTCCCGGATGCCGATATTGGCCCCCTTTGCATACCCGCTGTTATAATCCAGTGCGATCTTCCGGATTTCAGGGTATTTTTTTTCAAAGGTTTCGATTATCGTTATGGAGTTGTCCGCCGAGTGGTTGTCCACCACGACAATCTCTTTAAATTTGACGGACTGATCGATCAGCGAGGCCAAATTTTTTTCGAGGAACCCTTCCGAATTATAGCTGACTACGACTACGGAAATCGTCACCGGCCTTATATAATCCCGATGGCCTTACCGCCCTCACGGAAGCCTTTCAAGATGAACTCGAGGTCTTCGTCGGTATGGGTCGCGGTAAACGATGTACGGATGAGCGCATCTTCCGGCGGTACGGCCGGGGCGATCACCGGGTTTGTAAAAATACCGTATTCCCTTAAGAAATGCCACAATTTAAAGGTCTTCTCGATGTCCCGGATAAAAACGGGGATAATAGGGGTCTGGGTATTCCCGGTATGGTATCCCATGGCGGTCAATTCTTTGTTCATGATGCGGGTGATCTCCCACAACCGTTCCCGTCTCCAGGGTTCGGTTCGAATGACCTCAAGGGCTTTAAACGCGGAGGCGATGGAAGGGGGGGTGATGGAAGCGGAGAACATGAGTGCCCGGGCCGTATGCTTGATATACTGGATGATCCTGCTTTTCCCCGTGACGAAGCCGCCGAGGGAAGCGAAGGACTTGGAGAAGGTGGTCATGATGAGGTCTACCTCATCCATGACATCGAAATGCTCACAGGTGCCTTTCCCGTTATTTCCCATCACGCCGACACCGTGGGCATCGTCTACCATAACGCGGGAATCGTATTTTTTGGCGATCTTAATGATCCCCGGTAGATTGGCCAGGTCGCCTTCCATACTGAACACGCCGTCCACGATAATGATCCTGGCCTTATCGTCGGGGATTGTTTTGATCTTTGCTTCCAGGTCCGCCATATCGTTGTGCTTGTACTTGACGACCTGTGAGAAAGAGAGCCGGACGGCATCCATGATGGAAGCATGCACCATCCGGTCCACGAAGATCACATCGTTTCTACCGGCAATGGCGGAAATGGTGCCCAGGTTGGTCTGGAACCCGGTGGACATGGTGAGGGCTTCTTCCCTGCCCATAAATTCGGCCAACTGTTTCTCCAACTCCACGTGGAGGGAATAGGTGCCGTTTAAAAAGCGGGAACCGCAGGTGGATGAGCCGTATTTATTCACGGCATCGATGGTGGCTTGTTTTATTTTTGCATCGTCGAAGAGTCCCAGGTAATTATTCGAACCCACCATCAATATTTTTTTACCACCCACCCAAACATGATTGCCCTCGACCCGTTCGATTTCAGTAAAATAAGGGTACAGGCCGGATTTTTTGGCATCGTCCGCCCTGGTAAACTCGTAACACTTTTTAAAAATATCCATATTATGCTCCAACTTGAATTTTATTGATTTTCACGTTCTTCCAATTTATTTCTTGCCTGTCTTTCCGCTTCTTTTAGAAGTAAAATCAGCATTAAATTTTTTATAGGTTTTCAAAGACCAATTGTCTTTAAAAACCGCCGTATAAACCACTTCACCTCGAATTTTGTGCTTACCGATGAGTGAGTTTTCATTGACTTTAAAGGGAATGGCAATCTCCTTCTCCAGTTCCAGGTAGACGGTATCGTTTTCCTGTTTCGACTCCAGGTCCAACTCGGAAGCCGTGAAAAAAACTTTTGGAAAGGAAAGGTTGGAATTGTCATCCAATTTGATCATAAACCTCAAATAAGAGGATATTTTGATATCGCTCCGGGGAGTGATCTTCAACTTCAGTACCCCCTCTTCTCCCTGGCGGATACTGGTGGGGCTGACGCTGGTATCTATCTTTAAAAAATCTTCCTGGGAATAAGACGGAATAGTCAACAGTAATAGACAAATTAAAACCAGGTAACTTCTTTTATGCATTTCACCTATTTATACTACATTTCACAAAATATGTCAATATCCCAAATGAAGCCTGGAGTGATGGAGTGGTGGAGTGATAGAGTGATGGGGGAAAAAAAGCTTCTTTACTTCCAATATTCCATTACTCCGTCTTTTTCCGGAACTCCTCGCGTAACCGGTCCGGTTTGTCGGTCAATATCCCGTCCACACCCATTTTTACCAGGCATTGCATCTCCCGCCGGCGGTTGATCGTCCAGGCGATCACCCCGTTTACCGGCGTTTCGGATGAGGCATTATGCGTCTTTTTTAATTGGACGTCATGGGCAACGACCCTTCGATAACTGGTCCACGGACCCAATTGGAAGATGGGCGGGCGACCGATGCTGGCATAGTTATTGCCGAGGTCGATGGCCTTCTGAACACAACCGAAGGAGAGCGGATCAAGAACAAGAAACAGTGGAAGATCGGTGTCGAATGAATAATTCAGGTCCTTTGCCGCTTCTTTCATCGCCCTGAGTATCTCTTTTTCAGGGGTTAAAAATATTATGGTGAACTCGGGTTTGAATTCATCGAAGAGCGATTTGATCTCTTTCATCATTACGGGGACCAGGTCTTCATTTTCGCGGGGGGTTTTCACATCCAGGAATAGACACCGCAGCTTTTCCTGCTCCCGGGACCACTCAAAAAATTCGCGCAGCGTGGGAATAACGGCGTCCAGTTTTCCCGGTTTGCCCTTTTTCAGGGAAAACCCGTAATTATCGCGAAGCTCTTCGAGGGTAAGTTCATGAACGGGTTTTCGCATGTCGCCGTTTTCCGGGGTAAGGGGTTTGCACATGACGTCCGGTTCGAGCCCGAGCTGCCGGGCAATGGCGACCATACTGTCGGGTTCCCAGTCGTGCCATACCACCACCTGCGAGTCGCGGGTCATGCAGATATCGATTTCCAGTGAATTGGCGCCGTACCGGTTCAGTGCCTTTTCAAAAGAGGGGATGGTGTTTTCGATCTCGTATGCCGCCGCGCCGCGATGTCCGACGATGAGGAAAGAATCCCCGGGGACCGCTTGCGGGGCCTTTTTCGGGCAAAAGTGGAAGAGCTCCAGTATCCAGGAGGGTAAATGACGGATAATTTCGACGAAAATGCAGGGTATGATCAGCAGCCAGTTCACGCCCGATGAGAGCCGGTGTTTGGCGGCGGTCCCGGCAGCGGTCGATTTTCGTTTAAACGCGGACTTTTGCTCCCGGTTAATGGAATGGATACGTTTGCGGTAGAGATCGGCGGTTCTTTTGCTCTCGACTTTTTTCTTCCGCCAACAGTTTTTTAATGCCATGGGTTACCTCCCGGTCCGTTGGCATAATACCCAGTACGTTAATACTCTAATACGTGTGTTTCAAAACATATTTCCTGATATGCTCGACGGTTTTTTCAAAAATGTGCCGTCCCAGTTCTTCGGCGGCGGCGGCGGGATTCCCGGACACCCCGGATTCCCAATACTTTTTTTTATCCCGTACGATTTCGTATTCGGGGAGGTTGTTTTTCCCCGCGGCGAAGGTGGAGGGGTTCACCAGGTCGGGTCTCAGGTAAAGCATCAGGGATGTTTCAACCGCCCCGGCGTGAAATTCGTGCGAGACGTCCAGCAGGGCCCGGGCAGCGACTCTATTGGCATGATAGGCACTGATCACGTGAACCGAGACATCTTCTCTCGACTTCATAAAATCGCCCCCGGCTTCGCGCAGGGTAACCAATTGACCCTGCTCACCTTTCCCGGAGATCAAAAAGAACCTTCGAAACCCCTGGGCATGGAGGGGCTGCAAAATTCCCAGCACCAGGTCATACAAGACGCGGGTGGAAATAGAGATGGTACCGGCAAAGGAAGAGGAATTGGGGCAGGGCGCGTAATGGAGAACGGGGAGCATGAGTGTTTCGGTGAGGTCGGAGATTTTATCCACGAAATGGTCGGCAAGAAACGTACCGGTGCCGAGGGGGAGATGGGGACCGTGTTGTTCCATGGAACCCACGGGGATGAGAACGGCGTTTTTGGTTTCGAGATATTTTTCGATTTCCTTCGTCGTTAATTCTTCGATTCTCATGGCACTATTTTACAGGAATCGGTCGTGCAATTCAATGAGGGGGCGATTTAAAAATTTTTTTTATGAATTTTTATTTAATCGTCACCTGCTTCCTTGACACATTGAATCGTATCTTTTATAATTCTTACGTGAATATCCGTCGAGAGTTTATTTTATGGATGATTAGCCTCACCTTAAAGATGCAGGAACAGGTATGAAAATTCTATTGGTCGATGACGAAAAATTTCTCCGGGACATGATGAGCCGGTTCCTGGTGAAACAAGGCCACTCCGTGGTAATGGCGGAAAACGGGAAAGAGGGGTGGGAGATATTTAACCGATCCCCGGCTGAATTCCATGCCATCATAACGGACCTGAAAATGCCGGTGATGGACGGCCTGGAAATGCTGCGGCTTATTCGTGAAAAAGGGTATGATTTACCTGCCGTGGTTATAACCGGCCACCTGGAAATGGTGGGGACCCACACCATGACCGAACTGAACATCCTCGAACTCTTTTCCAAACCCTTCATGCTGACGGAGTTGGGGACGGTGCTCACGAAACTGGAACAAACGTAATACTGGAACAACGGTTTCCTTCGTGTAGATTCGCTCTTGAAAAAAACATGCATCTATGCTATAATAATCTCTAAGAACGTGACCAATAAGGGCATTATCACATTTCTTCGGATTTAAAGGAAAAACGTGGCGAATAAAAATATGACGGATAAAAATATATACGACACGGCGATCGTAGGCGGTGGCCCGGCAGGGACGGCAAGCGCCTATCATGCGGCCAAACTGGGTTTAAAAACGATTCTTTTTGAAAAAAACGCCTACCCGCGGCCAAAACCTTGCGGCGGGGCTTTGTCTGCGCGGTGTATCCCCCTGCTGGGAGAACACGCCGTCGATGCGATCAACTGCGATGTCGATGAGTTCCGTCTCTATTCGCCCTCTTTCAAATGCTTTACGGCGAGGGACCTGCCCGGGCATTTTGTCCTGCGGGAAGAATTCGACGAAGCCATGGCAAAAGATGCGCGGGCGGCAGGGGCGGCGGTATTGGAAAACCGGCGTGTGAAAACGGTGACCCCCCTTCCCTCGGGTGATTATGAAATCGCCACCACGGCGAATGAGGAGACGGTTACGGCCCGGTCTGTTATTCTTTCCACCGGGTTCCAGAAAAAAGCGCTGATCCGTTCACCGGTCCCCCCTGAAACCTTTGAAAAGGATTACCTGGCCATGACGGTGGTGTCGGAAACGCCTATCGATAACAAGGTGCTCGAAGGTGTGGGCTTTTCGGAAAAGATCCTGGGTATTTTTTTCGGCGCGGTCCCCAATGGTTACGGCTGGTATTTTGTCAAAGACGGGTTTGTGAATATCGGTATCGGGGCCACGGCGGTGCTCCTGGAGGATGTGGGGCCGCTGGGAGCCTATGAACGGTTTGTAACGGTTTTAAGGGAAAAGGGGTTTCTTCCCGCGGACCTGGAACTGGCGAAAGAGCGGGCGTTTCCGCTGCCCTTCAAGCGTACGGTCAAACGGTCGGTGTTCGGCAATGTGCTGTTGGTGGGTGATTCCGCGGGGTTTGTCAGTCCCCTGACGGGGGAAGGTCTTTATTACGCGATCAAAGGCGGTCAACTGGCTGCGGAAGCGATTTTTCAAAACAAAAAAGACGGGACACCCCTGGTTTCTTACGAGAAAAACTGGCGGAAAGCCTTTGGCAAAAATCTGAACAGGTACGGATATCTTTTAAGAGAAGCGGTTTATAAAAGTGAAGCCCGCATGGAACTGGCGGTGACCCTGGGCCGTTATGACGGGAAAATGGCGGGTTTGCTGAATAAAGCCATATATGGGGTATACAGTTATAAGAAGACACTGCGAAAATCGTTATTCAGGCTCCCGGTCAGTATATTTAAAACGATTTTTAAGCGTTAATTTTCTCCTTCATTCGCGTTCTCCCTCATTCGCGGCGGGGAGGTAAAATGTGGCGGTGGTTCCCACCCCGGCCTCGGAGCTTACCTCGATATGTCCCTTGTGCCTCCTTACGATGGAATATGCGATCGAAAGGCCGAATCCCAACCCTTTCTGCGACACCCGCCGGCGGGTGCTGAAATAGGGATCGAATATTTTAGGAAGGTGTTCCGGTTGGATCCCTTCTCCTTCATCGCTAACGTCCATTCTAATATATTTCCCCGGTGGGAGAGGCGTGATATTCGTTCCGCCGCGGTTCCCGTATTCATTTTGTGCAGCCGGTTTGATTTCGACGTTTTCCGCCGCAATTACGATGAGTCCGTTCCACTGCACGGCTTCCGCGGCATTTGAAATAAGTGAAGAAAAGACCTGGTGGATCTGTTCCGCGTCATAACACGCGGTCCACAGATCGGGAGGTATATCCAGGCGGCACTGGACATTGGAATCGAAGAGGGTCATATCCAGTGCTTCCTGTATGATGGGTTGAATGGGGGCGGATTTTTTGATGGGTATTCCGCCCTCGGAAAAGGTAAGGAAGCGTTTGGCCAGTTCCCGTGTTTTAAATGCCGCTTTTTCAGCTTTGGATAATATATTCAGGAGTTTCTTCTCCGGCTGGGAGACGAGGCGGGCCATTTCGATATTTCCCAGGATGACGGAGAGCAGGTCGTTAAAATCATGGGCAATTCCGCCGGCCAGGATACCGACGGCCTCGAGTTTGCCCCGTTTGAGTTTTTCTTCTTCCAATTGTTTCTTTTCGCTGATATCGCGGACAATAACGAGGTCGGCGGGCCGGTTTTCATAGGGGATGATGCCTGCGTTGACCTCGACATCCACGTGTTTACCGTTTTTATTGAGCAGTACGGTTTCATATCGATGTTCGACTTCTTCGCCGGCCATTCGCCGCTCATAGTTTTTTTTTAATTTTTTTTTCTCTTCGGGGACGATGACATCGAATATGGATTTCCCTGGAAGTTCTTCCCGTGAATATCCCGACAACCTTGTAAACTCGGGATTTACGTATTTAAAAACCCCATCTTGCAGGACGGTTATACCGTCGTTGGCGCGTTCCACCACGTCCCTGTATTTTTCTTCGGATTCACGAAGGGCTTCGTCGGCCTTTTTTTTATGATGAAAACGGATGAATGTTAAAACGGCAATGACAAAGATCAATACCCCGATAACGGAATATTGCCTTAAAAGGCTTTTTTGCCTGGAAAGTTCGAGTGCCTGGATCTGGTCTCTTTTTCTTAGAAGTTCGATCTCCTTTTCTTTTTTTTCGGTTTCGTACGCGGTTTGCATCTTTGCAATTTGGGTACCTATATCATGGGAGAACATTTCGTCTTCCCGGCGTTTTAATTCCAGGTGATTGAGATAAGCGTTTTTATAGTCTCCCATATCGGCATAGATATGGGACAGGCCGCTGTAGTTTTTGGTTATTAATTCCCCGGCCTTGAGTTCTTTTGCGATTTCCAGCGCCCGCAGGGCATGCCCGAGTGCTTTCGGATATTGCCCCATCTTTCGATAGATGCCGGCGATATTATAACCGGTAAATGCGACGCCGTATCGATCGCCGATCCGGGCGGCAATTTTAACGGATTTTAAATAGTAGTCCAGGGCGGCCTGATTGTCCCCCGTCATTTCGTATGTTTCGCCGATATTATTGAGGCCGATGCCCATTCCTTCTTTGTTTCCCAATCCTTCTTCTATTTCCAGGGATTGCAGGTAGTATGTCCGTGCTTTTTGATGGTTTCCCGTTCTCTGGAAGGTAATCCCGATGTTATTCAGGCAATCGGCCATTCCCTTTTTGTTCCCCAGTTCTTCGTGGATTTTCAATGCTTTTTCATAATGGACAAAAGCCATGGGATATTTTTTTAACCGGGAATAGACGCGGCCGACGTTATTGAGTGCGTCGGCGGTCCCCTGTTTATTCCCCAGTTCCTCTTCGATTTTCAGGGCCTGGAGGAATTTTTCCAGGGCAATGTCGTAGTTGCCCCATTTCTTGTAAATTTCGCCGATGTGTTGGAGACTTTCGGATATGCCCGTTTTGTTTCCCAGTTCTTCCCGGGTTTTCAGCGCGATCGAGTGAAATGCCAGGGCCTTGTTATAGTTGCCCAATTTAATATGAACTACCCCGAGGCAATTACAGGCATCGGCCAATGCCTTTTGGTCGCCGGTTTTTTCGGATAGCGTCTTGCTCCTCTCCGCGAGCTGCATTGCTTTTTTGAAGTTTCCCATATTTTCATAGAGCAGGCACATATCGTTTAAAAACCGGGTTTCCTGTTTGTTGTCTTTGAACGTTCGGAGCAGTTCCAGTGCCCGGGAGCCGAACCGGATGGCTTTTTGGGGATCGTTTTCTTTGTACAGGTCGGTCAATCGAAACAGGATTTCAATTTTTGACTTACCTTCCGCGGCGGCGAGTTCTTTTTCCAGGTTTGAGGGGCCTCCAGGCGTTTCCTGCGCGGACAATAAGGGGAAAAGACCGAGCAGCAGTATAAGCGTTATTGTTTTCATTTTTTCTGCACATATAATACCTTATTCCACCTGGAAAAACAAGAAATTTTTAGCGTTTAAGTACTATCTTTTTATAATTTACGGGGTCGGTGTCGCCTTCGGTATTGATCAACAGGATTCGCGAGTTTTCATTTAACCGGATTTTTTCTTTTGCTTCTTTTAACCCGGTGTCGCGGCATAGGGCGAGGAGTCCGGCAAGGCCGGAAGCGCCGGATTCCCCGGAGGTGACGTTTTCTTTGTAATAGGCCCTCATGGCATCTTCGGCATAGTTATCGGTAACGGCAAGAAATAAGTGCATGCCGTCGCGGATGATGGGCCAGGCAATAGGAGAGGGGACACCGCAGTTCAAACCGGCCATGATGGATTCCTGGGCGCCGCGGGTGGGGAGGGGTTCACCCTTCCCGTATTTGACCGATTCGAGGAAACAGTCGCAGTCGGAAGGCTCCACGCAAATGAGTGTGGGCCTGTTTTCGCGGTATTTTCGGACATAGTAGCTTGTCCCGGCGGCGGCGAGGCCGCCGACCCCGGCGGGCAGGAAAACAAAATCGATTTGGGGTTCGCCGGGTGCATCCAGGGCATCTTCGAGTTCACGGAAAATGGTAGTATAGCCGAGCATGATATATTTGGGGATTTCCATGCAGCCGGGGTAGGCGGTATCGGAGACGGCCTGCCATCTGTTGGTTTCGGCATCCCGGGCGCATTTTTCGACGCAGTCGTCGAAGGTGCCGGGCACGAGGATGACGTCGCCGTTTTCGGATTCTATATTCGTGATGCGGGAGGGCGCGGTATTCTCGGGCATATAAATTATGGCTTTTTGGTTGAGTTTGTTGGCGGTCCAGGCGACGGCGCGGCCGTGGTTGCCGTCGGTGGCGGCACAGAAGGTAAAGGAACCGAGTTTCTTTAACACTTCCGGGTCTTTGAAACTTGTTTCATCGAATGGGGTGTTGAAGCGGTTTTCCCATTGTTGTTTTAAAAACCGGTAAATGGCATAGCTGGCGCCGATGGCTTTGAACGCCTTAATCCCGAAGCGATGGGATTCGTCTTTTACCATCACTTCTTTGACGCCGAGGGTTTTGGCGATTCCGGGCAGTGGGACGATGGGTGTGGGGGTATAGCCGGTAAGGGACCTATGAAAATCCAGCATATCGTTGTTTTCGAGGAACGAAAATTCGGGACCGTTCCAATCGGGGTCATCTTTCACCATTGCATTAAAGCTGTATTTGCACTTGTGAAATTCGTCGTTAGTCATTAAACTCCTCGATTTCATCTGAGAATTTGCCGTTTCTATATAGAAATTTCCCACGGACCATAGTTCCGGTTACGTTTCGGGGGTCGGCGCCGTATACGACGGCGGCAGTGGGGTTCTTTTCAAAATTATAGGTCTGGGGGGTATCCATATCCAGGAGCACGAGGTCGGCGTCCATGTTTTCTTCGATCTTTCCGACGCGGTGGTCCTGGCGGGTAATTTTGGCACCGTTGATCGAGACCAGGCGCAGTGCATCTTCCGGGGTCAACAGCATAGGGTCGTTATGGATGCCTTTCTGGAGCAGGGGCGCCAATTTCAGTTCATCGAATATGGAAAGTGAATTGTTGCACGGCGCGCCGTCGGAACCCAGTCCTACCCACACCCCCTTATCGAGATACTCGGCCACCGGGGCCACGCCGCTGCCCAGTTTCAGATTGGTCGTGGGGCAGTGGAGCACGGAGATGTTGTATTTTGTGACCCGTTCTTTTTCTTCCGGGTCCAGGTGAACCATGTGGGCGATGACGCAGTGGCGGTTCAATGCGCCCAGGCGGTCGAGATAAGCGATGTTACCGTGCCCGGTGGTTTCCCTGATAAACTTCACCTCTTCGGGATGTTCCGCGGCATGGGTGTGAATAATGATACCGTATTCATCGGACAATTGCCTGACTTCCCGGAGCAGTTCGGGGCTGCAGCTCAATACAAACCGTGGGGCAAAGGCATATTGGAGCAGGCCGTCTTCTTTGCCGTGAAATTGGCGGTAGAGTTCCATGCTCTGTTTAATGGAATCGTCCGTGGTTTCGGTCAGACCTTCGGGTGCGCCGTCGCACCGGTCCATCATGGCTTTACCCCCGGTGTAACGGAACCCGGCTTTCGCCATGACCCGGAAGATCACGTCCTGGTGGTGAACCGTGCCCATGTCCAGCACCGAGGTCACGCCCGAGGCCAGGACTTCTTTTAAGGACATCAAAACCGATGTTGTCATGGTTTCGGGAGTAAGGGCGGCTTCATAGGGCCAGATTCCCGTTTTCAGCCATTGGATAAGGGGCATCTCTTCGGCCCGGTGCCGGTGCAAAGTCTGGCAGAAATGGATATGTCCCTGGATAAAACCGGGAAAGACGAGCTGCCTGAATCGGCCGTCTACGGTGTCGGTTCCTTCGGTCTCTCCCAGGGCCGGTTCTTCGTCGTCCCGGTATATTTTTGCAATCTTCCCGTTTTTAATGAGCAGGCTGCCTTTATAGAAATCAAA
>Ga0210082_1000163_pt1 | contig 13944 bp, 11 predicted proteins | sample White_ThreeSqA_D_2_FD_185592 | JGI IMG/M metagenome (GOLD analysis project Ga0210082, IMG submission 185592) | Wetland microbial communities from the San Francisco Bay, California, USA, that impact long-term carbon sequestration -... | ecosystem: Environmental > Aquatic > Marine > Wetlands ... | reverse complement strand
GTTCCGGGGCTGCAGCAGCAGCGATGCCATGGCCATAAAACGCAAACCGCCGTCGGGTAACTGGTGGGGACCGAAGCGATAGTCGCTTTTTTTCTCTATCCAATCCAGCCGAATTCGCTCTTCATTCAAAGGGGAAGGATTCAATATAAAATCACCGAATTGAGGCATAACCAACCGGATGTGCCTGACAATTCGTTGATAGTATTTCCCCCACTCTTTCTTGTTTTGCATCACGTAAAGAAACGCGGCCAGGTTCCCGGCATCGCCGCGCAGGTATTCGTTGTCCCCTATATAACCGTAATTCCTGATCTTCGCAAGGCTGGTGGTATCGTGAAATTGGTACACCCGGCACGAATGAAGTAAATTCAATAAAATTTTACAGGTTTTCGATGCTTTTTTCTCTTGCATCGATTTCGCTTTTTCGGGCAATTTCGATTCGCTGTGACCAGCACCGAAATCAATTTCAAATGGCTTCGTTTTTTGAGATTGGAACCATGTCATCTTTTCCCGGGTAAATATTAACGCATCACCGCCTGCATGGGCGAGGGTGATTTCATAAATATCCTTATTCGATTTTTCATCCCCAAATCTCAATCTTGCATGCATCTCCGGGGTGACTTTGGCCCCATAATGGAGTAGACTCTCCGCAGAACCTTGTTGTCCGACAAATAATTGAAGGCCACCGGTTGTTATGGAATTCAATAACTTGAAAAAGGAAACCAGGTTGCTCTTACCGGCCCCATTGGCCCCCAGTAAGACGGTTACGTCGCCGAACTCGACGGATTGGCCTTCGCTGTCTATAGACTTATAGCCTCTAATTTCGACCTCTTTTAATTTCAAACGATTTCCATTCATTGTGCCGACTCCAGTAATAAAAGACAAACGCTTTCGATTATACCCGAATATTCCGATTTGTCAACTACCGGAACCTCCCCTGACAGGGATACTCCGCCGGGAATTTTTTTTCTTTTGCGGAAAATCTATTGACAAAAATTTTTTTTTTATATATTATTGCCTGACACAAAAAAAAGATCAAAATAACGGAGGATACGTTTATGAAAAAATTAACACTGATTTTAACGGTCTTGATGATCGGATATATATTCGCCTCGGCCGGGACCTATGAACACCGGGACGGCGGCGTCTCGATATGGCTCCCGGACGACTGGAAAGTGACTATGGACGGCGACATCCTGGAAGCGGAAGCACCCACGCAAGACGCTTTCGCGCAACTGCTGATGCTGGATGTCGAATCGCTGCAAGAAGCAATCGATGTCTACGCGGAAGAATTGGACGATACCTTTAAGAATTTCAGGGTAACGTCGCAAGGCGAAAACCTCGAATGGAACGGACTGAGAGTCTACTACGTGGAAGGCGAAGGACGTATCGAGGGGGTGGATTTCGATGTCGAAGTCTCACTTATCCAGAGCAACAGGGGCATCGTCATGATGCTCACGTTCAATACGGAAGAAGCAGGAAAACGGAACCGGCGCCTCTATAAACAAATCGCCCAAAGCATACGGGCTATTTAATACACTTCCTGTACATCCGGTCGGCATTGTAGGAACTGCGGACAAAAGGACCGGAAACGACATCGGTAAATCCATGGGATAACGCCGACTCTTTCAGCCGCTCGAACTCATCGGGCGTGTAAAATTTCTCCACGGGTACATTCCGGCGCGTGGGCTGCAAATATTGACCGATGGTCAATAAGTCCACGCCGCTGCCCCGGAGGTCCCGGAACAATCCGTCCAACTCTTCCATGGTCTCTCCCAGACCCACCATGATACCGGACTTGGTAACAAAGCCCCGCTCTTTACTGTTCCTCAGCACCCGCAAGGAAACGTCGTAATTCGACGGCTTCCGGTTGACATGCGGATACAACCGCCGAACGGTCTCCAGGTTGTGGTTCAAGACATCCGGTTTCGCAGCCAAAACGGTCTCCAGGTGATCGACATTACCCTTGAAATCCGGGATCAGCACCTCGATCTTAATCCCCGGTTTGTGCTCCTTCAACGTCTTTATGACGGCGGCAAAATGTGAGCTGCCCCCATCTTCCAAATCGTCCCGCGTAACGGAAGTGATCACCACGTACCGCGCCCCCATGATCTCCACCATTTCCACGACCCGTTCCGGTTCCCTGACATCCAACTGCCCGGGCACCCCGTCTTTAACGGAACAAAACGAACAATTCCGGGAACAGGTGTCGCCCATGATCAAGAATGTGGCGTGGTAATTGTTCCAGCACTCGGAAATATTGGGACATTTGGCCTGCTGGCAAATGGTACACAAACTCCGCTTCTCCAGGGCTTTCTTGATCTTGAAATATTTCTCGCCCGCCGGTATCCCGGCTTTCAACCATTTGGGCTTGGGTACTCGCTTTTCTATTTTCATTTATTAATAATATAAATGCCTTTCATTAATAGGCTCCCCGCGCCGCGGGGCCTGGACCCCCGAAAAACTTTTATCTAATCAAATAAATTTCTTCCTGCGGTTTTGACAGCCATTCCGCACCGTCTTTGGTGATTAATACCATCTCCTCGATGGTTACTACTCCCTGCGGGATGTACAACCGCGGCTCGATGGTAAATACCTGGCCCTCTTCCAACGGCATAAAGGGCAAATTACCATACCGCTCCCACTTCGGCGCCAGTAATGCGCTGCCGTCATGCGTCGAACGACCCACCTGGTGACCCAACGCATGCGGATACTCCTTGTACCCCCGGGAAACGATATAATCGCGCGCAATGGTATCGATCTCGATACCCTCAACCCCGGGTTTCAATGCATCAAAGGCACGCCTGATGGACTCGACAATGGTGTTAAATCCTTTCATGACTTCTTCCGGGGCCTCCGTCTCATCTTCCTTCAAAATATACCACGTCCGCTGAAGATCGGAACAGTATTTCTCATACACAACACCAAAATCCGTGTTGAAGACCTGGCCCCGTTCCAATACCTTATCCGTGGGTCCCGAATGCGCACCCGTCTCCTGGGGACCGGCAAATACGGAAGGGCAATGGTCCTCCTCCCACGACGGCTCCAACCCCGTCTTCAAACGTTTACCGGTAATAAATCGAGCCACTTCTTTTTCGGTCATCCCCGGTTTTACGTTACCGGCAACCTTGCCGTAAATCTCCAACGTCACATCGATGGCCCTCTTGATTCGCCGGACCTCTTCGGCCGATTTCCGGCCCCGCAATTTGGAGATAATGTTTTCCGATGAAATAAACCGCGCCGGGTAATCCGTACCCTCCAACAATGCCAACAATTTCAAATACTTCCCATAGGTCAAACCGTCGGCGGTGGGGGAATCCACGGAATAGTCCAACGCAATTTGCCCCGGGTCGTGCTTCTTCAATAACATCAACAAATCATCCCTGGGAGACCCCTTGTAAGGAAATACCTCATCGAAAAGCCCCTGCCGTTTGAATTTCTCGACATCCAGGTTCCCCACGACGGCATACGTTTCCCCGCTTTTGAAAAAGAGGAAAAACGACAACCAGGTGACCCCCGTTCCCACGACAAAATCCATTATGGGATCGGTCAGCACCTCGGACTCCTTATCGATCACCATCCACAGATCGATATCCGTCCCCGGTTCATTCATTATATTTATCGCCTGTGCAATCTTTTCTTTTTCCATTTTACCTATCCTTATTTTTGCCACAGACTTTCACAGACTGTTCACAGACTAAAAACCAAAAAGTCTGTGTCCGTCTGTGTAAGTCTGTGGCTACTATCTTTTTACTTCGCCCGTATGGCGTCGAAGTAGACGTATATACAAACACCGATGAACATGATCAACGCGAAAGGTTCACCCACGGCCCTATTGGCCCAATCCAGGTGAATATATTCCTCGATACCGACATATTTAAACAACGCGGAAACAACACCGATGATGGCACCGCCGGCAATGAAACCCGAACCGATCAATATCCCTTTGTCGTTTCGCCGTTTCGCCAGTTCCTTGTCTTCCGAGGATTTCAATACCAGGTAAGAAATAATCCCACCCGCCAGCAGCGGCGTATTCAATTCCAACGGGATATACATACCCAATGCAAAGGCCAGCGGCGGGATACCGATAAATTCCAATATCAACGCGATTACGGCCCCCGCAATGTATAAGAACCAGGGCACTTTGGCCCCGGGTTTCATCAACGGCTCGATCAACGCCGCCATGGCATTGGCCTGCGGCGCGGGAAGCGGCTGGGCATTATCGAATTGTGTAAGAAAATCCGGGAGGTCCGCCTGCATGCTTTCCATGTCTTTAACAGTTACAAGGGCTTCCAGTTTTTCTTTCAACTGCTTCGGTACCGAGATTTTCCCGAATTCCCCGCTTAATAGTTGCAATTTCTCATTTATCGACGGGATATTTGCTTCCGTGATCTCCATTGCTTTCAGGTCCCTTACGATGGGTGTCGTCTTGCCCGTTTGAACGGGGGAGAACCCATAGGTACCGTTTAGAAGGAAAATGACCAGGCCCACGGCCAGGGCCGCCACCAGGGTGCCCGAGAATTTGTATCTCTGCTGTTTCAACGGTGTCGAACCCAGCCAGTAACCGATCTTCAAATCGGAAATAAACGCGCCGGACATGGAGAGGGCGGTACATACCACACCGCCGATGAGAAGCGCGGCCATCATCCCGTAATTACCCGAGAGACCGGCGGCCATCAGCACGACACTGCTCAAGATCAATGTCATCATGGTCATGCCCGAAACCGGGTTGGTACCCACGATGGCGATGGCACGGGCGGCAACGGAAGTGAAAAGGAAACTGATGATAAACACTGCCAGGATGGCAATTATGCTCAACTTCAACGAACCCGGCACCCCCTGGAGAATGGAGAACTTAAAGAACAAAAAGATCACCAGCGACGTGAGTCCGATGAGGATAATGATGGTCTTCATGCTCATATCCTGTTGGGTCCGTTGAACGGCGCCCTGCCGGTCATCCGTTTCACCGGTGTTTTTCTTGAATATCTGTTTGAATCCCATTCCAAAAGCCTGAACAATGATCTTAGAGGACTTGATAATACCCACGATACCGGCCATGGCAATGGCGCCGATACCGACGAAACGGATATTTGTCCTGAAAATCTGTTCCGCGGTCATCTGGGCCACGGTTTGTCCGCCGCTGGCCATAAAGAAATCCGGGGGGAGAAGATGGCCGAAATGAAAAGCAAAGGGGATCAAAACGAACCACGAGAGAAAACTTCCGAAAGCGATAATGGCGGTATATCTCAAACCGATGATGTAACCCAGTCCCAATACGGCGGTCAATACATCCAGTTTAAAGACGATCTTGATCTTATCCGCCAGGGCTTTCCCGAAGGGGAGGGCGCGGGAGGTGAACACTTCGTTCCATGCGCCTACCGAGTGTACCATGAAGTCGTAGATACCGCCGATGAGCATGCTTATGACCAGGACTTTCGCCTGCTCGCCGCCTTTTTCGCCCGCCACCAGGATTTGAGTGGTGGCCGTGGCCTCGGGGAAGGGGAATTTCCCGTGCATTTCCTGGACAAAATATTTCCGGAAAGGAACGAGAAACAGGATACCCAACACACCGCCCAGGAAAGAGACGGCAAATATTTTTACCAGGTCGATACCGATGCTCCTGTCCAGTCCCAGGATAAAAAGTGCCGGGAGGGTAAAAATTGCGCCCGCAACGATCACACCGGAAGCGGACCCGATGGATTGAATAATAATGTTTTCAAGAATGGTGCTTTTTCTCCGGAAAAGAGGTGAGATGCCGACGGCAATAATGGCAATGGGGATAGCGGCCTCGAATACCTGTCCGATCTTCAATCCCAGGAACGCCGCGGCGGCGGAAAAGATCAGGGACATGACCAGTCCCCAGACGACGGAGCGGAAGGTTGTTTCCGGGATTATTTGTTCCGCCGGGATATACGGCGTGTACTCCTTGCCTTCGGGTAACACTTCAAATGCGCCTTCCGGCATACCTTTTACTTCGGTGCTGCTGTGGTCCATTTGGCCTCCTTTTTTTCGCCACTAAGACACTAAGACACGAACCCCCGGCGGGGGGCCCTTTAAAAATATTCTTCGTGGTTTAGTGCCTTAGTGGCTAATTTATTTTTTATTAAATAGTATGCCGTTAATTGTTAATTGAACCTTCTGAGAACATCGTCTTTTATCTTTTCGTACAACTCCCGGTTGATGCGCACATCGTAGACTTCTCTCATGTTGATAAGGTAAGACGCGAAATAGTTGCTCTTTACTTCATTTAGTTTCTGGGTATAGAAGGCCGCCTTTTCGGCTTCGAAATCCGCGGGTCCCGTCACTTTTTTGCTTTTAACCTTTATAATGGCCGCTTCGGTTTTAAGGTCGATGGGATCGGAGTATTGGTTTTCCGGCAGGGAGAAGATCAGGTCGTCCAGCCCATCTTTTTTGGGGAGATAGGCTAATTTATTGCCCCGTTTGTAAGCGAGATCATTAGCGCTCAGTTCTTTGTCCTTGAGGTATTGCTCGATCTTTTTCTCATCCGTCATGGCGTTCAATTCCGCCGCGATCTTTTTGCCTCTTTCCAGTAAGAGCGCCAGTTTCTTCGCATCGACGGTTTTTTCTTTTACCCTATCTTTTACCATGTCCAGGGGTTCGACTTTGGGCTCATCGATTTGCAGACATTGAACGATGGCCATACCTTTTGCGAATTTTACCGGTGTGCCGACTTCGTTTTGTTGTAGTTGGAAGAGCTGCCGCGAGATGAAACCGCTTTCGTCCACGTCTTTGATCGATGCGCCGCTGATCAGGAGTTCCGTGGTGATCACCGGGACGCCCAGTTTGAGGGATTCGTCTTTAATGTTCGGGGCACCGTGGGCTTTTTTGTAAACGGCGGTTAATTTATTGGTGACCACTTCTTCCAATTTTTGTTTTTCGAGGGTGTCTCGAATAAGGTCTACAACTTCATCGAGTGATTTTTGTCTTTCTTCCACTTTTTCCGAAACCAGGAGGAGGGCGAAACCCGTTTTTGTATCGACCGGGAAAGAGACCTCGGATTGCTTCAGGCTGTCGATAATGGTTTTTTCCTGGGGGGTAAATCGCTGCCATTCGAAATACCCGTAATCGCCGCCTTGTTGTGCTTTTTCGTCTTCGGAGACTTCTTTTGCTTTTTGGGCGAAATTGTCCTGGGTTAATTCTTTTTGCAGGTCGTTTGCTTTTTTCTCGATCTCGTTCCTGTTTTGCTCGTTATATTTGAGTAAAATACGGGAGACTTTTGTTTTGCCCGGTTCCGCGTATTGGGATTTATTGGTATCGAAATAAGTGCGCATTTCATTATAATCGATTTTGATTTCCGATTTATAATCATCGAATTTGAGGGCGATGACATTTCCCGCCCGTCTTTCCGGGGATTTGAAATCCTCTTTGTTTTTTTCGTAATAATCGGTGACCTCATCGTCCGTGACAAGGATGCTGTCTTTTATCGTGTTGGGTTTCAGGAGGATATAATCCAGTTGAGCGTTATCTTTTTCTTTTTTATATGTTTCTTCCAGGGTATCGTCGTCGATAACCAGTCCGGCACCGATCAGTTCCCTGAATTTATCCAGTACGATCTCTTTTTTCAGGTCGTTTTCAAATTCCGTGACTTTGATCCGTCTCCAGCCGAGTTCTTGTTTATAGCGTTCGACCCCGATAAATTTCCCGTCGGCCTGGAAAGCGGGGATAGCGACGATCTTATCCCTTAGCTCTTTGCCCGAGGCGGTGATATTGAATTTATCCGCTTCATTGCTGATGATAGTGGTATTGATCACATTTTGCAGGACCTGGTCCGGGAGGCCGAATTGGGTGATCAGTTGTTTGTTAAAATTTTCTTTAAAGCGTTCTTTGTAGTTTTTAAGCGTATTGTCCAGTTGTACTTGGTAATCGCCGGCCCGAACGGTGGTATCGCCGATATAGATCAGGCTGTCTTTCATCCCGGGGCCACCCCTGAAACCGTCGATAACGACGAAGCCGCCGATAAAAACAAAAATAACCAGCCACAGTGTCCAGGAGTATTTTTTAAAGTCGTTCCTCATTTGTTTAAGCATGCTTAATGTCCTCCAGTCTTGGTTTTGACTTTCGCTGTACAGTCGATATAATCTGTATAATCATTTGTTCATTTCTCTTGAATTAGACAGTAAAGTCAATTGTAGTACATTCCGCGGTAAATATCAAGAGGAAGAAAGAAATTGTTGCGAGTCTTAGAGGAACGAGAAGAGACGAGGGACGAAAGGACGAGGGACGAGCAGGGAATGGAGGACGGGAGAACGATTTCTAAGTACTAAATCAGTTGGTCCTTGCCTTCTCTCCCTGTATCGTCTTTTTGAGGTTCCAAAAGAGCCTTCAATTTTTTATCTCTCTTTATGAGTGACGCCAGTTCGGCTGTCTCTCTTTTTTCCTCTTCAGACAATAGGGCATACAACTCAAGGATATCGTAATTATCTTTTTGGCCCCCGGCTTTTAATTTGGTTGCAATTAAATAAGGCCGGGGTAAAACCGGGAAGGCGATATCTTCCAGGGGTTTTGAACGCTTTATTCCTTCCAGTTCCCATTTGTACCGGGCAATAATAAAATCAATCTGGGGGTACTCCCCCGCCCTATCGATAAGAAATGCGATGTCGTATGGAAATGGGTCATCCAACATTCGACTCCCTTTTATTATTTTTATCTCGAAATTTGCAGGGATTGTTTCTTTTAACAGTTCAAAAAACGCATTTGAGTCTTCTTTAATAATATCCGAATAGAGAAAAAAATCCGCATCCGTGGTAGTCCTTCCCACCCCATGGGAAATCACCGCATATCCACCGCCAAGGGCAATGTCAACCGTACAGGATTTGCGAAGCTCTTTGACAATATCACCGACGAGTTTTAAGGTAGCTTCTATAGATTTCATACTCAGATACTCCTTTTGTTTTCGCTTTCAGTGCAATGAAATCGTTAAAAACAGCACTCATCCTTCGGATACGTTGAAGCGGGGTTAATGATAAAAATTCCTGTTTCATCTTTTCCCGCTTCTCATCCATTATTGTCTTAGCCATTTCTTACAATCCTATATTTTGACTTGTTTTGCCTCATGATCGTATTATAGTATTAAAACACTTTTTTCGCAAGCACCCACAGGGTGTTTTATTATTTATACTCCTTTGCGTGATCTTTGCAGAGCCATAGGATATGGCCTTCCGGCGTCACCACCCGTTCCAGCCCGCCCCAATGGTGAGAGGTATCTTTTTTGCCTAATATCTGCCGAATCATACGGAGTTCGGAACCGGAGGCGAAGTGCAAGCCTTCATCGGGTAACTCCATTGGGTCAGCGTCGATTTCGGGGTTGGGGGGATGGTGCTTGACGTTGTGACAGTTTAGCTTTCCTCTTTTTCCAACCTGGCTTTGGTTCGTTTGTAAAGTTGACCCATTGAGTTGTACTTAAGGTCCTCGAACATCGGAAAATATTTGATTTGCGGGTACATCAGCCCACATCTATCCTTAAGCCGGACCAGCAGCTCACCTCTCAACCGCTTGAATTCCCTACGTTCCAGGGAAGTTCAACCGAAACGGAAGTCTTTTTCCTCCTCAAGTTCCTGGATAACAGCGTCAGGGGATTCGAAATATTGGTGGGGCGGGAAACTTGCCTGGCCCTTTTTTCTTCCTCAATAAAGTGGACACCGTTATTTGCAAACACTGCGGGGCCGTGAACAATTACGAGCATGGTCCGTATCTTGAAACATTGGTGACACAATTGGTGGTACACACAAACCGGCTTGAGGACCTGGACCCGGGGGAGATGGGGTCGTTTATCGTCGAGCCAGCTTAAGGACGTTGGTAATACCTATTTGATCGGTACGAATCCCGAAGAATTTAAAGATGTGGTTTACGGGAATTTTGCCGATATTTCCATTTTGCTTAAGGAGTCGATCCCTGAAGAAGTAATGGAGTGGATGAAATCACGAGCTGAATGATGAAAAGGTGGCTCAATCGAAATACTGCTGGAAATCCTTCCTGAGAACCGGGTTCTCTTTAATGATCCATCGCTTAAACGCCGTAAAGGCGGATGATTTTCTTAGATGCTTTTTAATCTTATTAAAATAGTACTCCTTCCTGTCGTCTTCAACATTTTCATAGTACTTCTTCAAAAGACCCTGGAAATGCGCCAACTCCCTGGACAAAATTTCCCTTATGTTCGAAGATTCAGCCTGTTTATGGACAGTGGAGAACCCGTTATATATCTCGTTAAGCAGTTTCACGGTATTCCCGACAATTTTCTTATCTTTAAGAATGGTAAGCTTTACCTCTCCTATATAAGAATCATCCGCCATTTCATATTTAATCCAATTCTCCACGTCATGCTCAGCGTTGGTGCAATTCAGGATATTGTCAAATCCGCCACCTTTGGTACCATTGCAGTGAGGACACGCCAGGAACAAATTATCCCAATCGAATTTTAAATCTTTGTCCCCTTTGTGGGGTATGAAATGGTCCACGTTCATGGAGGTGAGAGGCCCCCATTCACAAAGATAGCACTTATTAAAAAAATCATCAATCAATCTTCTAAGAACATCGCCGCAACCGTAGTTGCCATTTACCTTTTTTTTCTCTTTTTCCAGGCATTCGGGAGGAGGAGTTGATTTTACGGTATTGATCATTGATTTTACTTTATCCGTTTTAACTCGATCCGTTGAAATCTCGCTTTCAGTTCCGGCGCAAGAGAATCGGGGATATTTTCCAGTTCGATTCTTAAGTCCATCATTTGCTCTTCCTCATCTTCCGTACGTGTTTCCATGTTCAGCAATCTCTCATAGGTCTCCAAATTTCCTTTTACTATCTCTGAATACTTATCATTGCGGAAGTAACCTTCCACGATGCCGTCGTAAGAGTAACCGGATAGATCACCGACCAATAAATTCTTTTCAAGGTCGTAGATAACCGCGTTTTCGATGGAACTCAGTACGAAAGGTGAATGGGTGGAGACAATAAACTGAATCCTGGGAAAGAAACGGATCAAAAAAGGGAATATCTTCTTTTGAAGATCAAGGTGAAGATGGGCTTCCAGTTCATCTATCAAAACCACGCCCTGGACATTGTAGCTTTTTGTTTTGTTTTTTTCCATCCTGAGCATAAGGTCTGTTACCATGTTAATTATAGCAGAATAACCGTCTGCCAGCGTATTAAAACCAAACGGTTCTTTACCTTTCTGAATGATGTTGAAATCATAATTCTGCCTGTCGAATTCAAGCCTCAAGAATTTGTCTTCAAATATTTCTTTCAAACTCTTTTCAAACATTTCAAACCAGGTTTCAATGTTTTTTACGGTTTCGTGATCGTTATCATCCCTGGCAAAGGATTTGTCTGCTTTTAAATTGACGATATGTTGGAGAAAATCTCTACCTGGGTTTTCATCAATTTTGTAAAAATTTTTTAAATCTATCTTTTTTACGCCATGTGGAATCTGCATAAATGCTTCCCGCTTGGCTTTATAGTAGGCAAATATGAAATTTGGGGAGGCTAAGAACTTCAACATTTCCCCATTGGGTATGGAGTTTAAGTTAAATTCTAAATCAATAAATTCCCTGATATTTTTGATTATGTCAGGGTTGTCATATATCGCGTGGAGATAATTTTTTAACCATTCCAAAACTGAGGTTTTGCCGCTTCCGTTTTTTCCCGTTAAAATCAGGTGCTTTCGTTCATCTTTTGAAAGCGGGATATGGATGTCTTTTAAGTGCCTGACCTTATGGATGGTCAGATCGGTGATAAAAATATCATCCCCATTTTTCTTCGATGCGTTTGTTTCAACCATCTTTTTTTCCTTTCTTCAAATTTTATTGCTCAGATCCCTGTCGTTGAGACCCATGTTAGTTATACCCTTTTTTTGAGACAAATTCAATATCCCGGACTTTTTTTTCCGGGCACTAAATCATTACCACTTGTTTCCCGGTTCCCTTCTTTTTGAGCTTGTACATTTTGCAACAACTACTTCCGGCTGCGAATAATTATTTTGCCTGGCACTTAACCCCTCCGTCTCCTCTGTCCTCTGTCCTCTGTCCTCCGTCTTCCGTCTTCCGTCTTCCGTCCTTGTATCCGGCGGCGAAGTATGATATATTTCTTTTTCAATTATTTATAGGATATACCAAAAAAGCAAGCGTTTAAGATGATTCCCGAACATGGGAAAAAGATTTGCCGTGCAAGAGGGTTGAGGTACCGCGGTGCCACCCCATTTCGATTATTGGAGGCGGGAAACTTGCCTGGCCCTTTTTTCTCCTTCGGTTTTTTGGTAGTGGTAGGGTGTAGGAAAGAGGGGCAGGCGGTGCCAGCCCCCTACCCATTCCATGCGCCCGGGGGGAATGGGGTAGAGAACCGGCACCGCCTGTTCTTTATATAGGTCCTCTGCTATGTGGCCCCGTGCCGCGTGGAGGATTAGTAATGATAGCGGCATTGTAAAAAATCGATCCGGCCGCTGGAGACAAGATAAACAATACGATGCTCCTGGGTCAAACGACGAGACCATGCCCCGGAAAGCATAAATTTAAGAGGCTCCGGTTTCCCAATACCCTCAAACGGATTTCTCATCACCGATTCAACCAGGTCAAAAATCCGAAGCGCAACCTTTCGGTCTGTTTTTACCCAGTACCGAAGGTCTTCCAGGAATTCCGGCTGAAAAACCGATTCTCTCCCTTGTTGTTTTTTTACTGTTACTTTTGCCTTTTTCTTACTCAAACCCAACCTCTTCCCTTAACTCGTCCATGGACTGCGGTTTCCCTTTTTTTGCCATGGCCCGTTCAAATGAAGCCAGTAATCGTTCCGCATTTTTAGGCGAGCGTAACAGGTGACTGGTTTCCAACAGGCCGATCAATTCGGAGGCTGAAATAAGGGCGACATCCTCAGCCCCGCGCCTTTTTATAATAACCACTTCCTGGTTATTGACCACTTCATCCCAGAGGCCTGCAAATTGCGCCCTTGCATCTGTATATGTCGTCTGGATAGGCATTTATACCTCCTTGTCTACCGTTTCCTGTACATAGATATACTTTATATTCGTATACACGTACAGGTATATTGTACATGTTTATGGTGGTTTCGTCAACAACCATCTTTTTTTCCCCGTGGCGCGGGGGTCCTCTTTGCACGGCCCGAGGGTTTTCCTGCGGCCCTATCGCGTCATCACGGCGTTTCCCTCTTATTCCCCCGTGTCCTAGCGGCACGTATACGTGTTCCCCGGCAGCGAATACGTTTCCCCCGGACGCGCATACGTGTCCAATAGGAACGCATACGTGTCGCCCTGACGCGCATACGCGTCACTTTTCCCGTCAAATTGTTTGGAAAGGAAACTGGCCTTTCTCTTTTCCTCTTTGCAAAGGAGGTTGAATTTTTTTCGCCGGTGTGCTAAACATATATTCCGGTTAGTACCGGCGATGTTTATTGTATATGAAGATGTATTGATTATGAAAAAAACCGGAAAGGCCGGATTTAAAAGATATAAAATAATTTGGAGGCACTATGAAAAAAAATGATGAACCGGTTATTGTTGAACAAACGTTCAAGACATCAATCGATGCCCTGTGGAATTCAATAACCGAAATTGAACAAATGCGTCGATGGTATTTTGACAATATCCCGGCATTTAAACCTGAAGTCGGATTTGAAACTCAATTTAATGTACGCAGCCAGGATAGGAACTTCCTGCATATGTGGAAAGTGACGGAAGTCGTGCCACTGAAAATGATTAAATATAATTGGAAATATGAGAACTATCCGGGAAAGGCGTTCGTAATATTTGAACTGTTCAAAGAGGAGAATTTGGCAAAATTGCGATTGACAAATCAAGTCCAGGAAAGCTTTCCCGGGGATATCCCCGAATTTTCAAGAGAAAGCTGTGTCGAAGGTTGGACATTTCTTATCAAGAAACGTCTGAAAGAATACCTGGAAAAAAAATAAATAGAACTTGCGTGATTAAAA
>Ga0210082_1000162_pt1 | contig 13972 bp, 3 predicted proteins | sample White_ThreeSqA_D_2_FD_185592 | JGI IMG/M metagenome (GOLD analysis project Ga0210082, IMG submission 185592) | Wetland microbial communities from the San Francisco Bay, California, USA, that impact long-term carbon sequestration -... | ecosystem: Environmental > Aquatic > Marine > Wetlands ... | reverse complement strand
AAGGAAGAGGATACGCCCGGCAAGGGAAGGGCACCTTTATTACATCCGAGACCTGATTTGGATACCCCTTACGCTGCTCCCCGCACTGAGTTGGAGAAGGGCCTGGTAGGCATATGGCAAAAATTCTTCGGTTTTGAAAAGATCGGCATCCATGATGATTTCTTCCAATTGGGCGGCGATTCGTTAAAAGCCATGACCGCTTCCGCCAACATTCACAAAGAATTAAATGTAAAAATACCCATAGCCGAGTTTTTCAAAAGGTCCACCGTATCGGGAATCGCGAAATACCTGGAAAAAGATAGGCAAACCGACCGTTGCTTGCTGGGACCCGCGGAAAAAAAGGAATACTACCCCCTGTCATCCGCCCAGAAGGGGTTGTATGTCTTGCATGAAATGTGGGGAGATACCTGCGTTTATAACGAATTTGTCCCCATATTGCTCGAAAAAGATATCCACGAGGGAACGTTGGAAGAAATATTCAGGGTTCTCATCAAAAGACATGAAAGCTTAAAAACCTCATTTCTCACCGTAGACGGTATACCCGTGCAGAAGGTGCATGAAAAGGTGGAACTCGAAATAGAGTGTTTCGATGTGGACCGGGAGGGGGCCGATGAGATCATCGGGCGTTTCAGGCGGCCCTTTGATCTTTCCGAAGCCCCGCTCATGCGGGTGGGGTTGATCGAAACAAATGAGACCCGGAATATATTGTTGATCGATATGCACCATATCATTATAGACGGCTTATCCACCCATATTTTTGAAAGGGAATTTTTTACGCTTTGCCGCGGAGAAGGCGGAGAAGGGGACCCGCTGACGGAATTAAAACTCCAGTACAAAGATTTTGCCCAATGGCAAAACAGCCGGGATCGGCAGGGGGCTTTAAAGTCGAAGGAAGCGTATTGGATGAATATATTCCAGGGTGAATTGCCCATTCTCGATCTTCCCACCGATTACCCAAGACCCACCATAGAGAATTTTGCGGGAGATTCCGTCCGGTTTGAGATAGGGGAGGAATTAACCGCCCGTGTTAAGGCCTTTGCATTGGAAACAGATACCACATTATTTATGGTACTCCTGGCCGCGTATAATACGTTGCTGTCAAAATATACCATGCGGGAAGATATTTTGGTGGGTTCTCCCATCGCAGGCAGGACCCACCCGGATTTAAGCAATGTGATCGGTATGTTTGTCAACATGCTGGCATTGAGGAATTATCCCCGCGCCGGCGGGACCTTTGGGGAATTTTTAGGGGAAGTTAAGAAAAACGTACTTAATGCCTATGAAAACCAGGAATATCCATTCGATTCACTGGTGGCAAAATTGAACCTGGAAAGCCGTGTGAACCGGCAGCCGCTTGTGGATACCGTATTTGTGTTTCTAAATATCGATGTATATTCTCAAAATAATACCGGGCACCGAAAGATGGAATTGGAAGTAAAGCCCTATGAACTTAAGGTAACAAAATACGACCTGGAATTGGGGGCGGGTGAAACCGGGAATAAAATGTGGTGTGACCTTAGCTATAGAACGAAATTATTTAAAAGGGAAACCATCGAGCGGATGAGCCGTCATTTTATAAAAATCATCGATGAAGCCGTCACGCATCCGGGAATTAATCTCTCCGATATAAATATGATGAGCGAAGAGGAGTTGGAGGACCTCAAGGAAAATATGAGAAATGATAACAGTGCGGTAACAATAAAGGAACAGGGACAAAATCCCCCGTCCAAAGCGGCGGCGGATTTTGATTTTTAAGGAGATACCCATGGAAAATACAATCGATTGTTTTTTTATCGGTCATAACGAAATGAATTTTGATGAATATGAACGTACTACCAGGGAAATGGGAGTGCATTCGGGTGCCTATCGCGACCTGGATTTAAATTTTATCCAGTATGATAATAAACTCTATACCGCGGCCGATATTTTTAACCTGTTCTTCCGCGGTGATAACGGCCCCGGTGAGCAAAACAACCCCCTGGGCCCGGGCCGGACCTTCAGCGCCGGGATTGCTTATCTCGGTAGTTATCTGCATAGAAGGGGATTATCCTTCGATTATGTCAATTCCTTTCAAGACCGGAAGGACGAATTACGAAAAAAATTGGAACGGGGTAATATTTTAACAGTCGCAGTCCTGACGACTTTATATGTTTCACCTTTACCCATCATTGAAATTATCGATTTCGTAAAACAGTATAACAAGACCGCAAAAATTATCGTCGGCGGTCCCTTTATCACAACCCTGGTTCGCTCCGGGTGTAACGGGGGGCAGGGAGTATTGGAATATTCGCTGGAAACCATGGGTGCCGACTTTTTCGTAAACAGCTCCCAGGGAGAGACCGCCCTGGTACACATCATAAATGCGTTGAAAACCCATGCACCGATCCGGCATATTCATAATATTTTTTATAAAACCGGTAAGGGATATGTCTCGACGGCCGTTTCAAGAGAAGATAACCCGTTGGCCGGCAATACCGTAAACTGGGACCTCTTTTCCCACCGGGCCGGGGTCTTCGTAAACCTGAGAACCGCCATATCGTGCCCGTTTTCCTGTGCCTTTTGCGGTTTCCCCGAACGGGCGGGAAAGTACCAGGTCGTGGATGTGGGCGGGGTTGAAAAGGAATTAAACCTGCTGAAAAAAATCCCGACCGTCAAACACCTGCATTTTATCGATGATACCTTTAATGTGCCTTTAAAGCGATTTAAAGAAATTCTCCGGATGATGATTCGAAATAAGTATAATTTTAAATGGTACTCCCATTTCAGGTGCCAGTTTTCCGATCACGAAACAGTAGAATTGATGAAGGAAAGCCGGTGTGAAGGGGTCTTTTTAGGAATCGAATCGGGAAGCGACGAAATACTTCGGAATATGAATAAAGCCGTTACCGTTGAAAAATATCTAAAGGGGATTCAACTATTGAAGGAGCATGGGATATTGACTTACGGGTCCTTTATCATCGGTTTCCCCGGGGAAACAAAAAAAACCACGCGGGAAACCGTCAAATTTATCAAGCAGTGTGGACTGGACTATTACAGGGCCCAATTATGGTATTGCGAACCCATCACACCGGTTTTCGCTAAAAAAAGCGAATACAAGCTCGAAGGGGAACGTTTTGAATGGAGTCATTCGACCATGGATTCCAAAAGGGCTTCGGATATAGTAGAAGACATTTTTTTAACCGTTGAAGAGCCGGTGTGGGTCCCCCAATATAATTTTGAATGTGATGCGCTTTTTCATTTATTTCACAGGGGAATGTCCATGGAACAGGTCAACGGGTTTTTAAGGGCCTTTAATGCCGGGGTAAAAGAGAAGTTAACCGGGCTGTCACCCCGGGAAGTTAGTTTCGAAACCATCCGGCGGATTAAAGCCGCTTGCCCGGGGAACGAACATACGGGACCGGGCGGCGGGGATGAGATTGGCAAACCGGCAGCGTACAATGCGGATTTCGACTTTTAATGAAAAGTTATACGGAGGCAGCGTTTTATGAGAAAGACAATTAACGACAATTTGTTACTTACAAGCTCCAGGTTTATTAAACAGAAAGAGTATTGGGTCGCTAAGCTACCCGGTGGAATCGGGGAAACCGGGCTATTGTTCGCCGGCGGGACCCAAAACGGGCTTAAAAAAGAGATAAAAACCGTGGACATTGAAATGGATGAGCATTTATCCGGCCGGTTGAAAAAATTAAGTAAGGAATCGGATCTTTCGCTTTATATCCTTTTGTTGGCCGGGCTGAAATTATTGGTCTACCGGTATGGGTGTGGGGGTAACAGCGATATCGACAACAGCGAAATCGATATTATATCGCCCGTATATAAACCGAATGTTACCGGGGATACTTTCAATGATTTTTTGTTCATCAGGAACCGGGTCAGCGGTAGTTTGACCGTTAAGGAATTAATCCTCAGGGTACGGGAATCGGTCCTGGGGGCTTATGATAACCAGGATTTTCCCTTTGAGAAGCTATTGGGTTTTTTAGCCGAAACCCGGGGGAAAACCGTCGATACCCACCGTTCCGAAATTGAGTGCCGTCTTAAAAATATCCATGCCGCCGGGAATATCGAACCCGTAAACAACCGCCTGGTTTTCTCATTCGAGAGGGAGAACCAACTGGTGAAAGGTACCATTTTTTATAACCCGGGCATTTACGAGGATTATTACATACAACAGGTTGCCGGGCATTTCATTACTATTTTAAGAAATTCCGTCGAGGATGTAAATATTAATATCTCAGAAGTACCGTTGTTGTCGAAGCAGGAAAAACAGCGGCTGCTTTTCGATCTTAACAATACCACCGCCGAATACCCCGGGGATAAGACGCTGCACGGTCTGTTTGAAGAACAGGCCCGGGAGACACCCGATGCCGTCGCCCTGGCCGGACCCGTCACGGGGGCAGCTTTTCCCCATGCCCCCGGGAACCGGGGGCGACAAATTCAACATTTGACCTACAGGGCATTAAACGACCTGGCCGACCGGTCCGCACGGACATTAAGGGAAAAAGGCGCGGCACCGGATGTTATCATGGCCGTCACGGTGGAACGTTCCATAGAAACGCTCATAAACATCCTGGCCATATTGAAAGCCGGTGGTGCTTATTTGCCCATCGATCCCGGTCTCCCGCCGGGGAGAATTCGTTACATGCTGGCCGACAGTGGCGCCGAAATGCCGGCTGCCCCCGGTACCCCGGCTAAAAAAGGCGGGGCGGCCCGCGCCCCGCGTCCCGTGATTCCCGGGAATCTTGCTTACGTTATCTACACCTCCGGTTCCACCGGAAGGCCGAAAGGTGTCCTGGTGGAGCATTTTTCAGCGGTCAATTTAGTCCTCACCCGGAAGCACCGGTTTGAAATCGACCAGACGGACCGGGTGTTGCAATTTTCATCCCTTAGTTTCGATGCCTCCGTAGAACAGGTTTTTGTTGCCCTGTCCAGTGGGGCCGCTTTGATCCTGGTGGATGAGGAGACGCTCCTGGATATCGTTAAATTCGACGCATATATACGCCGGCAGGCCGTTACTCATCTAGACTCCGTACCGTCCTTTTTAAGTAATATCCCGTTTAAAGACCCGGGTTTCTATTCACTGAAACGTATCGTTTCCGGGGGGGAGGTTTGTCCCATATCCTTAGCTGAAAAATTGGGCCGTTATTGTGATTTTTATAATGCCTATGGTCCCACGGAAACCACCGTTACCGCCGTCGGCATGAAATATCGACCGGGGAATGGGCGGTTACCCGGTTTGCCTATTGGGAGACCCATCCGTAATACCGCGGTTTACCTGTTCGACCGCTGGAAGGCCCCGGTTCCCACGGCAGTACCCGGTGAAATGTATATCGGGGGAGCGGGGGTTACCAGGGGATATTTGAACCGGCCGGAATTAACGTCGGAAACGTTTCTGCCCAATCCCCCCGCCGGGAGGGGGCGGCTGTATCGGACCGGGGATTTAGCCAGGTGGCTGCCGGATGACAATATCGAGTTTTTAGGAAGAATCGACCGGCAGGTGAAAATCAGGGGGTTAAGAATAGAACTCGGGGAGATAGAAAATCGATTGTTAGATCATGAAACGGTAAAAGAAACAGTTGTGTTGGACAGGGAAGAGAAAGATGGAGAAAAATACCTCTGCGCCTATATCGTCAACCCGGAAGGGGAGCAAAAAACACTTGATATCCCGGCACTTAGAGAATATTTATTGCAAACATTACCCGTTTATATGATACCTACATATTTCGTATTAATCGACAAAATCCCTTTAACTCCCAATGGCAAGATCGACAGGAAATCGCTGCCGGAGCCGGAGGTAAAAATCAACAGGGAATATGCGGCGCCGGGAAACGAGACCGAAGAAAAGTTGGCCGCCATATGGTCGGAAATACTGGGAATAGAGAAAGGGATAATAAGTATACATTCAAGTTTTTTCGAACTGGGTGGACACTCGTTAAGGGCTACCATACTGGCGGCAAAGATACATAAGGAATTAAATGTGAAAGTACCCCTGGTAGAGATCTTTAAAATGCCGACTATAAGAGAATTATCGGGATATATTAAAGGGGCCGTAAAAGATAAGCATGCCGCCATGGAACCGGTAGAAAAAAAGGAATATTATCCCTTATCATCGGCACAGAAAAGGTTGTATATTTTGCACCATATGGAAACCGATTCTATCTTTTACAACGGACCGATGGTTTTGCTGCTGGATGGGAAGCTGGACAGGCGGAAGCTGGTGGCGGTGTTCGGGAAGTTGATCGAAAGACATGAAAGCTTCAGGACTTCCTTTGAACTGGTGGGTTGTGAACCATTTCAGAAGATACGTGAACATGTGGATTTCGAGATTCCTTATTACCACAGTCTGTCAGAGACGGAAGAAGAAAAGATCATTGATGAATTTGTAAAACCCTTTGATATGAGGCGGCCGCCCTTTTTTAGAGTCGGGCTCATAAAAAAAAATGAACATGAACATCTCCTTATGATCGATATGCATCACATCATTACCGACGGCACATCCGCGCAGGTGATTGAAAAAGAGTTTATGGCGCTGTATAAAGGAGAAGAGTTGCCTCCCCTCCGGCTCCAGTATAAAGATTATTCCCAATGGCAAAATAAGCTTATGGAATCGGGAGAGATCAAACGGCAGGAAAGTTATTGGCTGAAGCAGTTGGAAGGGGAATTGCCCGTTCTCAACCTTCCTACAGACTATCCGCGGCCGGCGGTTCGACAGTCCGACGGCGCCGTCGTCTTTTGCGAGGTGCGAAACGACCTGTTAGAACGGGTAAAACATTTGGCATCCGAAACAGGGACTACACTTTATATCGTATTGTTGTCAACATACTATATCCTGCTGTCCCGGCTCGCCGAACAAGAAGATATCGTGATAGGGACCCCCATTTCCGGAAGGACCCACAGCGACCTGCAAAATATAGTGGGTTTGTTTGTCAATATGCTTATCATGAGAAACCGGCCGGAAGGAGAGAAAACCTTTAACCGGTTTTTAATGGAAGTAAAAGAGAATGCCCTGGAAGCATATGAAAACCAGGATTATCAATTTGAAATGCTGGTGGATAAAATCCTTTTTAAAAGAGAACCCGGTAGGCATGCATTGATCGATGCCGTAATATTATTACAAAATCAAGATGAACTTATATCTGAAGACGGGATAACTATCGAAGTTAAAAATGAAAATTCCAAATTGAGGTTAAAAACCAATGAATCAAAATATATAAACGCCAAATTTGACTTGTATATCGAAGCCGTTGAGAATAAAAATAAGCTCATGATGTCGCTGACATATGCAGCCGCTTTATTTAAACGGGCCACGGCGGAAAAAATAACAAAATATTATGTCGAAATCCTGGAGCAGGTGGTGGAGAATCGGGAAATTCTGTTAAAAGATATAGGAATATCAATGGATCCCCTGACCGTAGAACCGAAGATTCTTGAGAAGATCAGGGAATTCGGCTTTTAAATTTAGATTAAAAGAGGACCAATGACAAAAAAAAGAAATGAAAACATTTTATTGGCTTTATTGCCTTTCTGGGATCCCCAGATCCCTCCACTGGGAATCTCCTGTTTAAAAAGTCACCTGGAGCGGCACGGCTTTCGTGCAAAGACAGTGGATTTAAATATCGAACCCCAGTTCAGGGATGTGATAAAAATTTACTTTGAAATCTTAAAACAGCATTTACCGGCAAATAAGCAGGGGAATTTTTACAAGATCGCCCATGAGGTCATGCAGAATCACATGATGGCGCACACCCATTACAAAGATAAAACCAAATACCTGGAATTGGTAAAAATCCTCGTTTATAAAACCTTTTATACACATATCGATACAAATACCGTTTTAGAGTTGTGTGAGATCGTATCCGGTTTCTATACCCGGTTGGAGAGGCATTTTCTCAACCTTTTACAGGAAGAGCAGCCGGGAGTATTGGGGATCTCCGTATTCGGTGGGACGCTGGCGGCATCTCTCCATGCCTTCAAACTGACCAAAGAGAAATACCCCCACATTAAAACCGTTATGGGCGGTGCTATTTTTTCCGACCAACTGCATACCGACTCTCCCAATTTTAAATTCTTTTTGGAGCGCACGCCCTATATCGATAAGATCATCGTGGGAGAGGGCGAAAACTTAATGTTAAAATATTTATTAAACGAGCTTCCCCATTCCCAAAGAGTCTATCGATTGAAAGACATAAATCACGATATATTGGATGTCTCTTCCGCGGCCGTCCCGGATTTTTCAGACCTGGATACCCGCTTTTATCCCTATATGAGCACATACACTTCAAGAAGCTGCCCATTTCAGTGCAGTTTTTGCTCCGAAACAATATTATGGGGGAAATACAGGAGAAAGAAAACGAGCAAGATCGTCGGAGAACTGACCCATTTGTCTAAAAAATATAATTCTCAACTTTTCATGCTGGGCGACTCATTGATAAACCCAACTGCTTCCGATATATCGAGGGAATTTGCCGGAACGGGCACGTCGGTCTATTGGGACGCGTATTTAAGGGCCGATAACGATGTTTGCAACAGGGAAAATGCCTTGCTGTGGCGGCGCGGCGGGTTTTACCGGGCCCGGTTGGGAGTGGAAAGCGGGTCCCAACATGTACTGGATTTAATGGGTAAAAAAATAACACTCCACCGCATCAAAGAGGCATTATCCAGCCTGGCCAATGCCGGAATAAAAACCACCACTTATTGGGTCGTCGGACACCCCGGGGAGACCGAAGAGGATTTCCAGGCAACCTTAAGACTTATTGAAGAAATGCGATACGATATTTATGAAGCGGACTGTACCCCGTTTCAATACTTTTTAACCGGTCAATCCGGTTCCGGTGATTGGGCCGGGAAAAGTAGGCCCGTATCATTGTACCCTGAGGATGCCGAAGAGATGTTGATCCTTCGGGCGTGGACCCTGGACAGCGAACCTTCCAGGCAAGAGGCTTATAAACGGATGAACCGATTCGTCGAACATTGTAATAAACTGGGGGTCCCCAACCCCTATTCATTAAAAGAGACCTACTCCGCCGACGAGCGATGGAAAAAAATTCAAAAAAATGCCGTCCCACCGTTTGTGGAGTTTACCAAAGGAACTCGCATTTGTGAGAACAAGGAAGCAAAACGATTGATCCCGGCAAAAGAGAAGCCCAATTTGTTGGATGAGATCGAATTTGGATTTTAAAAGGAGAGGGTTATGAAGGATATAAGAGAGGAAGCAGTAGGCCTGACATTGGCGGACAGTCAATTCTCCAAAGAGAAAAAATATTGGCTGGAAAAACTATCCGGCATGGAAGAAAAAAGTCGATTCTTCTATGATTTCTCCCCGAAATATGAAAAATTAATAACTTACCACAGGGTGGATTATCGGTTTACCGGGGAGGGTTTCCACCGGTTGATGGAATTAAGCAAAGGATTCGACTATGCCCTGCACATGATCCTGACAGCGGGCTTAGTCACGCTGTTGAGCAAATACACCGGCGGCAAAGACATCGGCATCGGTACTCCAATTTATGAACAAGAGGATGCCGAAGGTGAATTTATCAATACAGTATTGGTGCTGAGAAATTTTGTCGAAGACGATATGACCTTCAAAGATATGTTAATCCAGGTAAAACAGGCCATCGTGGGGGCGGTTGAAAATCAAAACTATCCTATCGAGCGATTGATACACCAATTAAACATGCCTGCTCCCGAACACGATTTCCCCCTCTTCGATATTGCACTGCTGCTGGAAAGTATTCATGATAAAGCATATCTCCAACCCGTTAATCCCAATGTGATTTTTTCTTTCGCCAAAACCGGCGAAGGTTTGAACGGGACCATAGAGTATAATGCGGCATTGTATAAAAAAACAACCATTGAACGTATCGTTTCCCACTATATGAATTTAATGGAAGAAGTCCTGTTTAACGTGGATTTACCCCTATCGGAAGCAAACATCATTTCCATCGATGAAAAACAGCGGCTGTTGGTTGATTTTAACGGGGCAAAGGAACAATATCCCGGGATTGAGACGGTCCATGAAATATTCCGGGAACAGGCGGAAAAGACCCCTGATAGAACAGCGGTAAAATATAAGCATGCCCAGTTAAGCTACGGGGAATTAAACCGCAAGACTGATCGGCTGGCCCACGTTCTGAGAAAAAAAGGAGTAAACAGGGATAAAGTCGTGGGCCTGATGATCGATCGATCCCCCGAGATGATCGCCGGCATTTTGGGGATATTAAAAGCAGGCGGCGCTTATTTACCCATAGGCCCGGAGTACCCGGAAGACCGGATTTTATCCATGCTTAACGACAGCGATGTTTCCTTCTTGCTGACCCGGGAGAAGATGCTAGAGGGGTTTTCTGCCATTCCAACCGGGGACATAAAAGGCCGGGAAGTAAAAGTCGTTACCACACCCGTCCGGCCGCAGATCAAAGATTTCGATAACCTTCCCAAACCCGACAGGACATTGGTGGATTATGAAAAATATCATAAATATATCGGCATTGCAATGGCGAAACATACCGTTTCCATCCAGGCCACCCGGGGGTGTCCCTATAATTGTGCTTTTTGTCATAAAATCTGGCCCAAGAGTCATATTGTCCGGAGTGCCGGAAATATCATGGAAGAGATCCGCCAGTGTTATGATTCCGGTGTAAAGCGGTTCGTATTTATCGATGATATCTTCAACCTGGACAGGAAAAACAGCACCGGCCTGCTGGAGGGGATCATCAAAGAGGGCCTGGACATCCAGTTGTTTTTCCCCAACGGCTTGCGGGGCGATATCCTGAAAAAAGATTTTATCGACCTGATGATGGAAGCAGGGACCGTCAATATAGATCTTTCCCTCGAATCCGCATCGCCGCGAATTCAAAAATTGATCGGGAAAAACCTGGACCTGGAAAAATTTAAAGAGAGTCTCGATTATATCACCACCAAATATCCCCGCCTGTTACTGGAAATGGAATTGATGATCGGATTCCCCACCGAAACCGAGGAAGAAGCACAAATGACCCTGGACTTCTTAAAGGAGTTAAAATGGGTGCATTTCCCCAATTTAAACATACTTAAGATCTATCCCAATACTGATATGTACCGTCTGGCCGTAGAGAACGGTATCAGCCCGAAGGACATTAAACGTTCCGCCGATCTGGGCTACCATGAATTACCCGAGACGCTGCCTTTTTCCAAAACCTTTGCCCGCCGTTTCCAGGCGCGGTTCATGAATGAATATTTTCTTTCCAAAGAGCGGCTGCTCCATGTACTGCCCCGGCAATTGGAAACCTTAACCGGGGATGAACTGGTCCAGAAATACGACAGCTATTTACCCACGGAGATCGAACGTTTTCCCGATATCCTCTCCTGTGTAGGGATTTCAAAGGAGGAATTGGGAGATGTGGAATTTCTCCCCGACGATGTAATGAGCGCACCGGGTTTTACCGAAAATATCCGGGAATATCTCCCCGGCAAAAAAGAGAAAGCCGGTGATGCCTTTAAAGTACTGCTCCTGGATTTATCCCTGTTATTTACTTCGGATAGTAAAAATATGCTTTACGACATGATAGAAGAACCTCTGGGCTTGATGTACCTGTTGTCATATCTGAACGGGAAATTTCAAGACCGTATCCATGGAAAAATTGCCAAGTCACGAATCGATTTCGATAATTTCGAAGAGCTGAAAACCCTGGTCAGCGACTTTAAGCCCGATGTGATCGGTATCCGGACCCTGTCCTATTATAAAAATTTCTTTCATAAAGCCGTATTTTTTATGAGAGAGTGGGGAATTAAAGTCCCCATAATCGCGGGGGGGCCGTATGCCACCAGCGATTACCGTTCCGTGCTGGAGGACCCCAATATAGACCTGGTGGTATTGGGAGAGGGTGAAGGAACCTTTGGCGAATTGATCGAAAAAATGATGGAAAACAATAATAAATGTCCCCGTGAGGAAATATTACAGGACATTCGTGGTATCGCTTTTATTAGAGACAAAGATAAGGCACCGTTAAAAGAGCACCGTAGGGAAATAATACCCATCGATCATATAATCGAAGGACCGGCCCCGGCCGCGCCCATAGAGAACATAAACCGTCCGGATGACCTGATCTACGTGATCTATACCTCCGGTTCCACGGGAAAACCCAAAGGGGCGATGTTGGAGCACCGGAATTTGGTCAACTTATTAAAATATCAATTTAAACATACCAATATCGATTGCAGTAATGTGCTGCAGTTTACCACCATCAGTTTCGATGTCTCTTTCCAGGAGATATTTTCAGTACTCTTTTCAGGGGGTACCCTTCACCTGATCGATAAAGATACCAGGAACGATATTGCCGGGTTGTTTGAAGTCGTGGAAAAGAACCGTATAAAGACCTTATTCCTGCCCGCTTCTTTTTTGAATTTTATTTTTAACGAAGAGCAGTATCCGGCGCTTATTCCCCCCGTGGTCGAACATATCGTCACCGCCGGTGAACAGGTTATCGTCAACCCCAGGTTCAGGAGATATTTGATCGAAAGCGGTACCACCCTCCACAATCATTACGGCCCCGCCGAAACCCATGTGGTAACCGCTTTAACCCTTGATCCCGCCGGCGAAATACCCGGTCTTCCCCCCATAGGAATACCCGTTTCAAACACCGGTATATATATACTGGATAGAGAAAAACAGTTACTCCCCATCGGTGTACCCGGTGAATTGTATATCGGGGGTATCCAGGTAGGGAGGGGGTATGCAAACAAACCGGGATTGACAAAGGATAAATTTTTATATTCCGGGAATAATAGCGACCCCCTTATCCCTTATCCCCTGTACCGTACCGGGGACCTGGCCCGGTGGCTGCCGGATGGAAATATCCAGTTTTTAGGAAGGATCGATTACCAGGTTAAAATAAGGGGATTCCGCGTAGAACCCGGGGAAATAGAGAGCCGGTTGTTAAACCATGAAGACATAAGGGGAGCAGCCATCTCCGCATTAGAGAACAAAAGCGGTGAAAAATATTTGTGTGCTTATTTCGTTTCCCATAGGGAACTTCCCCCGAACCAACTACGGGAATATTTATCCAGGGATTTGCCCGATTATATGATACCGTCCTTTTTTGTGCAGTTGCTGGAAATTCCTTTAACAGGGACCGGGAAAGTAGACAGGAAAGCGCTGCCTGAACCCGCCGGGCATGAAGATGAAACAATTATACCCCCCGGGAATAAAATAGAAAAAGCAATGGTTGAGTTATGGTCGGAGGTATTGGCAATAGAAAAAAGCAGTATAAGCATCGATGCCAATTTTTTCGATCTGGGGGGGCATTCCTTAAGGGCCACCATACTTATAACCTTGATACACAAACGATTTAACGTAAAGGTATCGTTGGCCGAATTATTTGCCTATCCCTCCGTGGAATTATTGTCGAAGCACATCCAAAAAACAACATATCAAACACATGCCCCCGTTGAACCGGTGGAAAAAAGAGAATATTACCCATTATCGTCCGCCCAGAAACGATTGTATGTGGTCCGGCAAATGGATATAAACAACACCAGTTATAATATGCCGGCCATATTGTCCCTGGAAGGGGCCGCGGATATAGAGCGGCTGAGGGACACATTTAAGAAACTGATAGGCAGGCATGAAATTTTTAGAACTTCATTTGAAACCGTAAATAATCAACCCGTTCAAAAGATATATGATGACGTACCCTTTTCAATCGTAAATCATAATATCGAAGGCGAAGAAGACCGGGCTCAAATAACACGGATCGTAAACAGTTTTATAAGACCTTTCGATTTTAGCCGGGCCCCTTTACTGAGGGTCGAATTGCTGAACATAGGGAAAAGTAAGCATATCCTGATGATCGATATGCATCATATCATCACCGACGGCACATCCATCGAAATTTTAAAAAGGGATTTTTCCCTGTTTTATGAGGGGAATGAACCCGAACCCCTGCGCCTGCACTACAAAGATTTTTCCACCTGGCAGAATGCGTTGTTTGAATCCGGC
>Ga0210082_1000161_pt1 | contig 14034 bp, 14 predicted proteins | sample White_ThreeSqA_D_2_FD_185592 | JGI IMG/M metagenome (GOLD analysis project Ga0210082, IMG submission 185592) | Wetland microbial communities from the San Francisco Bay, California, USA, that impact long-term carbon sequestration -... | ecosystem: Environmental > Aquatic > Marine > Wetlands ... | reverse complement strand
GACGGCACCGCGGGAGCCGCAAGGTTAATTCTCGCCCCGGGTCCCGGTTCTACACCGGGACCCGGGGCCTCTTTCCCATGAGAAACATGTTCATTCCACCTGTCACCGGTTATTTCCGGAGAGGTGCCGGGTTATTTCCGGAGTGGTGCCGGGTTATTTATGGAGAGGTGTCATGATATTTTTGCGAATGCTGTGCAACCTTTATGGAAAATTTTCGGGACAGGCCACTTTGCCCTCCATCATTGCAACCTCGGTAAAAAAAATCGGTTTATATTATATCAAACAGTAAGGGGTTAAGACAACTTAAAAGAAAAAATAATCCCTCCTTATCCTTCCCTTTAACGTTTCCCGGCCTGGCATCAAATCCGGCACGAAAACCTCCAAAAACGTTTGATTTTTTAAACATCCTGGAACCAGCCGTCGGTGAAACCGAGGGAAAGGGCATAATTCTTTACCTCTTCGTATTCCTCCGAAGAGACACGACGGTTGATCTCCGGCATCTCCACGGCACGGTACGCCGGGAAATACTGGCTCATCAAACTCAACGATGCACCCTTAAAAGAACTTCGGGAAAAAATCTCCAATACCTTCCTGGAATTCTCCACCTGACCGGGCAAGAGCAAATGCCGGAGAATCATCCCCCGCCGCGCAATACCCTCTTCATCCACCCGCAGCTCCCCCACCTGCCGGAACATCTCCCCGATGGCAGGATACGCATGCTCGAAATAATTGTTCACACCGGAATACCTCGGGGAAATACTGTTGTCGTGATACTTAAGGTCCGGCATATACACATCCACCACCCGCTCCAACGCCTCGATCACCTCCCGCCGCTCATAACCGGAGGTATTGTATACGATGGGAATACTCAATCCCTTTTTACAGGCCAGGCGCAGCGCTTTCACGGCATGGAAAAGATACGGGGTCGGGGAAACAAAATTGATGTTGTGCGCACCCCGGGCCTGTAAATCCAAAAACATCCCGGAAAGCGCTTCGATAGAGTAAAACTGTCCGTTAAAGAGATGGGAAATCGGGTAATTCTGACAAAACACACATTTCATCGTACACCCGGAAAAAAAGATCGTGCCGGAACCACGTTCACCCGAAACCGGCGGCTCCTCCCCGTAATGAAGATTAAAGGAAGCCACTTTCACCCTCTTCTCAGCCCCGCAAACCCCCTTGCCGCCGTTCTCCCTCTCGGCCCCACACATCCGCGGACAAAGACGGCAGGGACAAAAATTCTTCTTCAAAAATTCAATCTTCTCTTCCCACTCTTCATCCGAAAGTGTCTCATACAACGGCATATGTTTTATCTTACTCCTCTTACTCCTCTACTCCTCCACTCCTCCACTCTTCTCCATCCTCGATCAAATCCATTGGGACAAATTAACAAAGGCTTTCAGCTTATTGTCCGCTTCCCGCAAACGGGCGGACATGATCTTTGCCAGTTTCAACAATATCAGGACACCGTCTTTGCAGTTGTCCTTGATATAGTGCAAAAACTTCGGGCGGCTGATCTCGAAAATAATAACATTGGTATGGGCAATGGTAGTGGCCGACCGGGGCAGGTCGTCGATGAGGGCCATTTCCCCGAAAACATCCCCCTCTTTCAAAACGATCAACGCCTCTTCCGTATTGGGGTCCGTTCTCTGGGAAACCCGCACTTCACCGGAGGTAATAACCATCATGGAGTTACCGATACTGTCCTCTTCGAAAATCGTTTCCCCCTGGTTGAAAATCCGTTCTTCAAACAACAGGCTTAATTCTCTCATCGCCTGGCTGTCCAATTGGGAAAAGATATCCAGACCTTCCAGTATACTTAAAACAAACCCGTTCTCATATGCCATCTTCCAATTATACCATACTTTTATTTTTTACGTCCATTAATTTCGTTTTTTCCGCGGCAAAGGTTATTGTCATTTTTTTTTGTTTATTGTAAAATAGTCGCATGAGAAAGTATATTTTAATAATAACGATTGTCCTGGTTATTGGAATGATCTCATTTTGTGGGAAATCCACGGAAAAAGATCAAACAGACAAACCCTCACAGGCGCAGCAGTTGGTCGGCGGTTTGCTGGGGGGCAACTCCGGTGAGTCCATCCTGGACTCGAAAATAAAGGCCATCAAAACGGCCCTCGATATGTACTATACGGATAACAACGAATACCCGGAAATGCTCGAAGACCTGGTACCGGACTACGTGAAAACCAAAACGGAACTGCTGGACCCATGGGGTACGCCGTTCGAGCTGGAATCCGACGACGAGATGAACCTGCTGATCATCTCCGCCGGGGCGGATAAAACCTTCGATAATGCCGATGATATTGAAAGGAGAATCTGATGGATTTATCAAAACATTTGAAAAAAGAGACGATATTCCTTGCCGATTTTTATGAAGATACGGACAGTTTCTATACCGCTTATTCCAATTTCTTAATGGAAAAGGGAATTATCGAAAACAGTGAAACGGTCAAACGGTTGTTCATCAAGCGGGAAAAAGTCCAGTCCACCGGCATAAAAAAAGGCGCGGCCGCTCCCCATATCTTTTCGGACGAATTCTCCGAGTTTATCTTTTCCCTGGCACTGATCAAACAGGGTATGGATTTTAAAGCGCCGGACGAAGGCAAGGTTTTCCTGGTGTTTTTGCTTATGAGCGACGAAAGGGATGTGGGACTCCATTTAAAATCGCTGGCACATATCGCCCGACTGGTCCGCTGCACAGACATCGTGGAAGCGGCCAAAAACGCCCAATCCCCGGATGAACTTTACAATATCCTGCTTGAAAAGGAACAATTGATCTAATGAAATTGGCAATCCTTGTCCTGAACAAAGTCGAGGAACTGGAAACACTCCTGGAAGGCCTGATCGAAATCGGCGTTACCGGCGCCACTATCGTCGATTCCATCGGCATGGGGCATATCCTCTCTTCGGATGTTCCCATATTCGCTGGTTTGCGGTTTATGTTCGCCGGTTCGAGACCCTACAATAAAACCATTTTATCCATCATTAAAGAAGATAAAGTAGAATCCTATAAAAACCTTGTCGAAAAGAGTCTCGGCTCCCTGGAAGAAAGCGGGAACGGTATCTTGTTTTTCATCGATATCGACCAGGTGGTCGGCTTAAAACCCGAGATCATGTAGCTTCTTACTTCTTATTTATCCCGGCTTCGCCTACTTTAAAGAGGGCATACTTGAACGCGACGGGACCGATCACCTGGTTCAGCGTTATAGCGGCGATAAGAATGGTCTGGATGGGTATCCCGATTTCCGGGAGTCGCCTGGCAACTTCGGCCAGGAGCCCCAGGCTTACCCCGGCCTGTGTAATAAAACCCAGCCATGTATTTTTATAGATCCTGGGCGGATCGCAGGAGAGCCTGCCGCTGATGTACGAAGCGGCATAGAGCATAACCGTACGAACAATAACAATAATAAGCCCCAGGAACCAGGCGGTCTTTAAAAAATCCACATTGATGGATGCGCCGGTAATGGCAAAAAAACCGATATAGATGGGAAGCGATACGTTGTCCATCCGGTCGAGAAAGGTATGACCGTAGGTCGAGAAATTTTGAACCGTAAATCCCGCGGCCATACAGATCAACAGCGGTTCGAGGTTCAGGTGGATGTTGTGGATGTCGTTGAGGTAATCGCCGAAGAGATGGGAAAACTTGATGACGAGGAAACCCACGGCGGTGATCACCACGGGGAATTCTATTTTCACTTTATCGATGAGAAAAATGATGAGTTTGCCCAACAGGAACCCCAGGACAAAAGCGGCGGTTATCTCCAGCAGCAGGCCCGGCAGGAAAAAGAGGGAGAAAGAGCCCTGTCCGCGCAGCAGCACTTCGCTTATGGATATAACCACGGCGAAAAAAACGATAATGACCACGTCCTTGGCAATGGTCACGCTCAGGACGATATCGGTATAATCCCCTTCCGCTTTGGTTTCGCTGATAACGGCAATAGTGGAAGAAGGCGAGCGGGCCACGGCGATAACTCCGAAAATAGAGGATATGGCGATCTTTCCCGCGATATCGTACCCCTGCATGAAAGGGATAAACCCGGATATGGCCACCACCACAAGGGTCACCCCCAGGAACACCACGATGGTCTGACCCGCCACCAGGAACAGGATGGATTTTAATTTATTCTTTAAATTGCCCACTTGAAGTTCCCCGCCCGCGCAGAAGGCGATAAAGGCAAGGGCCAGGCTGTTTAAAAAACCCAGCGATTTCACTGCTTCATTGCTGTAAAAGTTTAAAAAATAAGGCCCCAGGAAAAGTCCGGCAAAGATGTAACCGGTTATCCGCGGAAGCCCGAATTGTTCCAGGATAAACCCGATGCAGTAAGCGGCAAGGAGCATGAATCCCAACACAAGGGTAGGGGAGACGGTCTCCGGGAGACCGAAGGGGTTGGCATAAACCACCAGCGCCATGCTGCCTAAGACGAGTAAAAGACCTATAAATCTGCGAAACATGTGATCGTATTACCTCCCTTCGGTACTCCCGGTATCCGGGCCGTGCGTCTGTTCTTTTTCTTTTTCTTTATGTTCTTTTTTGTTATATACAGGAATGGGGCGCGTATGTATGGAGACCCGTTCTTTCTTTTCAAACTGGAAGAGGATCAACCATGGGCTGAGCAATTCATTGAGAAAAACCGCCAGGATGATCACGGTAATGAGGGAATCGCCGATGGCGGGGTAAAGAAGTTTGAAGTTGATGATAATGGCCACCGCAAGTCCCCCTTCGGAGATCAGTCCCAGGCCCAGGCCCGCGGGCACGTGGAAATCGGGCTTGAATACCCGGGAAGCGGCAAAGGTGCCGGTGAATTTTCCAAGGACCCTTACGAGGAAATAGACCCCGGTAATAATGAGGCTGAAACCCAATTTAAAATTCCAACTGGCGCCCAGCAGGAGAAGCAGGATAATATAGATGGGTTTTTCCGCCTGGAGGACTTCCGAGAGTGCGCGGAGGTGGTGGCGGCAGAAATTGGCGGTGACCAGGCCGCAGACCAGGCCCGCGATCAGCGGGGAATAGCGGATCTGGTAGGAAAGCCCCCCGCAAAACATGACGGTTCCGATCAGGAAAACGAAAAACTCCTGGGAACTGAACCTTACCCGGCTCAGGGAAATAAGGATAAGGGCGGGAATTATTCCCATGGCAAGGGAGGCGAAAAACCATTTGAGCGATGCATAGAGGTCGAAGGGAGCGGTTTCGCCGCCGGGTAGAATCCCCAGGGCGAGGGCAAAGAAGACCAGGGCATAAAACCCGTCGATACCCGAGACATAGCGCATCAGGTCCAGGAGCCTGCGGTTCCCGAACCTGTAATTCTTACTTACGATTCCCAGCGAGGACTGGGCCGTACAGGACGCCGCGCTGCCGAGAGTGACGGCCACCATGAGCAGCACGGTCTCCGGGAGGTCGAAATAGTATTGGAACACAACATACATGGCGGCGGATACGAACAGAAAAGTAGCCAATGCCTGTCCCGCGGAAATGGTGAAATAGAAACCCGGTAGTTTTTTTAATTGCCGGACTTTGAATTGTAGCCCGAAAAGGAACCCGATCCAGCAGAGTCCGAAGACGAGGAAGGGTTCCATCTTAGCGATGGCGTCGGTATCCAGGACGTTCAGTCCCATGCCGCCCAGGAGGACGCCGATAAAGATATATTCCGTCCCCGTCAGGAGCAGGCTGCGGAACCCCATGGAGAGCCGCCGGTTTAAGAACGTCAGTCGGGACCCGAGCACGGTAACCACGAGGATAATGACAATGGCCAGGAGTAGTTTCATGGAATATACAATACTAAATTGCGAAAAAAATTACAAGTGTTTTTTCCTATTGAAATTCCTTTTCGTCTTTTATTCAATGGAACCGGTTAGAGGGAAAAACATGAAATACAATATAGAAGACATACAAGAAGCGTTTCTTAAGGCTGCCCCGTTTCCACCGATCTTGTTCAAGGTGGTTATCGCCTTGAAAGTTTGGGTCGTCGTTGTACAAATTGGGGCAGGAGATTGCCAAGGACCCGGTGTTATCGGCGAAAGTTCTATCGATTGCCAATTCGCCGTATTACGGGGTGATGCAAAAGATTTCAGACCTTTCGCACGCCATTACGCTGTTGGGGTTGAACGACGTATCCATGGTCATTATGCGTTTCGTTTCAAAGAAGAACATGGCCGATTCCGGGGTGGGAAAGAATTCGGTGATCTATCCGCCGAAACCGATCTGGCTTCATTCGGTAAAGGTGGCGCATCTCAGCCGGATACTGGTACGCCGGAACAAATTACCCTTTCAGCCGGAGAGTTACATGGCCGGGCTTTTGCACGACATCGGGAAAAACGCCATTTCGGTCCGTATCGAGCGGGACGACGAAAAGAGAATCCTGCTCAAGCTCAGGCAGGGGAAAGACCAATTGGAAGCGGAGAAAGAGGTTTTGGGTTTCGATCATGTGGAGTGTGGGTTTCAAATCCTGAAGCACATGAAGATGTCGTTGGAGGTTTTGCAAGCGGTGCGTCGTCACCATGAAAAAATGGTGCCGGATTATAACGATGTGAGTTTTATTTTGGCGCTTTCCAATGTCCTGGCGGATTACGACGAGGAGAAGGATTACGGGGAGATGAACAAGCAGTTGAAGGAGCAGTTTGACATAACGGCCATGGACATCCGTCATTTGGACAAAATCTACGAAGAGTTAAAGGTCGACATGGAGAACCTTTAAAGTGCATTTTATTCCCGGTTGTCTATTGAAATTTTAGCCGACTTAACCTATAATTCTGTTATGGAAACTAAAGGAGTAAGAAATAACCTAATACCAGGCAGATTTGATTTCATTACTCCATTCTATGATCAGGACCACAATAGAAAGAGTTTGATCGATGGGCTCGATTCACTTCTACTCTCTCATGATCTTGGTGTAAAATCTATTCCGTTCGGCAGCGAAAGACATCCATCCAAACTTTTAGCGGAAGTCCGGTCTAAATCAAGAAGTATAAAGCTTCTGAAAAAAGATGAGGGGGTTCAACTCTATCGAATGACGTACAACAGCAAAGAGGGTAACGAGATAAAAGAAGAGAATGGGAATTTTTTTGTTTTGGAGCACCCTGACTATAATAAAGTATATGTGGCATTGACGATCGAATCGAACGATTTCTTCCGACGTGCGATGTTACCTTTCTTTGAGGGGCTTTACCCCCATGTTATGATGACATTTATCACTCACAAAAGACTTAAAAAGCTATTGGAAAAATTCCAGGTGGAAAATCATTTTTCAGACTTAATTATAACACGCGCTTCTCATAAGTTCCGCTTCTATAAAAAAGGAAAGCACGACAAAATAGTTCCGATGGTTAGCTGGCCGAAAATGGACTTAGAAGAGGCGTTTGATTGGGTATACAAAAGTAACGGCTGGTTTCAATCCTTGCAATTTCAAGGAATAAGGCAGAATTCGCCCATTACCGAAGTTTCAATTACAAGGCAAGGTGTTGTACGGGCAGCCAATATGTTTTCAAAGGTATTTGGGAGTTTTGTTCTCCCAATATGTAAAACCATTCATGAAAACATCGAGTTCTTCGGCAATAGAAGTCGGCGCGACCATATTGATCTTTCCGCAAAACCTTTAGTCATTGATTTCGGCCCGGATCAATTCGCGGACTCATCGGAGAATATAGAATTCATTCAATCGTTAAAACGACTTAATAAAGCGTCGGTTTCAGTTCTCCACGGGAACCCGTATATCCATTTATCCGTTGTCGACTATTTCGATGGAAGCACCTTCGATCTCTGGGTCTTAAATTCACGACAATTAGTGATCGTACCCCAGATGAAAGGTTCTATTTCTTCTATCAAGCGGGTTATCAATCATGTTTTCGATACTTACGCCGAAGGCGACATTTTAGACTACAAGGAGATTCTTAATTGAATGGTAAGGAGGAGTTCCGCAATAAAATCGACGATTATGAACAAACAATTCAAGCGATCGTCGGGTTTATGAATTTCTTCCGGTATGACCCGGTACGGAAAGAAATAAGAAGAGATGTAATTGTTTTTCAAGGGAGAAAATTCATTCCTTCCCCGCAAAAATCTTTAAATCGAGAAGGAGAGAAAATCAATTATGTCACCCCGGATATCGGGATTTTGTTACCATCGAAAAACGGGGTTATCGGTGAAGTAAAAAAGAGTTTCCCTTCAAAAAAGGAGCGTTGGCTAAAAATATTTGAACAGTTGATGAAATATGACGATGATTTAACGGGATGGCCCACCAGCGATGAAAAAGTCAATTCTCATGATATTGTGTTGATTTTGCACATATCGAGGGCGGTCGCGGTCAATGAATTTTACGACACTCATAAAGGGACGGAAATAGAGATCAAGAGACCATTTTCTATTGTTGAATTCAGTAGATCGAACGAGGGAAAGCAATTTTATTTTTTCCGGAAAGTATCGGGCGGGCTTTCGGAAGAAGCAATCGATAATCAGTTGAAATACGGGGTCCAGGTACCGATGGACGTTTTTATCAATCTTTATTCTACGATAAAACTCTATGATGACGAACCTCCCCTGCCATATTTTCTCCAACTAATCTGGGAAAACGTGGTCCTTTTCAAAGCCGCGGAATCAGGGCGGTTGGAAAGGCTCCGTAAAAATCAAAAGATCGATATCGATTTAGAGATCGAAACCATTATCGAGGAACTCCACAGGGGATTTTCTTTTCGTGGGCTTTATGATAATGAGTCCGAGCGGCAGCCGAAAATCCCCAGGAGAGAATGGGTTTACCGGGCCTGTTATAAATTGGTTGAACTTAAGGAAGCAAAGTGGTCGGATGAGGATAAAACAACGATCATTGTTTTCTTCAGGCTGTATGACGACGTGCTGGCTCACTTTACAGAATGCTGTTCCGGTGAAGAGGAAGACGATAAACAGATGAAACTATTCAAGAACGAAGAACCGGAATAAAGGTTAATCTTTTTCATTACGCACAAGTGCGTTACGCAAAAGTGCGTAATCAAAAATAAGCGCCGGCAACCATGAATTCGAATCGCGCACCTGCTCACCGGATAACTTTCTCTGCTCCATGCATTGCGACATCGAAAGTGCTCAACGGAAAACATCTTGCGTCTCTCTGCCAATTCGCTTCGGGCTTCGCTTCCTCGCTCACCTGCAACCACGGATAATATTAGCCTTCGGCCGAAAAGGGGTAAAATGGTAAAATTATAAAGGGTGATTGGACCTGGCAAGACGGAACCCCAAGCCGCCGTCGCGGAAGGCGGGGTGGTCGTGGAGGCGGATGGCGGAGACACAGAACTCCGCGTCAAGGATCTAACTGCCGCCGCGAAACACGCGGTAGGAGCCGGCTCCAGGTCCATGCCAATCTTTCCGGTTCCCTTTCGGATAATCTCCATACCAATCCCAGCACCACTCCCAGACATTGCCCAGCATATCGTAAAGCCCCCAGGCATTGGGCTTCAATTTCCCCACACCTTGCGTCGAGTTGTTGGAGTTTTTATCATACCATGCGATTTCGTCGATGTCCCCGTACCGCTCGCCGTTGGTCCCCGCCCGGCAGGCATACTCCCATTCCGCCTCAGTGGGAAGTCTAAAACCGTTTGCTTTAAAATCGGGTTTTACATTTTCGCCATCGATGGTGTATACTTTCTTATAACCCAGCTTTTCGGAAAGCTGGTTACAGAATTGAACGGCATCGAACCAGGATACATTTTCCACCGGAAGATCACTCCCTTTGAATTTGCTGGGATTTTTGTCCTCTCCCATTATCTTTTCATAAAGATCCTGGGTGACGGGAAATACATCCATTTGAAAGGGACTTATTTCAGCGGTAAATTCATTCCCCGACTCTTTATCTTTCATTAATACGTTTCCCGCCTGGATTGGGACCATCCGGATCGCCATGGTACTCCAAAGTTCGCCTTTTACCGGTCCCTTCGACTCTTCGGGAGTCGTTGTCACCGATAAAAGGCTGACATATCGCCTTACCTCTTCTTCAGTCTCAAATCCTTTATCATTTTCCGCTCCCTCTCTTTCCAGCTTCGCTAAAATTTTCGTAAGACTTTCCAGGTTTGGGGATTCGAAAAGCTTCAGGTCGTCGATCTCCGGGAAACCGGTGCCTTTGGGCGAGGTGCCGGTACCCGTGGACGTTATTTCACCTGGTTTCTCTTCCTCTCTCTCCCGGTCCTTTTTCTCCAGGAAAGCCTGGACCCGGAGAAGATGGTTCGGTGTCCTGCCGATGACCCGGTAAAACGCGGGAAACCGGAACGCAATAAGAGTCATCTTGACCAATAACTCCGGACGAAAGGTATCACCCTTTCTCTCTTCTTTTTTGGCCGAAACCCAGAAGGTATAAGAAAGATTATTAATGGCCCGCTTCAAACACCGGGGATTGGTGCCCAGGGATTTTTGAATGGTCTCGAGGTAGGGTTTGGCTTCCGTTATGTCCTTAAGGTATTTTTCCACCATGGTTTTCAACAGATCGACATCCGGGGGCGGAAGGGTCAGGGGAAACTGGATGATCTTATCGAGGTAATCATGCTCCAAAAAGGCAACACCCCCGGCATCATACGAATAAAGGTCTCTGTACCGGACCCGGACACCCTGCTCAACCACCTCCCGGGCCACACCGATGACAAACACAAAACCCGAAAGGTCCAACAATACCTTAAGCCCTTCCAGGAGTTCCACGGCTTTCTCGGGTAAACAGCGGTCAAGGTCGTCGATAAATACGACGATTTTCAGTTCCAATCCCCCGGACACTTCCTGCAGCTTCGAGATTAACCGGTAGTAAACGGATTCATATTTGTCCACGAGTTTTTTTATGTCCGGTTCGGATTTCTTTTCTATCTCCTCTTTTTTCCTGCGCGACTCATCGATGATATTCTTTAAACTGAATTTTGTTTCCAACAGCAAAGGGATTTTTACTTTACCTTCCATACCGTAAGCAAGAGCAATAGGCACATGCGCCAATTCGGTCAAAAAATTAAGAAACCCTTTGGCGACGTTTTTGCCCTTTTTACTTTTATACTCCTCCAGGTACGAAACCAACGTATGGAAGAACGGAATAATAATATGCTCTTCGCCAGTAAACTGCCAGGGATTGAACCAGACGGTAAGAATCTCTTTTTCTTTTTTTGTATCGATGAGATTCAATCCCCTCTCAATCTGGCGGAGCATACTGGTCTTTCCCTGTCCCCACTGACCGAATACTCCAATGGTAAACGAACCCTTTGCCTGAACGGACCGAATCATTTCCACGAGCCCGGCACCGTGTTCGATGTAACCGATCTCGTCCTCATCGGAGAAATCATCGGGCACCACCACCATTCGTTTATCCCCGTTCATATATCACTCCTCTTTTTTAGCCACAGACTTACACAGACGAACACAGACAAAAAAAACTGTTATGGCCTAATACCATAGTTAATCACAAAACAGAAATATTTTCAATGGCCCCTGCGCAAAAAATTTTTAATAAAATTACGTTTCTGTTTCTTCAGTGTATTCTGTGTGTTCTGTGGGCTCTATTTAAATTCTTGCTCAAATTTACCGCTGTAAAGCATTGACTGACGCACGTTTTGAAGGCCGATCCGGGAATGCATTTAAATTTGAACGATCTCGATGAAACAAATGGTTCAGTTCATAACGACTAAATTTCTCTTAAATTTCGGCGTTTAATAAAAGCTCCCTCAAAAGCCTTTATTATCATTGATTTCGAGACCTATTTCATCCCTTGATTTCGGATAGTTTTGTGGGACGACGGCGCAGACGTCTCAAAAAGAAGAAGCCAGATAAAGCCCCCCCGGAAATCCCGGAAATATATTCAAGAAAATGTTTTCTTCGACCAGGGGGGCTTTTTTGAAAGGCCACCCCCCTGGACCCCCCGAAAAACTTTTGTTTAAATAAAAGATTTTGGGAGTCCAGAACCCTTTTTTCAAAAAGGGTTTTGGTCGCCGAAGGCATTTATTTTTAACACCTTGGCACCGCGGATTTTTTTTTCTTTGATCTCAACCAATGCTTTATTCGCTTCTTCCAACGCATATTCCTGCACCTCCGGCTTAATCGGGATTTCCGCCGCCAACTTCAAGAACTCTCTCACATCACTTCGCGCCACATTTGCCACACTCTTGATCTCCTTCTCCAACCAGAGATGCCCGGGATAATCCAATTCCAAAAGAGACTCCTTGTCAATCGACTCCTTACGAATCGCATTGATGACCAACCGCCCCCCTTTTTCCAGGTTCCTCATCGCTTCCACCACCGGTTTCCAGACCGGGGTGGTATCGATAATATCATCCAATTTCTCCGGCGGCTCGTCCAACGTATCCCCCGCCCATGCGGCACCCAACTCCAGGGCAAAGGTCCTCTCCTTCTCACTGCGGGCAAAAACAAATACCTTTGAACCGGGATATTTATGTTTCACCATCTTAAGAACCAGGTGCGCCGATGCCCCGAACCCGGTGAGCCCCAGATTTTCACCATTCGTCAACCCGGTCAGCATCATGGACCGGTAGCCGATGGCCCCGGCACATAAAAGCGGGGCGGCTTCGGAATCGGAAAAGACACCGGGAATAAGAAAAGCAAAATCCTCCCCCACGGTCATGTATTCGGCATACCCGCCATGGGCATCCCTGCCGGTGGCAAAAAAATCATCGCATAGATTCTCGTTTCCCGACCGGCAGAATTTACAGGTCCCGCAGGCGGAATAAATCCAGGCAATTCCCACGCGGTCCCCGGCCGTTAATCCCTTAACGCCCCTCCCGGTTTTTTCCACACGCCCCACCACCTGGTGGCCCGGGACAATGGGAAATCGCGGAGGCGGCGTTCGGCCTTCGATCTCATCCAATTCCGTATGACATACCCCGCAGGTTGAGACTTTGACCAGGACCTCCCCTTCGCCGGGAACCGGTACCGGCATCTCTACCAATTCGAGCGGCTCTTTCTCCACTGTAAGATCGCAAATGTTATTTAAAACCATTGCTTTCATTTAAAAAATACCTCCACCTTGTAATTATACCGCAATCCTTCGGGTATATCTACCACTAAAGTGAAGAATCACTCACGCGGACGCCGTAGGGGGAGAGGGAAACCGGGATGGATTGGTACCCTTTTTTTTCCAGGGCATGGATCAGGGCTTTCTTTTTTTCGCCGTTTCCATCGCAGAGAATCGTGATCGAGCCGCCGTCTCCCCCGGCGCCGTTGACCTTGCAGCCGGACACCCCGAAAGAATGGGCGATGGCGATGATCTCATCGAATGCGTCGCAAACCAGGCCGGGGTGAAGTGCGCGCTGCACTTCCGTACTTTGGTTCATTACCTCGCCCAGGGCCTCGAGGTCACCGGCTTCAAGGGCATTTTTTGCAGCGGACGCCAATTGCCGTAATCCTTCGATGCGGGGGTCCTGCCGTGCATCCTCGCCCAGGTCAGCGATGACCATCTTATGAACGTCGCTGGAATTATGGGGCGTGCCGATGAAAAACAGGGCCAGGCGTTTCTCCAGTTCCGAACAAAGGTCCGCCGGTATTTTTAAAGGTGAGACCGTGGAATGGGGGAAGGCGTGCATCCGTATAAAATTTATCCCGCCGTAGGCGCTGCACAGTTGGTCCTGGATTCCCGACTGTAGCCCCAGTTTTTCCGTTTCCACGAGGTGGGCCAGGGCGGCGATCTTTTGAGGACTCAGCCGTCCGGGGGTCAGTGCATCGAGGGCGGCGATAAGGGCAACGCAAACCGCCGCGGACGTTCCCACGGAAGCACCTGAGGGTGTTTCGGAAAAGATATCGATCTCCAACGAAATACCGGGGGGTATTTCCATGGAATCGACGGACGCTTCGATAAGTGGATGTTTATTATAGACGATTTTTCCCGGGTTCAGCGAATAGGTTTCATTGAAATTTTTCAGGTGAAGGGTGACCCGTTCGTCCGCATCTTGCGGGTAAACGCGAATATGTACATCCACGTAAGGAGTAACCGCGATATTAAAGACCGCTCCGTGTCCGGCAAACCATGTATCGGTCCAACCGCCGATATCGCACACCCG
>Ga0210082_1000160_pt1 | contig 14140 bp, 10 predicted proteins | sample White_ThreeSqA_D_2_FD_185592 | JGI IMG/M metagenome (GOLD analysis project Ga0210082, IMG submission 185592) | Wetland microbial communities from the San Francisco Bay, California, USA, that impact long-term carbon sequestration -... | ecosystem: Environmental > Aquatic > Marine > Wetlands ... | reverse complement strand
CCTCCCTACGGGTCAATTGTACTATCCCTACGACACAATCACCCCTTCCCTACGGGGGGGATGACTCCCTCCCGTAAGGTGGGGACATACCGCGGGCAGCGATAAAACGGTCGCTCATCCAAAAAAATAACGTCCGGGAATGAGAAAATAGCGGAAAAAGAATCAAGATTAACCGCTTACAAACAAAGAAATAGTCTCCAGGTGGGCGGTTTGGGGGAAAAGATCGAAAAGTTTCAATGCCTCGAGATGATAACCGTTCTCCCGCAGGATTTTCAAATCCCGGCTGAATGCCGCGGACGCACAGGATATGTAAATCACCCGTTTGTACTTCTTTTCCAATATACCCTTGATCACATGTTTGGAAAGACCGGAACGGGGCGGGTCCACCACAACGGCATCGGCGTCGATAAATTTGAACTTCTCCACCGGTATCCTTAATAAATCTACCCCGGGAAACGCCCTCCCGGCAAGGGTCACGGAATACCCATGACTCTCGACACCGATCACCCGTTTGGCGACCTTCTTTAACAACGGGAGGAAAAAACCCACACCGGAATAGAGATCGATCACTGTCTCACATGACCCCAGGTATGACCCCACGGTGTCCAACATGTTCTCCCATTGAAAGGGGTTCACCTGGAAAAACACCGTGGGAGAGACAAGGTACGTCCATTCCTTTATGGTTAACGGCGATACGGCGGCATCCTCATTGCCTTTCCAGGAAAAGGTGATTTCGGGAAAGGTCTTCAAGACCTCTTTCTCCTCTTTGGGGGGATGCGAAAGATGGATGTAAACGGTTTCGGTGTCCCGGTTCATCATTATATCCATCTGGTAGAAAAAAGGGGGATTCTCCATCCCGTTCCATTTTTCAAGGAACCGGTTGACGGGGTCGGGGAAAAGCAGGCACCGGTGGATGGGAATAACGGTATTGGTGCCCTTGCGAATGAAACCGATCTTGCCGTCTACGCCTTCCTGTGCTTTCATACGGGCACGGATGCGGTAACCATAGGGCGGGGACTCGAAATAATCGGCGGTCCCTTCATGTGTATAATGTCCAATGCGTTTTAAGTCGTCGAAGAGGATTTTCTTTTTTAATTCTTTTTGGTCGTTGTACCGGATATGCTGGAAAATACAGCCGCCGCACCGTCCGAAGTAGGGACAAGGCGGTTGGATGCGTTGTTCCGACGGCGTAAGCACGTCGATCAGTTCTCCCCACAAAATCCCCCGGGCCCGTTCCCTGATGCGGTAACTTACACTCTCGCCCGGCAGGGCGTAATTCAGGAATACCACTCCCTCATCACTGCGAACGAGTCCCCATCCGCCGTTGGTGATCTTTTCAATAATGCCGGTTTTGGGTGTTAGAGGAGTGGGGGGAGTGGGAGGAGTGGGAGGAGTGGGAGGAGTGGGTTGATTTGAAGACGGTTTCTCCTTACTCATCTCACTCTTCTAACTCATCTCACTCTTCTCACTCATCTCACTCTTCTTACTCATCTAACTCATCTCACTCTTCTCACTCCTCCACCTTCACTTAACCGCGATGACCACGCGTTCGTTTTTGAACTTTTCCCTGTCCAAAATAGTCAGGGCCGCGCTCTTTTTATCGTGGGCGATTTCGACTTTAAAATCCGTCCCCTCCTGGTAGAATTTGGGATAAACAGTGACCCTTTTTATCCGGCGGATTCCCATTTCAGCGGCGGAGATGACGATCTGGTCATCGGTCCTCAGGTCCAGGGTGGAGGCAAAATGTTCGGGGGACACATCCTTCAATTTGGTGGATTTTAAAAAGCCGCCTTTAAGGATTCCTTTTTCCTTCAGGCTGCGCTGGGAATCCATCAGGTAAAAAAGAGAATTGACCTGTTCGTTCAATTCACCCACTTTCCCGATAAGACTTGTCTTTTCCTCGGCGAGGGTGTCCACCTGTTTGATGATCTGGTCTCTTTTTTCTTCCAGGACTTTGATATCTTCGGAAAGCTTATCCCGTTGGGAGATGGCTTCATCCCTGGCATCCACCAATTGCTTTTTTGCGCGTCGAATCAGCGTATTGGGGGAGATCGAAGCGGTCCCCTGGGTGACCGATGAGCCGTACTCGTTCCCGGTATAGAAATTCCATACCTTGAAACCCGGGACCAGGGTATCGAAAAGCGCGGTACGCTCCACCAGTTCCATGGCCTTTTTCTTATCTATTTTTTTTTCGTTCAACAGGAAGTCCATGGCCACCTGGTAATGGTTTTCCCCTGCTTTTACAATATGGGGGATGGGAAGCAGTTTCTCGATTTCGGTTATCTTTTCTTTTAGTTCGCGGATTTCCTTTGTTTTATCGAGAATCTCTTCCAACAAGGCTTTTTGAGAGACATCCTTTTCATCGCGGATTCGCTGTTCGAGCATTTCCCGCCCTTCGTCGGAGAGGTCCAGGGGGTTGATCCCGATGATCGGTTGGCCTGTTTTATCTTTGTACTCTTCCATCAGGGTAAATATCTCATCCTCTTTGTTTTTCTTTTCCTCTTCCATGCCCTGTACCTGGTTGGCCAATTGCTGCATCTGGCGGATTTGGCCCGCCCCTTCGCTTCCTGATTTCGTGTTTATAAATAAAAAATAACCCATGATCAGCATGGCGATGATCAGCAGGGTGATGACGATGTAAAGGGCCCAGGGTGGTTTTTTTTCGTTTATATCGATGGCCCCGTCCCCGGGCGGTATATCCCGGGCTTGTGTTTCCATCTCGGTATCCGCCCCGGCCAATTCCGTGTCATCTTCTCTAAAGCTTTCGTCTTCTTCGATAATGGTTGTTTCTTCATCAGTCATTGTTTTCCTCCAAAGAAAGAATACTAATTCTAACAGTCCCTATAATGACACACTTTTTCATTTATTGCAATCCTTAAAGAGTAGATAAATTGGGTGTCGGAAAGGTGATATCACAGGGGTAAAAAAAAATCAAGAGAATGGTGGTATTTTTTTCTTTTTACCTGTTCATTATCGGACACCCGTTGTACTGCCAGCGGACATGGTACGGGCTGCAGGACTGAAACCGCAGCCCGCAGTCGTTTTTTTTCTCCCATTGACAACGGGCCTGCTTTATGGTTTAATTAATTGGCATTACTATTGCTGTTATATTCGTTAAGGCAGAACGAGCACAGCGGGAAAAGAAGATCGCGAACCCCTTCGATAAGCGCTGTACTCCTGGTGCTTATTAGGAGGTTGTTATGACGTTGAAAGAGATTTTGGTTAAGATGCGGGAACAGGGAATGCCGGTACTGTTAAGCGACAGGACCGGGGAATGGGAAGCGGGCCAACTGCTGGAGAGTCTTTCTGAGATGAAGCTGAAACGGCAGGCCTATCTTCAGCCGGGGATGTATATTTCCGAGATCGATGCCGGCGGTTACCTGGGTACCGTTCTTTACAAGCTCATCAAAAAAGACATCGTTTAGCATGCGGCCGCTGAATGGAGGCAATATGAGAACAGGCATACTTTTTTTGCTCATGGTTCTGGTTCTATCCGGTGTGGTGTTTTCTGAAAAATTGGCGGATTTGCCGGAGGTCATGCGGCCCTGGGATGTCCATGTATACGAAGACCGCATATTTATCGGCGACAATAATACCATCCATGTGTATTCGTTAAAAGACTTCAAACAACTCAGACAGTTTGGTAAGGAGGGGAAAGGCCCGGGTGAATTTAATTTTAGCATCCGCCTGGAAGTATTCCCGGAGAAACTCGTAGTGAATACCCGGGGAAAATTGATTTTTTTTACCCTGGAGGGGAGATTCATAAAAGAGTACAAAATCAAGTATGGTATTTCGCTTTTATCCCCGGTTGGCTCGAACTTCACCGCCTCGGTTTATGAGGGACCAAAAGCACAGAAAATAAATCTTTACGATAAAGAAATAAAATTCATGGAAACCATTTACGAAGGCTCATTAGGGCATGCGTATTATTGGCACGGCGATGCAAAAAAAATAGACCTTATGATGGTGAAAGATTACGTGGAGAAACGGGTATATAAGGACAGGATATATATCGGCGATACAAGAAAAGGGTTCTATTTCGCGGTTTTCGACAGCACGGGGAAAAAGCTGTACGAGGTAAAGAAAGACCATAAGCCGTTAAAAATATCCGAAGAGCAAAAGGCGGAAATGATCAGGAAAGATCGAGAAAAGCCCGGTTATGAAAAATGGAAAAACAAGATCAATTACCTTTTCCCGGATTATTTCCCGGCCTATCGCAGCATCCGGATTGCCGACGATAAAATGTATTTTGTGACTTTTCTAAGTAAAAATGGGAAAGACGAAACCATTGTGACGGATTTGAAAGGGAATTTCCTGGGGAAAGCCGTTGTACCTTCCGAGATGTGGTATTTTTCCATAAGCAAAGATAAGCTCTATTACCTTGTTGAAAACGAAGATGAAGAGATGTGGGAGTTGTTTGGGGACCCTTTAAATCAAAATACGATCAAATGAGGTACAGAGGGAGCTTCCAGTACCCTTTTTCGATTTTTTATATAATATTGTTGAATTTAGAATTAAAATAGACTATAATTCCTTACATACCGATAATAACAAAATGAGGTGGAAAATGAATCAAAAAGGTGTTTTAAAAATGAAGTATTTAACGATCATTATATTTATCATTTTGAGCCCCTGGGTCGGGGGTTTCACTGCCGGCCTTACCGCCGATGACGGGCAGGAGAAAGAAGAAAAATACTATTTACCGCGGGTTGACCTTGACCCGGAGGTCTACCAGATGTTGAAAAACAGCCAGTGGGAGCAGGCCCTCGAGAAACTGACGGAAGCTTACGAAGCCCCGGGCTCCGATTCCAATCTGAAATACTATATTGTATACTGCCTCGAGTACCTGGCGAATATCGCGTATACAGAGAAACGGTACAGTGATGCCATCGAACGGTACGGAGATGCCCTCGAATATATGGACGATCAACCCCGCCTCTATTTCGGGCAGGGTGCGTGCTACTTCACCCTCGCCCAGTACCAGGAAGCCGAAGAAGCCTTTTCCCGGACTATCCAACTACAGCCCGACCATTTCCTGGCCCATCGCATGCTGGGGGAAATCTATTACATGTCGAATAATATGGACGGTGCCCGGGAACATTGGGAAACGGCACTGAAAATTAAACCGGATGACGAGTATACAAAAAAGAGAATGGCCGGGTTGAAAAAATTCGATAAAGTCGCCGGGAAATACGAAACCGAAAACGGTATGATGTTTTCCGTCAGTTTCGACGGTACGGAAAAACCGGAACTTCGCGAACTGGTTTTGGGAATGCTGGAAAAGATATCCACGGACGTCGGACAGCAATTGGGATTGTATCCCAAACGGCAGATACCCGTAATACTCCTGACCAACCGCGCATTCTTCGATATCACCGGTTCCCCGGAGTGGGCCGGCGGTGTCTATGAAGGACATATCAAGGTGCCCGTGGATAAATACGATGCCAAATTATTACGCATTGTCCTGGCCCATGAATATGTCCATGCCGTTATTTTCGACCGCCTCTCGTTCCGCTGCCCCTGGTGGCTTAACGAAGGACTGGCCCAGTACCTGTCCCGCGATCTATCGGGAAATAAGAAAAAATTGGACATTGCCGCTAAATTCATGAAAGAAGGTGAGACCCCCCCATTGGAAAATTTGCCGGGAAACCTACTCAAGAGTGGAGACAGCAATAGTGTGTTGGTGGCTTATTCCCTGGCGCTGTCGGCGGTTCAATACTTTGTCGATCAATTCGGCATCACCGATATGCAGTTTTACTTTGATCTCATGGCCGGGGGCAAAGATTTCGGAAGCGTTATGAACGAAATCACGGGTTACTCTTTCGATGAGTTCCAGGCCAATTGGAAAGTTATCCGGTGAAACCGGCGATGATTAATTGTAACGCATCCGGATCGGCGATTACGCGGTAGGGCTTTTTACCCTGCCGAGGAACAATACGGCACCGGTTTTGATGTCACGGATCATATAAATGAACGGCCGGTTAACAATTATTTTCCGGGGGTCAAAGTGGCCGACGCCGAAAACGACCACCGCGGTGGCGGCGGCGGCTTCCGTTCCGGCTTCATCCACGGAAATAAACGTTTTGTGAATAACCGCGCCGATATAGAGGCTGCCAACACCTCCATCGATACCTGAGAAATCCGCCTTCTCACTATTAAATGCATCGGGCATGCCCATCTCTACAAGAGAATTCGAGAGATTGAACTGCGATTCGTATCCGAATTTCGGCATTAATAACGTGATATTTTCTTCACTTAAATTGTTGACGATCTCTTCGATCAACGGGTAATCCAGGCGCTGTTCAAAGGTTGTAAATGTTCCCCGGTCCGGGATCACGATAAGCATCGAGAATTCCCCGCCGTAATACGGCAGTTCCACCGCCTGGTATCCCGGGCCAGCGGCAGTTGAATATACTTCGCCAGTCTCCCCGGAACCTTCTTCGGGTATCATCATCGGGACCGTTATGGTGCCGCCGTCCACGAGATGGAAATCCCCATTATGGGTTTCTTCTTCGTTGAATGGAATTGCCCAGGCGGCGTTAAAGTAAAGGGCGTTGGTCAATACAAGCCGGGTAAACTCACCGATATCGCCCCGTGCGAGGAGTTCCTGTATTTTGTCTTCCGTTTGACGGGCAATCCAATCGTTGATGGTCAGTCGTGCCTGCTCCGGGTCGGCATTGAAATCCACCAACCATATCCCTGCATCGTAATTAACCGCCAGCGTATCCAGGAACCCGGAGAGAAACGGATAGCCGTCCTGGGCCCATATGGCATTGGCAATGTTCAGTTTTAAATATTTGTCGTCCTCATTGCCCTCATTCCTTTCCCGGGCGGCCAGTTCGAGGGCCAGGGCATTAAAAAGCGAATGAAGTTTGTCCTGCGTGAAATTGAAATGTAATACCGATGCCATCTGGGATTCGGTTTCATTCCTTGCACCGGCATAAGTCATTGCCAGGGCAACCGAAATGCTGTAAGGGGAAAATAGCAGGTTGTCCGCGTTATCCGCTATTTTATGGTACAACTCAAACGCAAAGGTGTTGATGAGACCCGTCAATTGTTTTAATTCGTTTTCAGTATAGACGGGAGACATATCGTGCGTCAGGGGAGATCTGAGTTCATTTCCATCCCGGATGGGTGTCCTCTCATCCCCGTCCTGTTTATGCCTGCAGTCGCCTGATAATAGGACGAATGCCAAAACCGTTAAAAGGCAAATTACACAGGGTTTAAACCCGTAAAATGTGATCTGCATTCTCGCCTCCTTTCTTATCTCCTATAAACGCGTTTTGCTTGTACATCGTTTACCTTCTTTTTTACAGTAGTATTATAATATCAATTATTGCTAATCATAACAAAAAAATTTTTTTTCATGGGATTGCCGTTAAAAAAAAACTTTATTTTTTTAGGTGCCCGAGATCGGCATCGGGACGTGTATCCCGGCATGGGGTGGAAATCGGGCCCTTGACTTTTACCGGGAATGTTTTAGAATAGGGCGGACAAAATCGAGGAATGGAATGATGTGTATCGGGGTGTGTGACGTTAAGAACTCCCACAGGAATCCGGGAGTATTTTTCTTTACTTTTTCAGGTGATGTTAGGAGACGACATGCGGGGGCAGTGTATTGCCCGTGCATGTAAAAATATAAAAAAGAGGAGGATATACCATGGTCAAAAAAGTTTTAAGGTTTTTGTCTGTGTGTTTCCTGGTTTTTGTGCTGGCTTCACCTGTGTGGGGCCAGTACGTGGTGGATTTGAACATTCCGCTTTATGGCCAGGAACAGAGTATTTGGTGCGGCGCCGCATCCGCGCAGATGATCATGAACGGTTACCCGGTCCCCGGCACCAGTTGTTATATCTCTCAATTAATCATATGGAATACCATCCAGGACAACAATTTACCGGAGCCCGCCAACTGGGCCACGGACCCACACGGTTTACAACAGGCGCTGTTAATTCTCTGCCCACCGCCGTCAGGGACATGGTCGCTCTATTCGAAGCCGGTTAGGGAAGAGTTGATGTTTGATGTTCTTTATTGGATGAACCGCCAACATTACGGAACAGCCACGCTGATATACAGGGCGGCTCACTGGGTGGTTATTAAGGCGTTCCAGACCAATGTCGAACCGGTTGCCGGAAGTAACCCGGTGCTGCAGTATATTACCTTCAGGGACCCCTGGCCCCCCAATGTAGGGGCGACCACCACCGTAACCGGGTCTGTCTGGTACAGTAATTACTGGTATGGCCCTGTAAATGCCCCGGGTACCTGGTATGGCAATTATGTCGGCATTATCGAACCTCCCCCTGTTCCGTTGGGAAAAGTGTACGCCGAAATTGAGAGCCGGGTCGGTGAGACGGTTATTTCTCCCGAGGAAGCCGTCGTTTATGCCGATTACTGGAAAAAGGAATTGAAGCTGGGAAAGAAGGACCCGGCCTACGCCTTATTGTGGAAAGAAAAGAAAAAAGCGGTGCCCCTTGCACCGATTCTCGTTCGTGAAGAGCTTACTCCCGGCCTGGAAGCGGGTGCGGTTGTTCCTTATTATTATATTGTACCGTATGCCCGGGAAGATGAAGCCGAAGCCGGGATTTCCAGGGTCAGTGTGCTTATCAATGCATTTACCGGAAAGTTTGAAGAAGTGACCGGCTATGACGAAGCCATAAGATATCTGAAAAAGGATAAGGCCCTTGAGGCGGTTGCCAATTACAAGGAACTGACAATGGAAGAAATGAGTAGTGCCCAGGTTGAAGCCGTATTTACCCCCTGTTCGATCACTTATCTTCGTTCCGAGCCTTTCTGGAGGATATCGGTAAATAACACCGTTACGTATGTGGAGGTATACTGCCCGACCCAGGAACAACAGGAGATAGCCCAGGATCCCTGTATTTATGAGGAGCCTGATCCGCCGGCACCCATCATCTATGGAAAATAATTAACCGCTGAACACGGTAATTTGTCAGCCGGTACCACCGGTACGGAAACCACCTTCTTTGCGGCGTTTTAAGCGGCGCAAGGAAGGTGGTTTTTTTTTTGAGTTGAAAATTTCCAATATGTGTATTATATTTTATATTTTAACCGGTAAATCCGGTGAAAATTAAATGATACGCATCCATATCCATGATCGGCGGTCGGTGGTGCCTATGGAGGTGCGAGGAAGGTATAACCATGAGTACGAAAGAGTATAAGAAAGTAGACCACTGGTTCGATATCGTCGAATTGGAAAAACATGTCCTGGACTTCTGGGAAAAAGAAGAAATCTTCAAAAAGGTTGTGGAGAAAAATAAAGACGGCCGCATCTGGTCCTTCCTCGACGGCCCCATTACCGCCAATAATCCCATGGGCGTCCATCACGCCTACGGACGAACGCTCAAAGATGTCTACCAACGCTACCACGCCATGAACGGCCATAAATTGAGATACCAGAACGGCTACGACTGCCAGGGCCTCTGGGTCGAAGTGGAAGTGGAAAAGGAATTGAATTTCAAAACCAAAAAAGATATCGAAGATTACGGCATCGATAAATTCGTCGATAAGTGCAAGGAAAGAGTCAATAAATATTCCGAGATCATTTCCCGCCAATCCAAACGACTGGGGTTCTGGATGGACTGGGACAATAATTACTACACCATGAGCGATGAAAACAATTATACCATCTGGACCTTCCTGGAAAAAGCGTACCGCCGGGGTTTGATCTATAAAGGCCACGATGTCATGCCCTGGTGCCCCCGGTGCGGTACGGGCATCTCCCAGCATGAAATGCAAGAAGGTTACAAGGAAACCGAACACCTTTCCGTGATCGTCGCTTTTCCCATTAAGGACCGCCGGAACGAAGCCCTGCTGGTATGGACCACCACCCCCTGGACCCTCACCTCCAATGTGGCCGCCGCCGTGAATCCCGGTTTGATCTATGTCAAAGCGAAACAGGGCGATCGGACCTATTACCTCGCAAAATCCCGCGCCGAAACCGTTCTTGACGTGAAGGGCAAATGGGAAGTGCTGCTGGAATTAAAGGGGCAAGACCTGGTAGATGCGGGGATTACTTACAGCGGCCCCTTCGACGAACTCCCCGCCCAAAAAGAGGCCCGGGAATTCCACAAGATCATCCCATGGGAGGAGGTCAGCGAGGACGACGGTACGGGTATCGTTCACATCGCCCCCGGGTGCGGTGCCGAAGACTTCATGCTGGGAAGGGAATTCGGGCTCCCGGCCGTGGCCCCCATCGATGAAAACGGGATATTTATCCCGGGTTTCGATTGGGTCACCGGCAAACACGCCTCCGAAGTCGCAACGGAAATTGAAGCGAATTTAACGGAGAAAAATATCCTTTATTCAAGCGAGGGATTTCTTCACGCTTACCCCCACTGCTGGCGATGCAATAAAGAACTATTGTTCCGGCTGGTGGACGAATGGTTCATCTCCATGGACCCCTGGCGTGAAGAGATCAAAAACGTGGCCAAACAGATCAACTGGATTCCCTCCTTCGGCCTGGACCTGGAAATGGACTGGCTGAACAATATGCGCGATTGGATGATCTCGAAGAAACGGTACTGGGGATTGGCGCTTCCTATCTGGGTGTGCCCGGACTGCGATTTCTTCGAAGTCATCGGCAGCCGCGACCAATTAAAAGAGAGGGCCGTGGAAGGATGGTCCGAATTCGAGGGACATTCGCCGCACCGCCCCTTCGTGGATAAAGTCAAAATCCAGTGCCCCAAATGCGGGGGGAAGGCATCCCGTATCCCGGATGTGGGCAATCCCTGGCTGGATGCGGGAATCGTTCCGTATTCCACCGTTCATTACAATACCCGGAGGGAGTACTGGAAACAATGGATTCCCGCGGACCTTGTCCTGGAATGTTTCCCCGGTCAGTTCAGGAACTGGTTCTACAGCCTGTTGGCCATGAGTACCATGATGGAAAACATTCCCCCTTTTAAAACATTGGTGGGGCATGCCTCCGTGGTGGATGAAACGGGCGCCGAGATGCACAAGTCGGCGGGTAACGCCATCTGGTTCGACGATGCCGCCGATGAAACCGGCGTCGAAGTCATGCGCTGGATGTTCTGTACCCATGAACTGGTGACAAACCTGAAATTCGGGTACGCCTCGGCGCGCCTGGTGCGGGGAAAATTTATCAATACCTTGTGGAACAGTTATGCTTTCTTCGTGAACTACGCACGGCTGATCGATTTCAAAGTACCGAAGACGCCCATGGAACTATCGAAACGGACGGATTTCGACCGCTGGATTTTGGCGAAACTCCAGTCCCTGATCGCCCGGTGCCGCAGGAGTTTCGAAGAATACGACGTACGCAGCGGTGCCCGTGCCGTGGACGAGTTCCTCGAACTCCTGAGCAACCGGTACATCCGCTGCAATCGCAGGCGGTACTGGCGTTCCGCCCTGGATGACGATACCATGGCGGCGTATGAAACCCTGTACGACGTCCTTTATACCGTTTTCCGCCTCCTGGCCCCGATTCTCCCGTTCATTACCGAAGAGATGTACCGGAATATGATCCTGGCCGCCAATCCCGGTCTGCCGGAGAGTATTCACCTTGCGCCTTTTCCCGTGGAAAACAAGGAATTGATCGACGAGACGCTGGTGGATAATATGGATACCGTCTATAAGATTACCACCGCCGCGTTATCGGCCAGGGAGAAATCCAGGATCAAAATCCGCCAACCCCTTTCCCGGTTCATTTTCGCCCCGAACTCCGAAAGCGACATCCAGGCGGTTAACCGGTTCTCCGATTTATTAAAGAGCGAACTGAATGTTAAATCCATAGAACTTTTGGAAATAAAGGCCCACATGCCCCTGGAACTGGTAGTGAAACCCAGTAAGCGATTCCTGGGACAAAAGTACAAGGCAAAAGCCAAATCCATCGCCGAAAAAATGGAAGAACAAATGGATGCCATTACCGGTGTTCTTAAAAAGAATCCCCGGTCTTTCGAATACGGCATCGATGTGGACGGTGAAACTTTCACTCTTAATAAAGATGACCTGTTGATCGAAGAGAAAGACCCGGAACATTTATCCGTTGCCCAATACTATGAAGGATGGGCGGCGTTTGATACGCGGTTAACCGGAGAACTACTCTCCGAAGGTACAATGAGAGAATTCTTGAGACGGATGCAGGTGCTTCGCAAGGATGAGGGGCTTGAAATCGAGGACCGGATTAATATTGTTTACCGGACGGATTCACACAAAGCCAAAGCGATGCTGGAAAATTATAAAGACTTCATTTGCAGTGAATTACTCTGCCTTGAGCTAAGGGAAGATGTTTCGTTGGACTTGCCGCATTCTTTCAGCCTATCCGGCGAAGAGATCGCCGTCTCAATAACTCCCGCATGACCATAAATAAAGTTGCCGGGAAGGCATCCTTTTGTCTTTCCGGCAACTTGAATCACGTCCTACCGGTGATCTGGCCGTCAGGGGCACCGGGTGGGTAAACAACTGATCACGGAATTGCAGTATTTCCAGCATGTTCCGCATGAATCGCCATACGTTGTTTCCGCTCCTCCTTTAATAGAATCCATGTCGATGTTTTTCAGGTTGGCAATGGTTGTTTTCCTGAGAAAAAGCTTTGTGTCTTTTTTGGTTTTCATGGTTAAATCCTCCTTTTTTTATATAGATTACGATTTGTAATGGCCTGTGATTCATAAACAAATAGTACATCGTCAAAGAATAAATGTCAAGTCCGTTTTTCGACCACCTTAAATCCGACGGCAAAAATATTTTTTTTAACCGGCGGATTATTGACTTTTTTCTTGCAAAATCCGATAATTAAATCTAAAATGTTTTACAGCGGATTAATGTGAGGACGATTATGTTTATAGGAAGGACCCATGAACTTCAATTGCTAAAAGATAAGTATAATACCGGTAAAAGCGAACTTGTCGTCCTTTACGGAAGACGGCGCATCGGCAAAAGCAGCCTCGTGGAGAAATTTGCGGAAGGAAAGGATTTCTTCTTCAAATTCGAAGGTATTGAAGGAGAGAATACCAAAAACCAAATTGCTTCGTTTGTTAAGATAATGGGGAAATATATCGATGACTCTTTTCTTGGTAAAATCGATTTCGATTCCTGGCACACTGTATTCGATTACCTTACGGAAAAGCTGGTCGATAAAAAAAAACGAAAACAAAAATTGGTACTTTTTTTAGATGAAGTGCAGTGGATGGCTGTACGCCGCGGCAGTTTGATCGGTACCATAAAATATTTCTGGGATAATTACTGGAAAAAGATGAATGTGATGTTGATTCTCTGCGGCTCCATCGCCTCTTTTATGGTAAGCCGGATCATTCATTCAAAAGCATTGTACGGCAGGATTACGCTTGAAATCCTTCTCAAAGGACTGCTGCCCGATGAAGCTGCAAAATTCTTTGAGAATAAGAGAAGTAAAGAAGAAATCCTCAGATACCTCCTGGTTTTGGGGGGAGTCCCCAGGTACCTTGAGGAAATCAATTTAAACCGGTCCTTCAATCAAAACGTCAACACCCTCTGCTTTTCAAAAAACGGCCTGATGGTCGATGAAATCAATAAAATATTCTACAGTCAATTTAAAGAGGCTGAAACGTATCTCAAAATCGTTTCGGTACTGAAGAGCAGCTTGTTGACATTTAAAGAGATATCTGAAAAAACCGGTATGCCATCGGGCGGAAATTTGAAAAAGGCATTGGATCTGCTCATAAATGCGGAATTGGTGGATTTCTATATTTCCATGGATAAAGGCTGGAATACCAAGTTTAAGAAATACCGTCTCGGTGACGAGTTCCTGGTTTTTTATTTTAAATATATCGAGCCCAATACCAGGCTTATTAGAGCCGGCGGTCAAACGCTGCTTTTTGAAAAAGTATCGGCCGACAGCCTGGATGTGTGGTTGGGGTTTGCTTTTGAACGGTTTTGTTTGAAACATTCCGGTTACCTTGCCGGGCTAATGGGTTTCAGGGACGAGATGCTGTTGGCTTCGCCTTATTTCAAGCGGGAAGAACCGGGGTTCCAGGCAGACCTGGTTTATAAACGTACGGACAGGGTTATCGTCATTTGTGAAATAAAGTATAGTAATGAGAGGATCTCCACAAAAATAATCCCTGAAATGGAAAAGAAGTGCGATGCCATTAAAATCCCCCGCGGTTATACGTTGGAACGGGCTCTT
>Ga0210082_1000159_pt1 | contig 14143 bp, 11 predicted proteins | sample White_ThreeSqA_D_2_FD_185592 | JGI IMG/M metagenome (GOLD analysis project Ga0210082, IMG submission 185592) | Wetland microbial communities from the San Francisco Bay, California, USA, that impact long-term carbon sequestration -... | ecosystem: Environmental > Aquatic > Marine > Wetlands ... | reverse complement strand
GATTGGGTGAAGTGGCCGCAGGGATGGGTCAACAGCCCGTAGGGATTGGGTCAAGTGGCCGTAGGGATAGGGTCAAGTGGCCGCAGGGATGGGTCAACAGCCCGTAGGGATTGGGTCAAGTGGCCGCAGGGATTGGGTCAAGTGGCCGTAGGGATGGGTCAACAGCCCGTAGGGATTGGGTCAAGTGGCCGTAGGGATGGCGTCAAACCTGGAAATAAGGGCAAAAAGGGTCTGAACCCGGATTCCCGGTCGCGGCGCGACCCCCTCTTAAAAACCCGCAAGCCCTCAACACGTTTTTAAGTTTTTACCCCGCAACTCGCAACTCGCAACCCGCAACCCGCAACAGTTTTTTAAAACTCCCCGATTGCAAAACAGTGCGGTTTTACGTATAATTATTAAATAAGGGGACAGTCAAGAAAGACCTCTCACGATTAAAATTAACCCGAAATACATTAAATAAAAGGACGGATGACGGATCGGAGTCCGGAAAGAATATCCGTATAACCCTGGAGTCTGCCCCCCCCTTTGCGTCGATTGCGTCGATTGCGGCGATTGCAATAAATACCATTCTCATGTAAAATAGACCGATGCTCAAATACAAACTGACGAACCTCCGTAAAGATATTGTCGAATCCATAAAAGGAACGCGGCAGGATTTTACCAATGTCGCCCTGGGCCGCGGCATCCTGCTGTTGGCCATCCCCATGGTACTGGAAATGCTAATGGAATCGGTGTTTGCAGTGGTAGATATTTTTTTTGTTTCAAAACTGGGTGCCGATGCCGTGGCTGCGGTGGGAATCACGGAATCGATGATGACGATCATTTATTCAATCGCGGCGGGCCTGGCTACCGCCACCACGGCCACGGTGGCCCGCAGGATAGGTGAGAAAAACCCCGAAGGCGCATCAACGGCGGCAGTACAGGCAATCGCCGTGGGGATCGCGGTTTCCCTGGCCATCGCGGTACCGGGAATTGTTTTCGCTTCGGATTTACTAAGACTGATAGGCGCTTCTCCCGCCGTGATCGAGACCGGGTCATCCTATACCGCCATCATCCTGGGCAGCAATGTGGTCATTGTAATGCTGTTTATCATTAACGCGATTTTCCGCAGCGCCGGCGATGCGGCCATCTCTATGCGCGTGTTGTGGTTGGCCAATATTCTCAATATTTTCCTCGACCCCTGCCTGATCTTCGGACTGGGACCTTTCCCCCAACTGGGAGTTAAAGGTGCGGCAATCGCCTCAACCGTAGGTAGGGGCGCGGCGGTGCTGTACCAGTTCTACCTGCTCTTTAGAGGTAAAGGACGTGTGAAACTGGGAATGAAGCACATAAAACTCGATTTTGGTGTGATGAAACGGCTGATTCGACTTTCATTGGGCGGTATCGGTCAGTCGATCATCGCCACCTCCAGTTGGATACTAATGGTAAGTATTATCGCCGCCTTCGGGAGCGATGCGGTGGCGGGTTATACTATCGGAATCCGGATTATTACCTTCACGCTTCTTCCCGCCTGGGGCTTGAGCAATGCCGCGGCCACCCTCATGGGCCAGAACCTGGGGGCGAAAAGACCGGAACGGGCGGAACGGGCGGTCTGGCTCACGGGGTTTATCAATACGGCGTTTATGGGAATCATTGCCGTTTTTTTGATCCTTTTTCCCGCGTTTTTCGTCCGCCTGTTTATCGGTGAACCCGCGGTGGTTATCCAGGGCGTTTATTGCCTGCGCATCGTGAGTTACGGATACCTGTTTTATGCCATCGGTATGGTAATGGTCCAGGCGTTCAACGGCGCGGGCGATACGGTAACGCCCGCTATTATCAATTTCTTTTGTTTCTGGGTAGTGGAAATTCCCCTGGCCCTGCTGTTGGCGCACCCTTTAGGCATGAACGCCAACGGCGTTTACGCCGCCATTGTGGTGGCGGAATCCATAATGGCGGTCGTGGGAATTATCCTTTTCCGCCGCGGCCGGTGGAAAACACGGGAAGTATGATTTTTTATTATGCAAAATTTATAAAAAAAAGGGCCCACAGAACACACGGAATCCCCGGGCGAGGAGACCCGTTGTGTTTTTTGAAAATACACATCCAATGTGCTATAATTCTCCATATAAATTATATGAGAAAAAGTAATGAAAGATCATGCGGTTATTAGGATTTCAAATTTGAAGAAAACATTCGGGGACCTGGCCGCGGTGGACGGGATTTCTTTCGATATCCGGAAAGGCGAGGTCTTCGGTTTCCTGGGACCCAACGGCGCGGGGAAAACGACCGCCATTAACATGATATGCGGCCTGTCCAAACCCACGGAAGGGGAAATCGTCTTTTTCGGCGATAAAACGGGGAATAAAAAAGATGTTAAAACCCATATCGGTATCTGTCCCCAGGAAAACATCTTCTGGCCCAAATTGACCTGCGCCGAACAATTGATGTTCATGGCCGAAATGTATGAAATCCCCCGGGAAACCGCGAAAAACCGGACAGCGGAACTCCTGCAATTAATGGGACTGGAAGAAAAATCCAATGTCCCGGCAAACAAGTTGTCCGGCGGCATGAAACGGCGCCTCAATATCTGCCTGGCACTGATCCACGACCCGGAAATACTGGTACTGGACGAACCCGAAGCCGGTCTCGATCCCCAGAGCCGTATCCTGGTAAGAAACGTCATCAAGGACCTGGCAAAAGAAAAAACCATCATCCTCACGACCCATAACATGGATGAAGCCGACCGCCTGGCCGACCGCGTGGCCATCATCGACCACGGCAAACTCCTCCTCCTGGATACCCCCGCCAATTTAAAAAAATCCATCGGCGACGGCGATATCCTCGAAATAACCCTGGATACGGAAGAAACACCGGACTTAAAAAATGTGGTGGAAAGCCTCGCGGCCTTCTGCGACAGTGTAAACGGCACCGGTGCCGCCCTTATTATCAAATCGAAAAACCTGCTCCAATCCGTCCCCGAGATCACGGGCAAAATAAAAGAACAGGGGTTCAAAATAAAAGAGATCAAAATGCGGGAAAATACCCTGGAAGATGTGTTCATCCATTTAACGGGGAGAAAATTACGACAATGAAACTGACGGGTGTGATAAAGAAAAGTACCAAAGAACAGTGGCGGCATTTCTGGATACTGGTCCTCACGGTGACCATGGCCCCTTTTTTCGTTTATGTCTATTACCTGATCATCGAAAGCTCCAAACCGAGCTACGACCTCTTAATACTGAATCAAGACAAAGGCATCCGGCATTTATCCGAAGACATCAATTACGGGGAGCGGTTGATCGAAGGGTTGATAAAAATGCGGGAAGACCACCCCGGGATTCCACTTACGGTTAAAAAAGCGTCCGTTAAATCCACTGCGGTTGACAGGGTAAAGAATAAGAAGGCGGATGCCCTGGTGATCATCCCGGAAAATTTTTCGCAGTGTGTCCAAAACTTAAAGACACCGCAAGAGACCGGGGAAAGTGCCGGTGTCAACATCGAGTTCATCGGGGACCTGACCAACCTGAACTACATGGTAAGCGCCATCTGGGCCAACGAGTTCATCGATGACTATGTATCCGGGGCCACGGGAAAAACAAGACCCATGAAAATAAAAGAAACCGCCCTCGGGGTCTCCGGGAATGTCGATGATTTCCACCTGGTGGTTCCCGGGCTGTTGATCCTTTCGATCATCATGTTGATGCTTTCCGCCGCCATTGCCATCGTTACGGAAGTTGAAAATAAGACCCTTTTACGATTAAAACTCTCGAAACTAACGGCGTTGGAATTCCTGTCGGGTGTGGGGTTTGTCCAGTTGTTGGTGGGGATTGTTTCCATCTTGTTGACGTTGTTGGTGGCCGTTTCACTGGGATTTAAGTTTACCGGTGGTTCCATCGGGATATTAATACTGATCGCGGTTTTAACGAGCATTTCGATCATTGCATTCAGTTTGATCCTGGCGGCCGTTACAAAGACGGCCAACGAGGTGTTGATCGTGGGTAATTTTCCTTTATTCCTGTTCATGTTTTTTAGCGGCGCCGCGTTTCCCATGAAAGGAAAAGCGTTGTTCACCATTGCAGGTTATCCCATAAGTCTCCAGGGGTTCATGTCTCCCACCCATGCCATCGATGCGTTAAAGAAGGTATTGATAATGGAGATGGGAATAACGGATATTTTACCGGAGATAACGGCATTGATAGTTATAACCGTTATTTATTTTGTGATCGGTGTATGGGCCTTTAACCGCCGCCACATGAAAGTCGAGTAAGCCGTTTCCCACTTCTCTCTCAGGTTTAACCGCGAAGAAAAAATTAAAAAATAATTTGACATATTGTTAAAAATATATTATTCTAATCGGCTCATGAAGTTTAGGGCAGCAGAGAACAAAAAAAGGATAAGGTAAGAAGATGAGTTCATACAAGGAATCAATCAATAAACACTATACACGGGACAACCTGGGAAAAAAAATACTCGCGGCTTACGAAAATGCCGGTAAAGACATTTTTTCTCTGACTCGTGAGGACATTTCCGCATTTGAAGAGTTTCACATCAGGGGGCGCATCGCCACCAGGGAACTGGGCCAAATGGCTAAACTGACGGAAGGAATGAAGGTCCTGGATATCGGCAGCGGCGTCGGAGGACCCGCACGTACCCTTGCCGCCGAATTCGGCTGCGAAGTCGTGGGATTGGACCTGGTAGACGAGTACTGTAACACCGCGGAAATGCTGACGGGGAAAGTCGGACTTAGCGATAAAGTCACTTTTCGCAAGGGGAATATGCTGGATATGCCGTTTGAAGACGCCACGTTTAATGTGGTATGGTCACAGCACGTTACGATGAATATAGAGGACAAGCAGCGACTGTTCCGGGAAATCCGGCGAGTGCTCCGGCCCGACGGAATTTTCGTCCTTTACGAGATCATTGCAGGCCAATCCGCTCCAATCCATCTCCCCGTACCCTGGGCCGGCGATTCAACGATTAACTTCCTGGTTACCCCGGAAAAATACAGGTCAATGTTAAAAGATACAGGTTTCGACGAGCTCGTTTGGAAAGATGTCAGTCCGATTTCCCTGGAATGGGGACGGGGACTCATAACAAACATGGCATCCAGACCGAAAGATGCAAATCCTCCGCTGGGCCTAAACCTGCTGATGGGGGAAACCACGGCCCCGAAAGTAAAAAACATGGTCCTCAACATGGAAGAAGACCGCGTTAGGGTCGTACAGGCCGTGATGAAGAATACACACCGGTAATAAGGTAGAATAGGAAACCGGTCGGAAGATCGTCCCCGCGGTGCAGGGGGCCCTTTTTAGTCATGTACGCTTGTGTTTACAAACCGGATATGTAGTTTATTTTTCGACTACCGTTTCAACCGGTGCCGGTTCTTGTATCGATTTGGCGGCGGGAAGCGTAATTCCCTCGTAAATGGCAATACCCCAGAAAATAAGGGTTAAGGGACTCTCTTTAACGCTCATCCAGATCAATTCAAGAATGGACTGAAAAGAAACCAGGAGGGGTAATTCCTCTATGCCCCGTTTAACCAATTCCTGGTTCAAAAAATGCCGGACAACCAGGTATTCACTCAAGCCCATGGCTATAACGATCAGGATCACACTAATAAATTGATAGGCGGGACCGCGTTTTCCACCGGCCCCCATGACCACGGCACTTGCGATGAGCCACCCCACGCCGATTGCCAGGATTCCCAATTGGTAGCCGGTTATAACAACAGCGCCATACCATACCACGGATGAAACCACAGCCGCCACAAGTCCGAAAATAATTGCCCGCACCAGGTTTTTATCCTCCGGTTCGGTTTGTACGGTTGAATCCGGTGCCGCGATATCAACCGTGCTTTTCCCGGCCCCGCAGCCGGGACAAATGTTGATACTGTCTTCCAATTCCTTACCACAACGATAGCATTTCCACATCATAACCTCCATTTCCAATTTTCTTAATTTATAATTCGGTCCTATTATACCATTTTTGACAGGAACTTCCAAATAGAATGAACCCGAATTTCGTACCGGGGATGTTATGATTTTGTCGGCTGGGGTTTTACGATCTTTCCCCACTTGAGCAGATGATAAGATACGTGCAATAATGATTTCCGAATCTCGATGAGATTTACTTCATAAAGGACCTTGCTTCCTTTTGTAAAAAGGTTGATGTGAACGCCCTTTTTTGCATATCCCACGGTATTCCCAATGGTTAAGACCGGTTTGTCTTTTATGGTGGACAGTATCCGGGGAAGCTCCTTTTCCATTGATTTTGTTATAAATAAAATATGGCAGTCGGTGATCGAACCCGGTGACGTAAAATATTTGATCTCTACATGCTTTTGCTTAATTTTTCGATTTTGAGTGGTATAGATCTCTTCAAAATATAAATTGATATCACTATCGCCAATTATCCCGAGCACAAAGGGATTCGATTGATTCGCCAGCCCGCACTCCTTCGGCCATTTTACAAAGGTGGCAATTTTTTCGACATACACCGCCTTTGCGAGGTATTCGTGCGGTCTGATGGTCCGGGTTTCACCTGACAATGGGAATTCGCTAAAAAGCTGAAGGAGCAGCAGGCATAGCATGAAAAAAACCGGGAACAATCTAATTGACTTCATAGTTTACTTCACATAGGTTTCCCTGAACGACGTTGGTTTTGGTTCAGCATCAAATCCGAACCTTTTAAAACAACATATAACCTGGAATTTAAGCGATCTTTTTTAACCGGCTTTGAACTGGAATAAGCGGCTTGCTTAATGCCTTACCCAATTTTTTACACCATAGTAGTATAACAAAAATATCGCCCGGTGTCAAGGGGATGGAGATTTTTTTTCAGACGTTACGAAAAGAACTTTATCCACGAATGAGTAGGCTGTTGGGGAACCACTCTTCATGTTGTTTTAAAATGATGTCCAGCAGACGGTTCAATTCGTCCTTTTCCAGGGCTTCCCGGATGCGGTTCACCGTGTGAAGGATAACGAAAAGGTTATGGGTCGCCAGTTTATCCGCATGGTCAAATATCTTCGATATATCTTTCAATTCGTTACAAATGTCGCATCGGCAATCATACTCCAGCATTTTATCTTTTTCCTCTTTCCTTAACGCGCCGTACCGGGTCATGTACCACCCTCCGAGGGCATAATGACCATAGGACGAGGAATCGAATATATCCGCTCCCAGTGCAGCGATAAAAGGCATTTCCACGGGGTCGCCGGCACCGTACACGTGTATGGGCAGGTCGGGTCCCGCAATGGCCCGGGCATCTTTGAGTATTTTCCTGATAGTGGAAAGATTGTGGTTTTTATTGAAGAATGGGACCAGGCTGCCGATGGCAATGTAATCGACACCGATCTCCATCAGTCCCTCCATGCTTTTCCTGCGAAGTTCCAGGAACCGTCCGCCTTGCTGGACCCCGGCTAAAATACCGCTATTGGTTAAATTTTTGGCTTCACGGATGCGCTTGAGCGTGGATACCAGTTTCTTTTCCGCGGTTTGGAAATTATCCCCGGGCGGTGAGATGATATCCAGGGGAGAGACGATATCCGCCTTTATCAAATTTTGAAACTTTACTATCTTTTTATTGGACAGGTACAGGGGCCGTTTTAATCCCTGGAACGCGCCGGAATCGGTCATGATAAGGCCGTCGAACCCGATATAGTCGTGCAGGGTAAGGCCGGTCTCGAATTTTTTCTTGAGCTCCGCGTCCTTGTACAAGAAGAACCCATTAACGATCATACCGTCGATGGAAAATTTGTTTTTAAGGTCATGGATGGAAATCAAATTGGATTTGGGTTGGTAAACCGGCAAAAACAGGGGCAATTTGTAACTCTTTTTTCGTTTCGTTATCAACGTTCTTAATTTCATTTGCTCTATACTCCACGGCCCCGGGGGGCCGTCGGTCAATTCCCGGGAAAAAATAAAAACAAGGGCAATCATACCAGAATTCGCCGTATTTTTCCACCCCACATCCCTTAAGAAAAATCTCTCAATTCAAAAAATGAGACTATTTTCTCATTGAAATTCCAGGGATTTGAATTTATTATAGCGGTAATTAAAAAAGTTCAAGTTCAGGAAAGGAACTTTTAAACTTTTATCGTTTTGAAAGAAACGGTAGGCAGGGGCAAAAGAAAATGGGGATATGCATCGAGCATATGCCCATTCTTCTTTTCCTTACCCTTACCCCTCCTCCTTAACGTCAACCGGGACACCCGGCCCCCTTGTATATATTTTTTTTATGGGCTATAATTATCCCGGTGATAGGATGAATTTAAAAGAACATTTTGAAAAAGCGTTGACCTACGATGACTATGTGTCGCTGCTGGGTGATAATCTTGCGCTTCACCGGCGGCATTACGGGAAATTCGAGATTTCCGCGGAAGAGGGAGAGACGATCAAGGGGTTTAAGCCGGTAAATATCATTGTCCTTACAGAACCCTGGTGCGGGGATTCGCTGGCCATTTTCCCCGTGGTTCGAAAGATCGCGGAAGCCAACGGCAACTGGGATATGAAAGTGCTGCGAAGGGACGAGAACCCGGATTTGATGGACCGGTTCCTGACCCGGGGCGCCCGGGCGGTCCCTATTTTTTTGTTTTTATCCACGGATTCTTCGCTGCTTTTCCGTTGGGGACCGCGTCCCAAAGCGGCACAGGACATCTTTGAGTTGTACCGGGAAGAGTTCAAGCAGGGGAAGATCGAAAAGAGCGACGTGATAAAAAAGATACGAAATTTCTATGCCCGGGACCGGGGCCAGGCCATCCTGGCGGAATTATTGGGAATTTTTAAGGAACACGGCCTCGCGGAAACGAATTAGAAGGGAAAAAAATTTGATTTTGATTGCTTTTTGGTTTTCTTTTTTATATTATATATGCTGAGTGCTGAGTGTCACGCGTGACGCGTGACGCGTGAGGCGTGACGTGTGAGGCGTGATACGTAACGTATGAAGAAGCGATGAATAATGCAAAAGTTATAATTGCCTGGAGTGTCTTGCTGATTGCATTTTGTAGAAACAATTTTGCCATTCCCCAAAAATCCGGCAGAAATTACGACGGAAAAAACAGGGAAAGCCCGATGATGGATTACGAAGCAAAAGCGAAACTGATCGCACGCCTTGTCTTTTTTTGCGAATGGCCCCCCGATATCCATATTGCGGGCACGGATACTCTCTTAACAGTAGGAGCGTTTGAAAAAAACGATATCATTGGTTTTTTAATCGAAGAGACGAAAACCAGGAAGTTTGCCGGGAAACACGCAAAGATCATAATCATCGAGGACGACGGGATCATCAAAACATGTAACCTGCTGTTTATCAACGATGTATCGAAAAAGCGGTTGAGAAAAATCCTCGAGATCGTGGAGAATCTACCGATATTAACGGTTTCCGACACCAGGGGGTACGCGGAAAGAGGTGTTATGATTAATTTGTTTACGTCGGGCAATAGACTTGCCTTTAACCTGAACTATACGAACCTGAAGAAAAGCGGCTTGCACTTGCCCTCGAGGGTACTGAGCGTCGCGGAGAAGTTATTTTAAACGGGTGAAACGGTGAATTGAAAAATGAAAATCCTGGGTAACCTGAAGATAAAAAACAAGCTCATTGCGATTATCTTATCGGTAACTATTTTGATCCTGGCGGTTGCCTTTGCCAGTATTCTCATTTACGAAAAGACCACCCGCCTGACATCGCTCCACCAGCAGGTAATAAATCATGCCGAAATGGCCGCCAACACCCTTGGAGCGGCAGTGGAGTTGGGAACGAAAAAGGAAATCGAAGGTGAAATAAAAGCCTTAAAAAGCATCGACGTTATAAAAAGTTTCTATATTTATGATGAAACGGGCGAAGAGGTCATCAATTTTATCCGGGATAAAATCACCCCCCTGGATACAAAAAATATCGATGAAACAAATCAGTATATCAACAAAACCGGGAGATACATTCATGTGCTTCAACCCCTGTTTTCCAAAGATGAAGAAAACGGAAGCAGAAAATACGTCGGTAAGTTATATCTCATCGCTTCCACGCAAGGATTGGACACACAGCTCCAGCAACTGTTATATTTCATGGTGCTGTTGGTACTGGTTCTGATTGTTTTATCCGTTATCCTGGCCAATAAATTACAGGCCATTATTTCAAAACCTATCCTGAACCTGGTGGCGGCATCCAGGACAATCTCCGCGGAAGGAAATTACGAGCTGCGTGTTCAAAAAGAGAACAATGACGAGATCGGGAGATTGTACGATGCTTTCAATGAAATGATGGAACAGATTCTAAACCGCGATATCGAGAGGGACCGCGTGGAATCCCAGTTAAAAAGTGCCCGTTTTTTCCTCGGCAGCGTTATCGATTCCATGCCTTCACTGCTCATTACCATAGAGGAAGACGGTGAGATCACGCAGTGGAACAAGGCGGCCGCGGCACTGACGGAGATCAGCGAGGACGAAGCGGTGGGGAAAAATCTGTGGGCGTTGCTCCCGTCATTTAACGAATTTAAGGAACGAATCAACCGGATTTCCGCCACGGACAAATCGCTGGAATTCTATAAAGAGTTGATAACTATCGCTGAGAATCCCTTTTATTTTAACGGCTCGATTTTTCCCCTGCTGGACGCGGGCATCGACAAACCCAGGTTTGTTATTGTGCTGCACAATGTTACCGATCTGGAATTAAAAGAGAGACAACTGCGGCAGTCCCAGAAAATGGAAACCGTGGGGAATCTCGCCGGGGGTCTTGCCCATGATTTTAATAATGTACTGGGGGGGATTATCGGTACCATATCGCTGTTTAAATACAAATCCACCAAAAACGCAGCGATCACCAAACCGGAGATCGAGAAGTATTTCAATACCATGGAGGAGGCGGCGAACCGCGCGTCCGATATGGTTCAACATCTCCTGTCACTGACCCGGAAGCAAGAACTCTCGTTTACACCCACGGACTTGAACGCGACGATCAAGAGTATTGTCAAGATTTGCAAAAATACATTCGATAAGAGCATCGATATCGAGACGAATTATTTCAAGGAGAAAGCGGTTACTTATGCGGACCCGACACAGATGGAACAGTCGCTTTTGAATTTGTGTATCAATGCGGCTCATGCCATGACGATCATGAGGGAAGATGTCGGGAAATATGGGGGAATCCTGAATATCTCCCTGAGAAAGATCCAGTCGGATAAGCATTTCCGCCGGGTACACCCGGAAGCCGCGGACCCGGAGTATTGGGATATTTGTGTCAGCGATACCGGTGTCGGTATGGACCCGAAAACGGTGACCCGGATTTTCGACCCGTTTTTTACCACGAAGCGCGAAGGGACGGGTACGGGTCTGGGCCTGGCCATGGTTTACAATATTATTAAACGACATAAAGGCGTCATCGATGTCTATTCGCAGGAAGGCATCGGGACGACATTCCATATTTACCTGCCTGTTTTTAAGGGCAGTTTCATCGAAGACGATCTCCTGAAAAAAGAGGAGATCAGGCGGGGTGAAGGGGTTATCCTGGTGGTGGATGATGAAGAGGTCATGCGCCAAACGGCCAGGTCGATCCTGATGGAATGCGGGTACACGGTTCTGCTGGCAGAAAACGGGCTGGAAGCGATCGAAATTTACAGGGACCATAAGAATGATATCGAAGCGGTGCTCCTGGATATGGTGATGCCGAAAATGTCGGGCAGGCAGACATATATCGAGTTGGCCAATATCGACGAAAAGGTAAAAGTACTCCTGGTTTCCGGGTTTAAGTTGGACCACCGGGTAGAATCGATTTTAAGGCTGGGAGTAAAAGGCTTTATCCAAAAACCCTATACGCTGAAAACCCTGGCCAACCGTCTCCACCGTCTCATCTACGAGGAAGATCAGTTTTAAAAGAAAAAGACTGTTGCGGGTTGCGGGTTGCGAGGAAAAGATTGTAATCACCGTTCGGAATCCGGGGAAGTCCTCCCCGCAATCCAACCGTGGCTCATTACGGCGCACTCTTTTAGAAGCCCGCAACTCGGCAACAAGTTTTTCTCTTTTCCCCGCAACTCGCAACCCGCAACCCGCAACCCGTTTTTATCTTTTTATATTTTCCAGGACATCGGCAAAGAACCTGATTTCCTCTTCGGTCCCGAGGGTGATGCGTATGTATTGCTGAAGGACTTCGTCTTCGCCCGGGACTTTGGCAACGATAATACCCATTCTTTCCAGTTCGTTCATAAAACTGCGGGCGGTCAGTTTGTTGTGTTTGAGCATCATGATATTGGTCTGGGAATCGATATATGAAATGTCGTCGTTTTTTTTGAGTGCGGAGGTCAGGATTTTTTTTCGAACGGACACGTTTTTGCGAACCGTATCGAGATGTTCCATATTGTCCAATGCCACCTGGGCAAGATCGTAGGAGAACTGCGTGATGGGGAAATTGACCCTGTGGATTTTCAGGGCACGCAGGATGTCTTCGTTGCTGCACATGGCATACCCTACCCTGAGGTTGGCAAGCCCGTAAGCTTTGGAAAAGGTCCGTAATACGATGAGGTTGTTGTATTCTTTCAAAAGGGAGGAGGTGGATTTGATCCTGTGTTTACGGTCGGTGTATTCACCGTAGGCTTCGTCCATGATGACAAAAGCGTAGTTGTTTACGGCGGAATCGAGGATTCGTTTTAAAAGGTGTTTGGGTATGGTGGCGCCGGTGGGGTTGTTGGGGTTGGCTATCCAGATGAGTTTGGGGCTGAGTTTCCTTAGTATTTGCCGGTATTCGTAGAAGATACGGTCGTTCCAGTTAAAATTGTCTTCTTCGAGGAGGTGAAGGAAGATGGGGATAGCGCCGCGCCGGATCGAGTATTCCTCGAAGAGGAAAAAACTGGGGGAATTGACCAGTATGCGGTCGTTAAGGGTAAGGAAGGAAGCGGCGATCATGCTGATCATTTGTTCGAGCCCGGCCGACAGCAGGACCCATGCGGGTTGGATATTATGGAGGTCGGCGATTTTTTGTCTGAGTTCACGGCAGATGAACTCGGGGTAATTTTTGATATAGCCTTTAAGTCCGTCCGTTGCCACGATTGCCTTGAAACGGGTTTCCACGGCCTGTGCGCAGCCGTCGTTGTTTTGTCCGAGGTCGAAGCGGTGGATGGTATCGAGTTTGAATTTCCCTTTGAGTATCTTGATATATTCCTGGATATAGAACTCTTTGTTGATATAGCCGCCCACCTTTTCATACAGTGCGCGTTGTGTACCCAGGTTAAAGAATGTCGGCGTCTTTACTCGTTGTTTCATTATGGTTGATATATGTCTATATCGATACGTTTTCAAGCATTGTCTCAACGGCGGAAAGGATCATATCTTTGACTTTCATATTAAGCATACCATCAAGTTCGGTTTGTGTCAAGCCCCGGTCCAGGTTGCCGTTGAATTTCCCGTTTTCCGAGTTATGTTCCCAGATGAGATCGATACCGCTGTTATAGTGGAAAGGCATCATCCCGCACACCATGCCGTCGGTGGCGTGGGATGAAAACCGGTCCACTAAATCGGTCATTCCTATTTCTTTTAGTGTTTTAATTTGAGCCGCTTTAATATTGATCATATAATCGATCAGGCTAATTACATGTGCCTCTTGCATTTGAGACAGGTAGTCTATTTGATTAAAGCCACCTAAAACAAAATACCCTTCGAAAAAGGTAATAATAAGAAACTCCAGGAAAAGGGTGGGTAAGATGGTATTACTTTTTAATGCCTCGCTGATTGTTTCCGGGTGGAGTTCCATCTTAAAATTCTCGCCCATTAGTGAATTGGATGAATCATCGACATGAAGACTAATGGTCTTTTTATTTCTCTTCTTCTCTTTAATCCCCCAGAACAATTGGGAGCCTAAATTTTCTCCCCAACAAGCAGATATTCCGTGAAAATTATTCAGGTAAATGCGTCTCACTTTCGGATCGAAAAGAATCATGGATACCAGTGAGTTTTTTTTTTTGATCTCATCGATAAGAAGCGCTAAAATGATTTGGTTGGATTGGAGATAGATCAAATCAGGGATAGAGTCCCTGATGCTTTTATCAAAATAATATTTCCAGAGTTTATAATTCAGAACAGTGAGTTGATCGGACAGATTTTCATAATTCTTCACGCCTTTTTCGATTTCCAGGGCATTAAAAAACAAAAATTCAAGGAACCTCTTTTCCTCGCTGCCTATG
>Ga0210082_1000158_pt1 | contig 14324 bp, 11 predicted proteins | sample White_ThreeSqA_D_2_FD_185592 | JGI IMG/M metagenome (GOLD analysis project Ga0210082, IMG submission 185592) | Wetland microbial communities from the San Francisco Bay, California, USA, that impact long-term carbon sequestration -... | ecosystem: Environmental > Aquatic > Marine > Wetlands ... | reverse complement strand
CCCCTACGACCCCTACGACCCCTACGACCACTACGACCCCTACGACCACCACATCATCCACTACCCCGGCACCGGCCGCGGAATCGAGCGGAACCGGGACGGTGGTAAGGATGCCGCCCACGTTCCACCGGCTTTCGGAGACGCCGGTAAACACGGGCGGACCACTGCGGGAAACCCCGGTACGATTACCGGCGGAAACGGTAACGGAAACCGGTACCGGCGGCGGCTCATTACTGCAAAACCCCCTGTTTCTTTCTATCCTCTCTATCCTGATGCTGCTGTTATTTTTCCTTGCATTGGTAAAGAGAAAGCCGAAAGAGCGTTTTTTCGCGGCCCGGGAAATACCCCAGGTGGAAGAGAACCTGGCGGGCATGGTACTTCATGCGATGCTGCACCCCAATACATGGGGAAACGATTCCAATATCCGGAATGTCGCCATCATTCCCACCATCACGGGTGTTCCCATATCCCTGCGCCGGGCATTGAAGCTTTCCGAAGCAGGGAAACTGTTTTATATCGGGAAGACCAACCCGTTGGCGGACCACCTGAAAAAATCACCGATCCCCATCCTGCGGGGCGGGCACGCGGCCTTCGACCCGCTTATAAAAGCCCTGCCGGAAGCGGTGAACCTCGACGGCATCACGGGTTTAAAAGCGGCGGCGCCGGGCACGGCGGCCAATCCGTCGGTGGGGCGGTTATTGACGGCGGTGAACCGCCTGGTGTCTCCCTCCTGTCTCGCGGCACCGGGCCTGGAGAAAGAAGCCTTCGCCGACGTGGACCTCTCACCCCTACCCCCCTCTTACCTTCGACGCATGGGTATTCCCGCCCGTTTTATCGCGGTGAATCCGAATAACGGCAATATAAAGATCCTGGCCGACCTGTTTGAAAAGAACCCCCAACTGGCGCAATTCCTGATGGTCAAGTCGCTGCTGAAGGAATCGGTATTGATCCCGGGTCCGGCGGAACGAATCATCCACAAGGTATCGCTTCGCCTGTCAAAGGAGACCGCATGACCCTCTTTTCCATCGATGTGGATGCCCACTTAAAAAAAGCCGCCTCTCATACCTTCGGTTCACCGTCCCACTACCCGGTGGAGTTGGTTCGCGCGGCGTTACGGCGGGGGGCACGGAAAGTGGATGTGCGGATCGGTTTCGACCGCGTTCAGGTAACCGATGACGGCCCGGGCATGGACAGGACGGCCATGGATACGCTGCGGTCTCTTTTGGACCCGGCGCAGCCGGCGGCGGTGAAAGAAGCGGCGGTGGAATCGGTACAAACCCGCGGCGGTTTCGGCATCCTGGCCCTCTTTGCCGCGTCTCCCACGAAAATCCGGGTGGAAAATGTTTCGGTATTGGGAAAAACACATTTTCTTTTCCAGGATGGGAAACTGGCAAAGTTGTACGCCTGCGATTTGAATGTGGGGACCCGAATTACGCTTTTCGCCCGGGCGCACCGTGACATGAAACAGGAAAAAAAAGTGTTGGAGGCATATTGCCGGTCGGTTCAGCAGGATATCCTTTTAAACAAGCGTCTCATTAGCCGGGAGCCCCAACTGTCCCGTCAAATGGCGATGTTAAATATTTCGGATTCACCGCAAATTGCCGGGGGCGTGATCGGGGTCCCGCATACCGGCGATCTTTGCCGTCTCCGGCTCCTGGACCGGGGAATCCCTTACCGTTATGCGACGCTCCCGCCTTACAGGGGATTTGTCTTTGAAGCCGCGGTGGAAGATGCGGGCACGTCCGATGGAGAGATCACGAAAAACCTGCTGGACCACCTGGTGGAATTCGCGGTCCATCTCTACAAATGGCTCGGGCGGAACCATGCAAAGGCCACGCCTGAAACCCAGGCCCGTATCGAGGAATTGATCTTTACTTACTGCCGTTTAACGGGATCAACCCCGGGAAATGAAAACCCTTCGCTGTTGGATCATTTTTCGTTGTTCAAGGTGTATCAAGCGGCTCACATGCTTTCATTTTCGCAGGTGGTTCGGCATTTCGGGACGTCCACGGTTTATGCCATTCCCCGGCACAAGGAGCGGCTGCGTTACAATACCACGGGTAAGACGGTACTTTCGTTAACCCGTGAGCAGGCGGATTTTTTGGTGAACCATAAGAAGTTGCCCATCACCTTCCTGTCGCCGGTGCTGCGAAAGGAGAAGCGTATCCCGACGTTTTTATATAAGGTGAAACGGTTTTTCAAAGGTTTTATTCTTTCACTTCTTCCCACGCCGCCGGAGGAGGATTTCATCCCGCGGGATCAATTATCTTCGGATGAGCAGCGGTTTATCGATGCGCTTAACGGTTGTCTTTCGCGGTCGGGGAAATTTCAGTCGCCCCGGCTTCATACCCTTGAGGCGGTTATGGTTCACTCGAAACGGCCGTACCCTTCGGTTCCGCCGAAAAATGGGAAAAAAGGGGATGGTACGCCTTATCCGTTATTGATCCGGCGGCATCATCCGTTGGTGCTGAAGGCGGTGCGTGCGGTTGAGGCCGATCCGGCCAACGTGGAAATATTCGCGCCGCTGCTCGTCCGGTAACCCGGTTTAATACACTTTACCCGGTTTATCGCTTTACGAAACCACGAGCTGCAATTGGTCCAACGCCTGGAACAAGTTAACGATATCCCGGCGGTTATTATACAGGTAACACGATGCCCTGAGAATATCCCCATTAAACGAATAGTCCACATAAGGTTGGGCACACATATGCCCCGAACGGCACATAATGCCGAACGAATCGCTCAGCATTCGAGCGATATTTCCCATATCGTCGGTCCCCTTCATTTTAAAGCTCAAGATCGCACACCGGTCCGCGTGGGTACCGGGGGCCGCGACCACCAGGTAATCGCGCTTTTCGGCTTCGGAAAACAGGAGTTTACTAAGCGCCAGGTCATGGGCTTCCAAACGGTCGAAACCGATCTTTTCCAGGTATTTAACGGCTGCCACCAGTCCGTAAACACCGGCGATATGCGGCGTGCCCGCCTCGAATTTATGAGGGATTTTCCGGGTCCGGTACCCGGAAGTATCCACCCAATCGACCATACCCCCGCCCAGGATGACGGGATTCATATCCCTGAGATGTGATTGTTTACCGAACAATACACCGATACCGGTGGGTCCCAGCATCTTGTGAGCGGAGAATGCGAGGAAATCGATGCCCAACCGGCCGACATTCAACCGGCGGTGAGGAATAGACTGTGCCGCATCGACAACCACCAGCGCTCCCGCCTCTTTGGCCATCCGGGTCATCTCTTCCAGCGGTGCATACAGGCCGCTGACATTGGAACAATGGGTCAACGCAACCACCCTGGGACTCAATTTCAAGAGTTCCCGGTAATGCTCCAGGTCTACCTCTCCTTGCGCCCCTACCCGTACGAGCTTGACCGCCGCCCTGTCCAACCAGGGTAAATAATTGGAATGATGGGAGTCGGTACATGCGACAACGATATCGTCCTTGCCGATATCCAACCCTGCGGCAACAAGATTCAACGCTTCGGTGGTATTTCTTACAAATACGACTTCATTTCCGGCACAGCCGAGGAATTGGGCGACTTTATAGCGGCCTTCCTCGTAATCGGTGGATACTTCCTCGGAAAGATAATGCTTCCCCCTGTGAATATTGGCACTGATCTCCAGGTAGTACCGGGACATCTCCGATACCACCTGCCTCGGCTGCAGCGATGTTGCGGCGCTATCGAGATAAATTAGAGGATTATCGTCGATGCGGCGCGACAGGATCGGGAAATCTTCCTCACGGGACACTCCGGCAATACATTCTAAATTATCATCCATCGAATTCATAAGCAAAATCCTTTACTATACATTTTTTCTCCTTCGGAAGATACACATGCGAGAAACTTCCCCGAACGTTCCGTGGGTATGTAATCGACTTTTTCCATCACCAGGTCGGCACCGGGCCCCAATTTTAGCAAAAGTTCATCACGGATGTATTTTTCATTATTTTCTTCATATTTTTCATTGGGGATAAAATTAAACAGGAAATCATTCTCATCGGTCTGTTTCATCTTGTACATATCCATCCAACGGGGAGCGCCGACGATCCCATCCAGCTCTTTCGGCGTCAGCACGATCTCACCGTTCCGGAACAGGAAATTCCGCAGCCGTCCTTCTATCCGGATGAGGGGGAAATTATGCCCGCACAAGCACTGCGAATCGAAAAACCGGTACACATCACCGGTCCTGTACCTGAGATGCGGGATGCACCCGTTATCGAGGGTGGTTATGTATAATTCGGCCATTTCCCCCGGTTCGGCGGGCCTGCCGTTACAAATGAACTCCAGGTGATATGATTTCGTATTGATATGAAGCCCCCCCACGGGACACTCCATGGCCATATATCCCATCTCCGACATTGCGACAACTTCCGAAAAATGAACATCTCTTCCGAAATTCTCCAGGATCTGTCTCCTGCTGACATCGGTGCAGGGGGTATATGACGATAAAAGGGGGCCGTTGGGGGGCGTGTACCCATGTTTTCGCATGTATCTCATCAAAAAAGCCAGGTGGGTGGAGTCGATGAAATACATTTGAGGTTGATGTTTTTCAACCTCCTCTATATTTTGCTTTAGAATGACTTCCGGGGTGGTCAGCAGGTCGTGATAAACCGCTAAAACCAGGGTTCCGTCTCTCAGGAGGCGGTCTTGCATGGTACTGTAGGGATTGGCGCATTCGACATCCGAACAATTGGGGGGAGCATATCGAACCTGGTTGAGGGGCTGCCGATTAAAAATCGTATGGATCAACGGGTAAACAGACATCGTTTCAATGGCCCGTTTCATATAAACAAGTCCCAACTCCACGGTCATTAAACGTTCACCCGTGGTACCGGCGCTGGGAAACCGGGTCAAACGATCATCCTTGAGCGTGTAACCTTTGGCCAGGACATCCAGGGGGAAATTCTTGCGGTAGTGCTTCTTCTCGGTTGGCGGGATTCTACCGAAGTCCCCCGGGGTCCGGATATCTTCCGGTGACAATTTCGCTTCGTCCATATGTTTACGAAAAAAACGGACGTTCTCGTAAGCATAAGTAATCTCTTTCCGGGCGGCTTCAAAATTATCTCCAAAGTCGTCGATCATTGCTTATCTCCTTTTTTTACCGCTTTCTCTCCACAGAGCGGGCAGTCGGGATCGGCGGCGATGGTCAACTCTTCCAGGTATTTTCTCCCCCGGTTCATATTCCAATCGAACCCCTGCTCCCTGCACAACTGCCGGAAATGATCGGTAAAAAGATGAGTCATCGCTTTATAACCGGCGGTATGATCGACGTTTCCCCCTGTCCTATCCTGGCTGAAATAATAAAACCTGTTGTACCCCGGGTTATTAAAATCCAGTAAAATCTTCAGCGCTGCGTTAACAGCAATACTTGTACCGATGGACAGGGAACCGGATACCAGGGGTAATTTATTTTCCCGGTAATTTTTCACCTTTTCCCCCAACCCCGAGATAATGATCTCTAATTTCTTTTTATCGAATATACAATGATAACAGGCTGTTTTCGGGGGATGGAATACGGCGGCATACGCATCCATCCCGGATGTGGAAATAATCGCGTGAGGTATTCCCTTCGCCACCGCGCATTCGGATAGAATAAACCTATCCCCCGGGTTGTCGAAGGTATCGAATAGGAAACCGGCATCTCCTACCAGGTCGAATACATTGGACCGGTCCAATTTTTGGGTACAGGCACCCACTTTTACACCGGGACACACTTTATTTACAGTGCTTTCCGTAGACAGGGCTTTATTCATGCCCAGATGCTCGTCACCGGGCAAAAACCGGTTATTCAAGTCGCTTAAATCGATTTTACCGGAATCACAAACCTTAATGGCCCCAAAACCGAGCAGCGCCAGTTGTAAAACTAAAGTCGAACCACCGCTCCCGGCGCCTGCGACAAACACGGGAGTATTCTTTAATTTTTCACGGGATGCCTCCCACATTTTACCGGCGGGTGACAAACGGATATCGTCCATACTTTTCTTATCCGGCTTTTCCATGGTATTTCCTTCTTTACGTTGAATGAAACAATGTAAATTATACAGGAAAAAAGAGCTCATGTCAATCGGTAGACGTCGGTTTCTATTTGCACGGTCCCGGTGCAGCAATAAAAAAAAAGGACGAACATCACAAAAGGGTATTTGACTTTTTTATGAATATGGTTTATATTTCATGGAAAAAAGGAGTACGACGTGAATGGTGTGAATGATGTGAATGGCGGTAAACGTAAACGATGTTTGGGTATTATTTTTTTTAGCCTGGTTTTCCTTATCCCCGTGTTGTTTCCTACCGCGGTTCGCGCAGGGACGATCAAAGGAAAAGTGATCTCCAAAAAAAGCGATTCCCGGCGCGTAATGCAGCGTTACCCGGGCAAACAGCAGCAAATCGCCGGCGAACTCGAACCCATCCCGGCAGTGGCCATGATCCTGGGCACGGTCAACGGTTTCCCCCCTCCCCCTCCACCGAAACCGGCGCGAATCATACAAAAAGACCTGAAATTCCAGCCCCCCTTACTGGTGATCCCCGTGGATACGGAAGTCGACTTTCCCAATGAAGATATGGAGTTTCATAATGTTTTCTCTTATTCCAAAACCAGGCGGTTCGACCTGGGACGTTATCATAAAGGAGAATCCAAATCCGTACGGTTTACCAAACCGGGCATCGGCATGGTCTACTGCGAAATCCACCAATGGATGCGGGCGGCGGTAGTGGTGGTGGAAAATCCCTTTTACGCCGCGTCGGATGAAACCGGCAATTTCGAGATAAAAAATGTCCCCGCGGGAACCTATAAACTGCTAATCTGGAAGATCGACCATAAAAAGGCCGTAAAGGAGGTCACGGTCACTGAAAAAGGAACCGTGGAACTCACGATTGCACTGCCTGAAGAAAAAGACAGGGCGAAAAAAAGATGAAATTAACAAACGCCTGACGGGGTGATCATATGCCGCGATTGAACCTGACGTTCCGGTTAAAAATCCTGTTGAGCATCGTGGTAACGGTCACCATCTTCCTGGGGATTTTACTGGTGGTGGTGAGGGACCAGACATCGCACCAGATCGGCAAAATGGCAAAACAGGCAAAAGAACGTTCCAACGAGGCGTTTGAAGAGTTGGTACATCTATACCATGCGGAACTGCAGCGATTTGCCGGACGGATATCGTATTTAAGCAGGATCCCGGCGGCCCTGCAGGAAGCGGTGGAAGAAGATGAACCCGGGATTTTGATCGATGCCGCCAATTACGAATTAAAAATGGCCCAAATCCCCCTGGCGGTTTTCACCGATGAAACCGGACAGCCCTTTGTCACGCTGCTTGAAGGTAAATTACTGGAAAACGAAGGACAAACCCGGGAACACTTCGAAGCACTCCTCCGGGAGAAAACCGGGAAACCCTACGAAGCCGGGTACCAGGTCTTCGACGGCCGGTTATTTATCACCCACGGGCTGGTGCTGACGTTTTTCGGAAGGACCATCGGCACGGTTACCATCGGTTTTCCCATGGACAATGCCCTGGCCGAGCGAATGGGAAAGGTGATCCAGGCAAAAGTAGGATTTGTGGTGGCCGGCCGGTTGTACGCGGCCACTCCCCTGGAAGAAGTCCCCGGTTTAAAAGAACGGATGACGGCAACCGGTGAAGAACAACCGGTCCGGGTTTCCCTGGACGGTTCCCAATGGATCCTTATCGGGGAACCGTTAAACAAGGGTACTTCGGGTGACGGGCGGCGGGTGATCGCGGTATCCCTGGACGAGTACCTGGCCCCCCTCTACCGTATCGAAACGGTCTTTCGCGCGGCGGGTGTCCTGATGCTGGCGATTGCCCTGGCCCTGGGGATATCCATCTCCCGGGGACTGGCGGCCCCGGTGCGGAAACTGGTGGAAGGCACCCGCCGGGTGGCACGGGGAGAATACGATTTTCATGTGAACATCAAAGGCAAAGACGAATTGTATACCCTTGCCGAGTCCTTTAACCGGATGACCGACGACCTATTATTAAAAGAGCAGTACCGGGGAATCCTGGATAAAGTGGTCTCCCCCGAGATCGCCCAGGAGATGGTAAAAGGGAACATTGCCCTGGGGGGCGAAAACCGTGAGGTAACGACTCTTTTTGCCGACATCAGGGGGTTTGCGTCCATGACCGAGGGGATGGAACCCCAGGAGGTGATTGCAATGCTGAATCAATTCATGGAACACGCCGCCGCCGCGGTAGAGGCGGAAGGCGGCGTTGTGGACAAATACGTGGGCGACCAGATCATGGCCCTTTTCGGCGCCCCGGTCTCCCACCCGGACGACCCTTTGCGCGCAGTCCGGGCGGCACTCAGGATGAATGAAAACATCAATCGATTGAACAAAAAACGTCAAATCCAAAATGAACCTGAAATCAAGATCGGTGTCGGTATCAATACCGGGATTGCGGTGGCCGGGAACATGGGCTCGGTTAAACGTCTAAACTATACGGTACTGGGAAATTCGGTGAATGTCGCCTCCCGCCTCTGCTCACAAGCCGGACCGTCGGAAATCCTGGTCTCGGGACATACCCACCACCGCGTGGCCGCGCATGTCGAAACCCAATCCCTCGACCCGGTACCGATGAAAGGATTATCGAACCCGGTAAAGGTCTTTAGAGTAAAAAGCATCCTCCATTCACCACTCTCGCCTCTCGCCGGGCTGCTGGTGTTTATTTTGATTTTCCTGGGTATTCCGGGCAATGCTCACGCATGGGCGTCGGACACGGATTATTTATCGGGGTTTCATTATATGTCCGAAAGTGGGAAATGGCAGGTGGATGTGAGCGGCCGTTTGCAGTTGACGGCCTATGTACCCGGGGAGTCCCCCTCGTATTTGATCTATGAGACCGACCCCTTTGTTTCGGGGCGCTTGAGTGTTTTTACGGATATGTTCATGGGCAGCCGGTTGTACGGGTTGGTGGAGCTTCGGGCGGACCGTGGGGAAATCCCGTCCGACGGTCCTTTAAAGGCGCGTATCCAGCAAGCGTATTTCAGGTACACGTTTTTACGTTCCCGGAATCTTCACCTCCAGGTGGGAAAGATCGTATCTCCTTTCGGAGAATATTCCCAGCGTCACGATACGGCGGCGGACCCGTTTATCCGTCCCCCCTTGAACCACGAGTACCGTACGATGATCTGTCCGGGACTTGCGCCGCGGTTCAACGACGGCTTCATTCGCTGGAAGTTCGACCCGGACCGGTTCCGTCCCATTGGGGCGCCCGTCGTCTGGGGAGTGCCTTACCAGGCGGGGGTAATGCTTTTCGGGAGTTTCGGGAAATTCAATTTTCGGTTGGCGGCGATGAACAGTGCGCCTTCCAGCGCCCCGGAGCAGTGGGACCCGGATTTCAACCAGGGATGGAATTATTCCCTTGTGGCCCACGTGGGCTGGAGGTTCAGCCCGGAGTTCAGTCTTGGGGTCTCGGTCAATTACGGTCCTTATTCATTGGAGAGTATTACCGGCATGCTCCCGGCGGGAACGAGCATAAATGATTTCAACCAGGAAATGATCGCCCTGAATGCCGTTTATACCCTGGGAAAGATCGCGGTGCGCGCGGAATGGATATACGACTACTGGGAAGTCCCCAATGTGAAGGGTGATCCCGTGGATATTTCCTATTACCTGGAAGTCAAGTACAAATTCCTGCCCGGTTTTTTCGGTGCCTTTCGTTACAATGCCATCCATTTTAACAAGATCGCCTACGATAACGGTGAGAAGGAACAGTGGGATTATAATGTACAGCGATGGGAACTGGGAATGGGTTATGCCTTTTCCCGCCGCCTTGAGGTGCGTGCCCAATACCTTTCGAACCGTACCGCCGGACCGCTGGACCCAAAAGACGATCTTCTCGCGGTCCAATGGATATGGCGCTTTTAGAGAAGATAAATTAATAATGGAAGCATTGCCCTTCGGACAAACGGGCGAACCCATCCGATTTGTACAACCAAATCGAATTCGTACAACTTAAGTTGTACGGGAAAAAAATTAAAAATCCAACCGAAATTGCAACTTTCGATGTATTGCAATCACCGTTCAAAAGATTTATAGTTACGACACGTAACAAAAAAAATTGGAAAACTAAGGAGGTCACTATCATGAAAAAATCATCCCTTGTTTTTTCATTGGTAATCGCGGTCATCTCGTTAATACCGGCCGCGAGTAACACCGGCGGTACCGGGGACAACCTTACAACCGAGATCGATAAGGCCTGGGCAATAAAACTGGAAGAGATGCGAAAAGTGATACAGACGAACGGATATTCATTCACGGTCGATTATACCGGTGCCTGCCAGTATACGTTAGACGAGTTATGCGGTTTCAACGCGGAATTGTATGAAGCCGATTCCAAATCCCTGGAAACCTCGACCACCCCGAGATTCCTGGCGCCGCGGGACCTGCCCGCCCGCTATATCGGTTATTACACCCCCCCCAGGAACCAGGGAGGATGCGGGAGTTGTTGGGCCTTTTGCATGGCCAGTGCGGTTGAAGGACAATTCGTAATGGCCACGGGATATGACTCGAACACATCGGAGCAATGGCTCCTTGACTGTAATCCCTGGGGCTGGGACTGCAGCGGCGGTTTTATTAACTTTAACATGTTCATTACCCAGGGGGCGCCGGAGGAAAGCTGCTACCCCTATGTCGCCTATCAACATTCCTGTTGGACCACCTGTCCCTATCTCTATTTCATCTACGATTGGGATTGGGTTTATCTCCCCGGGTATGTGGCAAGTACAGAAGATATCAAAGCGGCCATTGTACAATACGGTTCCGTTGCGGTGGGAATGCGTGCCACGGCTTATTTCCAGGCTTACAGCGGGGGTGTGTTCAACCACTGCGAATCGGGGAGTTCGAATCACTGCGTGGCCTTATGCGGATGGGACGACAACCTGGGAGGCGGAGTATGGCTGCTGAAAAACTCCTGGGGTACCAACTGGGGCGGCGTTGATATCGATCAAAGCGGTACCGTCGATCCGGATGAGCGCGGTTTTTGTTGGATTGTCTACGGCTGCAACCGCGTGGGTGATTCCGCCGCCTACCCTATCCCCTATTTCGGCGGGTAAAAATCTAAAATTATAGGAGGAAAAAATGTTTAAACGACTTTTATTCAGTAGTATCCTTGTCTTTTTACTAACGGGTCTTTATTCACCCGGTTTTGCTTACGAAGTGGACCTCACGGTCCCGTTATACGGCCAGGAAATAAGTTACTGGAGCGGGCCGGCATGCGCACAGATGGTCATGGACGCCTACCCGGACCCCTTTCCCTCGATCTATTATGAACAATCGGTCATATGGGCGTCCATTCTAAACCATAACAGCGGTGAAGCGGGATGGGCCACCGATCCCCTGGGCATGCACGGGGCACTAACGGAACTCAATCCCCCGCAGCAAGGCCAATGGACGGTAATGGCATACGATGTGAAAGAAGACCTCATGTTCCAGGTCCTCTATTGGATGAATCGAAACAGCTACCCCGTCACCACCCTGATAAACCGGGGGCTTCACTGGGTCGATGTGGTGGGATACGTAACGGATATCGAGCCGGTTTACGGGAGTGACCCGGAGCTTCTCGAAATCACCATCAACGATCCCTGGCCCGTGGGCGTCGGCCAGGTAAGCACCATCGACGGGCCGGTCTGGTATGACGACCAATGGGAATTTCCCATAGACAAGGCAGGCACCTGGTACAACAAGTACGCGGCCGTTATCGAACCGCCTCAAATCCAGGGAAGAGTGACCGCAAGATCGGTGGTACGAAACGGAGTTACCCCTGTTTCAAGGGCTGAAGCGCTTCAATATTCCGAAAGCGCCAGGATTTTATTGAACCTGGGGACAAAACATCCGTCATATGCCGCACTGAACGATGGGGATACAATCTACCTCGAACCCATTCTTGTGCGTGAAGAGTCGAGCCTTTTCACCGCGGTGGATGAACAGGTCCCCTACTACTATATCATCCCCTATGCCGCAGAGGAGGATAATGCCCTGTCCGCGGCAGCAGAGAACAATGAATCGGATCGTTCCAGTATCAGTATCGTTGTCAATGCATTCACCGGGAATTTTGAACAGGTAAGCGCATTCGGCAAATCGATACGGTACCTGCCGGAAGATGAGGCCGTCAAGATCGCCCTCGATGCGTTATTGTTGGGAGACGCGGAAATAAAATCCATCGAAGCGGAGATGGTGTATACACCCGGCATTATCTCTTCCAGCCGTGCCAACCCATTCTGGAAGATCTCGGTAACCGGTGAGAAGAATACGGTGCTTTATGTAGACCTGGAAGGTAAGGTGTACAAACAGGCGGCGTTGATCTCCCAACTCTACGGACGTTGATGCGTTTTATGGTAATGTAAAAAAAATTCAAATGTAAAAAATTTCATTATCGGGAGGATAAAATGAAAACAAAAAAATTTGAAAAAAGGCTGGAACTAAACAAAACCACCATTGCCGACCTTGCAATAGGTAACCTGGAAAAAGTCAAAGGAGGGGCAGAGGGTACAGGCGATTCCTTTTGTATATGCCCGGCCACCAATCCGACACAATACTGTCCCAGTTGTGCCTGGCATATAAAATACGGCTGCATCTGATCCGGGAAATAAGAACAAACGCTAAACCCTTGGAAAGTGGACAGGTGCACTTATCCGACGACAATAAACCGAATTGAAAATAAGCCGCGGTTGTTTACCGCGGCTCAAAGAGAAATTGAAATTTTAACGGTACTCCGCGGGTTTAATTCCTTTTAACCGGAGATAGATCACCATCGCGCCGCGGTGGTGGGTAATATGGTCCCGGGCCAGGAGGAATACCTGCGATTTTTTCAGGTTCACCTCGCCCCACAAATGGACTTTTTCGGATGCCTGGGCGTCGGTTAACCCGGCCAGTACTTTTTCGGCAAAATCAAAAGAATCTTTCAGGTATTTAACGATTTCGGCCCTGCTTTTCCCTTCTGCTTTGAAACCTTTGCCCGGGTTTTCTTTGCCCGTCATCTTGCTCAGGAACCAGTATGTCGACGATGCGGTATGGGCCACCTGTTCGCCGAAGGACATTATTTCCGGGGTCGGTTTAAAGTTATAATGCTCTTCGGGCATTAACTCCGCCATTTCAATGGAATAGGCCCTCGCATCCTGCAGTGTCGGTAAAAAATCCCTGCCAAAATCGCCGGTCGCTTCAATGGCCATGAGTCCGGCGCTGCCGGCCAGCATAAGGACGACGACTCCAATCATCATCGTTTTCATTAGTTTCATATTTTCCTCCATAAAAAATTATTTGGTTTTCAAACCGTTTACAAACCGTTTACAAACCGTTTACAATGTAGCAAAGTGGGACAAGAAAGTCAATAGGGAATTTTTTGATCGCAATAAAATTGAAACTTTCCTGTTTATAGGTTATTATTATAAAATTGGAGGTTTGTAATGAAAATAAAGATAATAGCCATGGTGCTGCTTTCGGTCGCATTGTTCGCCCCGGGGCAGGAAAAAACATACCCGGCGGCCGACCCCGTGACAGTCCGGCTCGACAAGCTCAAGAACAGTTTTGACCTGGACGAAATCCAAACGGCAAAGGTTCGCGAAATCCTTGAGAAAGACCGGGACCGAGCGGCAAAGGACAGGGAAACCTTTAAATCCAACGCCCTGGAATTAATCCGGGCCGCCTATAACCGGCGAAAAAATACAAACACGGAAATCGAGACGATTTTGAATACCGGGCAAAAAGAGGAATTCAAAGAGTCTTTAAAAATGAACCGCTTCGACCGCGAGTTTTTCGAACTCAGCGAGGGCCTGATTTTAAACGACGACCAGGCCTTTACCGTGGAAGGCATCCTGATCGAATATTTCAATAAAATGAAAGACATCATGCCCGACGACGCATGGTCCGAAAGCGGGATGCCCCACGAAGGGATGCGCGGCAATCCCCCCATGCGGATGGGCGGATACGGCGGACCCGGTGGAATGATGAAAAGCGCGGAGCGAAAAAAGAACAAAAAGATAAAGCACGTGCTCACCGACGGGCAGAAAGTCCTTTTCAAACAAATCCTCGAAGACCGGGCATTAAAACGAAAAGAAATGAGAAAAAAGATGAAGGAACGGCGCAAGGAGTTCGACGCCTTCGGTTGAGCCTCATAGTCAATTTAATCGAATAAGCGTAACCTGTTAAGCGTAACCCGGCTGACCCCAAGTACCTTCCTCCTATTTAAGATAGCCCACAGAACACACAGAGGGGGCGGCGCCCCCAACCCAAGATCTACATCATCACAGCCTCAAACAGAGTCTTCCAAAATATTCTTCGCAAAAAAACAAGAACTTCACCG
>Ga0210082_1000157_pt1 | contig 14415 bp, 13 predicted proteins | sample White_ThreeSqA_D_2_FD_185592 | JGI IMG/M metagenome (GOLD analysis project Ga0210082, IMG submission 185592) | Wetland microbial communities from the San Francisco Bay, California, USA, that impact long-term carbon sequestration -... | ecosystem: Environmental > Aquatic > Marine > Wetlands ... | reverse complement strand
CTGGGACCCATTCGCTACTGGTACTCGCTGGAAGTCACGAGACCCGTGGTGGGCGACGTGATCACGGCGGAAGGATATGCGGTGGATTTCAACGGGACAGTGGTCAACGTCCTGGTGTCCATCACCCTGGACAACGGCACGGTTGTCCAATTGAGAGACCCTGAAACCGGCGCTCCCCTGTGGAGAAACGGCAACTGGAACGAAGGAGAATAAAATGATCAAAAAAACAACATTAATAATAGTAGTACTTGCGGTATTGACGGTTACGATGGCCTTCGCCCAGGGGCAAGGACGTAACCGCGCCAACCGGGTGCATACGTTCGATGTAACCGCCCCGGTGGATATTACGGGCAAAATTACGAAAGTCGAATCGGTTACCAACGGGAACGGACGGTACGGCAGCGGTATCCACTTAACGATCGCCGACGGCGCCAATCAACTCCCGGTCCGCCTGGGACCCTCGGCATACCTGGGTTCCAATAAATGGGAATTCAAAGAAGGCGAAAACATCACGGTCAAAGCCTTCAAAGGCACGGGGAACGATAACGGCGTTTTATTCGCCGCCCACATCACCCGGAACGGGGAGCAACTCTCCCTGAGAGATAACAACGGGCTCCCCATGTGGAGACGAAGCATGAAGGGACAGGGAACCGGCGGAAACCGCATGGCCGGACGAAGAGGATGCGGAAACCGGTTTAACCGGTAAAGCAAAAGCAAATACAATTTTGACAGGATGAACAGGATGATCGGGATAACAGATAAAATAGAACGGTTTTTCAAATCCGGTCAATCCTGTTATCCCGTCGAAATTGTTTATCCCCGTTTACCCTTGCTTCCTTGTGCGGTTACTGCTAAAATAGACACGGAGGCTGAAATGGATAAAAAACGGTTGGTTTTACTATTGGGCCTGGTGTTGATGCTGACGGGCCGTCTCGCGGCGAAAAACCTAAATATCGGGATCGATTACAACGGGTATTACAGCGATAACATTTTTATGAACGCGTCGGCCATCACGGACTATGTTTCTCAATTCCACGCGGGTATCGATCTCTCCGCCAAAAAATTTAATTTTTACCTGGACGCCGACGGCGGTATATACAAAGACAACCCCGAATTTAACACCTTTAATATCGAACCGGGGATGGCATTCCTTCACCATTTGAACGGCAGGAACGCCGTCCGGGTGACCTTCGGTTACGCGGTCCTCGATTACAAGGAGTTGTTTTCCGACTTTAATTACCACGGTCCGAAGTTCCAGGCAAATTTGAAAATTTACACCGCCGGCCAATTCATCCTGGAAGGCGGATATGATTTCGAATCCAGGGGCTATCCCAATTACGACTCTTTCGATTTCCTTAATCATAAGGCGTTCCTGGAAATCAGCCGTTTTTTTAAAAGCCAGACCACCCTGCGTCTGCAGGCGGGATTTAATTACAGGTATTATCCCCATATCGTGCAAAACCTCGATTTCGGGGACGATTACAATTACTTCGACAACACAAAATCCCAGGGGAAATGGATGCACAAAGGCCCCGGTCCCCATTCCCCTTCGGGCACGGATCAATTGATATACGGCAGCATGGGAATACCCAATGTTTACGGGACATTGAGTATTGTGCAGGGCATCGGGCCGCGGGTGGGGATCGCCGGGGAAGCGGAACTGCGTAAAAATTTCCGGGGCCTGGACGACGCCGATGCCCTTATTAAAAATTCCTACATCATTTATCCTTACAACGACGACTACCTCTGGGACGGTACGCGGTTCAGCCTGGCCGTAAAAATCGTGCTGTTCAAGGCCCTCGGCGTGGAAGGGGCGGTCTCCTACGCCGATAAAAACTATCCCGGCGTCTATGTCATGGACGCCGGGGGAAACGTGGTGGAACCGGCGGTGGAACGGGAAGACTCACTGCTCCTCTATACGCTGAAACTCTCGAAAAAAATCGGGAAGCTGGACATCTTCGCCGGTATACGCCGGCGCGAAAATACCTCCACCGACGATTATTTTCACTATGACATGTTGACAATCTCCGCCGGGATCGGTTACTATTTTCAAGGACTAAAATGAGAAAAACCGTGCTGTTTTTATGGTTGTTACTGCTTTCAGCCGCCGCGGCGGCCGGGGAGGAGCAGATCAAATATTACCGGGTGGACAGTGTTAAAACCATCAAGGGAGAGGTCGTCGATATCAAAAGCGAAACAAGTTTTCACAAAAGCGACTTTACCGTTATTTATTTGAAAGAAAAAAAGAGCGGCGAGATATACCGGGTGGAAGTCTCACCGGGATGGTTCTTCAATATGGATGTGATGATAGGCAGCAAGATCGAGATCACCGGCTCCTGTACCGTGGAAAACGGGGTAAACCTGGTCATGACCCGCTCCATCGCTTTCCAGGGCGAAATCTTCCTTTTCCGCGATAAATACGGCTTCCCCCTGTGGAGGGGCAAACGGGGACAACCGAATCGCGGCGGACAGGGAAAACACAGGAGACGGGGCAAGCATTGAAAAAACGAATCGTTCTATTTATTGTCCCCCTTATCCTTATACTCATCGCCATCTTTTTCCTGAACCGGTACACCAGGAATAAAATACGGGCACAGTCCGAACAGGTCACCATTGCCGAAGGCATGACCATTCGAAACCTGGTGGAAGTCTCCGGCAGCCACCTCACGGACGAAGGCGAAAATGCCCTGATGGCCTTCCTGGACAACCTGTACCGGAACGAATTGATCGTGTATATCGGGTTGTTTAAAGATAAGGAACTCATCCGGCTCCTCTCCCGGTTCGAGGGCTACTTTCCCATTGTCGAAACTCAAAAGGACCTGCATGTGATCGATTCGCCCATCGGGAAAATTTTCCATATCAAGGGCGCTTTCAAAGATAAGATGGGAAACCCCTTTTACCTGCACATCGGTTATAATTATGACTTCTTATCCACTTTTGAAGATACCCTGAGCCGGAATTTTTATATCGTGGTCATTCTTTTTTCCATCATTATTTTATTCATTACCGGGTTGATCATTTACTTCGATAAAAAATTCTTCCAAAAGGAACTCGAACTGGAGAGGGAGAAACAGGAGAAAGAGCGGTTCAGGGAACTCTCCCTCCTGACCTCGGAGATCGCCCACGAGATCAAGAACCCCCTTAACTCCATTTACCTCTCTTTCAATGCCCTGGAGAAATATTTAGCCCCCCGGGAAGAAGCCCTTTTTTACAGGGATGCCCTCAGGGGGGAGATCAGGCGAATCACCGCCATTATTCAATCTTATTCCGATCTTTCCAGGGAGATATACCCCCGGATCGAAGCCGTGGATATGGCGAAGCTGGCCGCGGAATTCCAATGGATGATGGAGGGAGAGCTTAAGAAAAACAACGCGGTCCTGACCGTTCATGTTGAAAAGGACACTATCTTTAATACCGACAGCGACCTGGTAAAGCAGGTCCTGTTGAACCTGGTAAAAAACGCCATCGAGGCGGATGCCACCGCCGTCACCCTGACCATGGTTTTAAGCAAAAAGCGGCTGGACCTCACGGTCGGCGATAACGGTGCCGGACTGGACGAAAAAACCGCCGCCGATATATTCAAACCCTATGTGTCGACCAAGACCAGGGGCATGGGCCTGGGTCTTCACATCGTATTGAAAATTTTAAAGGCCCTGGACGGCGATATCCGTCTCGTCTCCCGTTCGCCGGGAAACACCGTTTTCAAAATCGAAATCCCCCGGGGAGAAAGGATGTAGGGAACAGGCTTGCCTGTTCCAATTGAGGAAAAGGAGTGCAAAATGAAAGAGAAATTTCATATAATGATCGTCGAGGATGAGAAACTCGCGGGCAAGGTCATCCATGAAAACCTTAAAGCCCAGGGCTATGACGGTTCCCTTTTCGGCAACGCCGAAGAGGCGCTGCTCTATTTCAAGGCGAATCCCGTGGACCTGGTTCTCCTGGATTACAAACTACCGGGCATGAGCGGCGAAGAACTCTACGAAAAAATAAAAGAGAGCAACCCCCTGGTCCCCGTTATCTTTATGACCGCTTACAGTTCCGTGGAGAAGGCCGTGAAATTATTGAAAATGGGCGCGTATACCTACCTGAACAAACCCATCGAGATGGATGAATTGAGCCACAACATCCGGCGGGCCCTGGAGAAGATCTCCCTGGAAGAGGAGAACCGGCGTTTGCTGGAAGGTTTAAAGGAGAAATTTTCATTTGAGAATTATGTCTTTAATTCCGGGAAGGTGCAGGAGGTCATGAGCCTCGTGCTGCGGTCCGCCGATTCCGCCGCCAATATCCTGCTCACCGGCGAGAGCGGCACCGGGAAAGAAGTCATTGCCAATATCATCCACCACTACTCCCGCCGCAAAAACAACCCGTTTATAAAAGTCAACCTCTCCGCTTTGCCCGAAACCCTTATCGAGGCCGAGTTGTTCGGGTCGGTAAAAGGCGCTTACACCGGTTCCGTGGGCACCCGTACCGGGAAATTCGAGGACGCCCACAGGGGCACCATTTTCCTCGACGAGATCGGTGAACTGCCCCCGGAACTCCAGGTCAAACTCTTACGCACCCTGCAGGAACGGGAGATCACCAAACTGGGGTCCAATACCCCGGTCAACGTGGACATCCGCCTCATCACCGCCACCAACAGAGATCTGGCGCAGCAGGTCAGGGAAAACAAGTTCCGGGAAGACCTCTTCTTCCGGTTGAACGTGATCAATATCCACTTACCGCCCTTAAGAGAGCGGAAAGAAGACATCAAAATGCTCATCGACCTGTTTATCAAGAAATTCAGCCGTCGAGAGGACAAAGGGATTCGCACCATTTCCAAAGATGCGTTGAACACCCTGGTGAAATACGATTACCCCGGCAACATCAGGGAATTGGAAAACATCATCGAGCGAGCCGTGGTGCTGGCCCGGGGGGATGTGCTCACCCGGGGGGATTTGCCCGTCTTTATCGATAACCCGGCGGAAAGTGAAATGGAACTCATCCCCGGCGACAGTTCGCTGCCGCTCCCCGAACGGATGAGCATCATTGAAAAAAACATCATTGCCCGGACCCTGAGAAAGCACCATTTCAATCAATCCAAAGCCGCCGAAGAACTGGGAATTTCCGAGTCCGGCATCCGGTATAAAATCCAATCCTTAAAAATAAAAAAATAATCTTCCGTGTCAACCTCCAAATTTTTGGAATTTGACGTTGTGGCAGACGTACACCGTAAAAAATCACGCCAAACATTGATTTATTCGGAAACTCAGTGTAAAATATTTGCTTAAGAAATGATTAAATAAATGAAAAACAACGTTGCAATCATCCACGACTGGCTAAACGGAATGCGCGGCGGCGAAAAAGTCCTGGAAGTCCTGCTGGATATTTTTCCCGAAGCGCATATTTTTACACTCTTCCTCGAACCCGAAAATATCTCCGATAAAATAAACGCGCACTCCATTACCCCTTCCACCATGAATAAATACAAATTCATACGAAACCGCTATAAGCACTTCCTCCCGCTCTTCCCCGCCGCCGTCGAGGAATTTGACCTCAAAAACTACGACATCGTGATCAGCAGTTCCCACTGCGTGGCCAAAGGTGTTATCCCCCATCCCGGCTCTTTGCATATCAGCTATATCCACTCCCCCATGCGTTACGTCTGGGACCGCTATTATGCTTATTTCGGGAACATCAAAGGATTGAAAAAACTTTATATCAGGCAGCAGGTATCCAAATTAAGAAACTGGGACATTGCCAGCACTTCCCGCGTGGATTATTTCATCGCCAATTCACACTTTATCCGTGAACGGATACGCCGATACTACCGGCGGGACGCCGCCGTTATCCACCCACCCGTGGATACCGAAGGGTTCCAACCCATTTCCAATCCCAAAAAAGACTACTTCCTCACCGTCTCCGCCCTGGTCCCTTACAAAGAAAACCACCTCCTGGTGGACGCCTTCAACCGCACCGGCGACCCGTTGATCATCGTGGGCAAAGGCCCCGAAGAAAAAAAACTGAAAAAAAAGGCCAAAAAAAATATCATCTTCAAAAAAAATATACCGGAACGCGAACTCGTTGGACTCTACCAGGATGCCGCCGCCTTTGCCTTTGCCGGGGTTGAAGATTTCGGCATCGCTTTCGTCGAGGCACAGGCCTGCGGGATTCCCGTCCTGGCCTATAAAAAAGGCGGCGTCCTGGATATCGTCTCCGAAGAGACCGGCGTGCTCTTCGAAACCCAGGACATCGAAGACATCGTCCAATCCATCGAAAAAATAAAAAAAAATAAATTTGAGCCTTCAATTATACGCCAAAATAGTTTAAAATTTTCAAGAGAAAATTTCAAAAATAATTTTGAACGTTTCTTCGAGGACGTCGTTGAAAAAGTGAAACAAGAAAAGGCATGATTAAGAAAAGACGAAAACAGTTGACCCAGTATTATATTATCAGCGATTTTATCGCCATCCTCCTCAGTTTCAACCTGGCTTTCTGGTTCCGGTTCCATTCCGGGCTGGTGGCCGCACCCAAGGGCATCCCCGAGTATGGGAAATACCTCATCCTTATCCCCCTCCTGATCCTTGCGCATATGGTCCACTTTTCCTACCAGGGATATTACAAGGTAAGGCTCCGGCGAAACCGCCTGGACGACCTATTTCTCGTCCTCCTGAACACCATCGTTACCGCCTTTATCATTCTACTCATCTTCAGTTATTTGAAAAGTTATCGATTTGTCGATTACGAAGTATCCCATGTTTACCTCCTGATATATATCCCCATTGCCATATTTTTTATTTTTTGCACGCGGCTGGTGATTTTCAGGGTATTCCAGCGGACCTATTTGAAAAAGAACGGCGTTTCCCGTGTATTGATCGCGGGCACCGGCGACCTGGCCCAAACCACCGCCCAGAATCTCAAAAAATACGCCCATTTCGGCATCGAGATCGCCGGTTTCTTACACCCGGAAAAAACCGAAGGCGTATTGGGCGATTACGGCGACCTGGAAACCATCGTCAAAGACCACGACATCACCGACCTTGTCATCGCCCTCCCGTCCAGCGAATACAAAACCACGCTGAACCTCATTAAAACCGCCAACAACCTCCTCATCGAAATACGCCTGGTGCCGGATATCCTCCAGATCACCTCTTTAAAAGCCGGCATGGAACATATCGAGGGGCTCCCCATCATTAACCTCGGAGATATCCCCCTCCAGGGCTGGCAACTGCTGTTCAAACGGGCTTTCGATTTTTTCTTCAGCCTGTTGGGGCTTATCGTACTGACCCCCCTCTTGCTTGTCATCGCCCTCCTGGTGAAACTGACCTCCCGGGGACCCGTATTCTATATTCAAACCCGCATCGGCATGGACGGGAAACATTTCAGGATGATCAAGTTCAGGACCATGGTAAAGGACGCCGAAAAAGAAACCGGTGCTATCTGGTCGCCCCCCAACGATGAACGGGTGACCAGGGTAGGGCGGCTCCTGCGGAAACTTTCCATCGATGAGTGGCCGCAGTTGATCAATGTCCTGATCGGCGATATGAGCCTGGTGGGACCGCGGCCCGAGCGGCCCGAGCTGGTGGAAAAATTCAAGGAGAGCATTCCCAAATACATGCTGCGCCACAGTGTCAAGACCGGCATGACCGGCTGGGCCCAGGTCCACGGTTTCCGCGGCAATACGCCCCTTGACAAGCGCATCGAGTTCGATATCTATTATATCCAGAACTGGTCTCTCCGCCTCGACCTTCAAATCATCTTCCGGACCCTGTTAAAAGGCCAATTTATAGATAGAAGTAATTAAGGCCCGTATAAATAGATTTCCTGTGCCGAAGTGTGAAACTTTTTTGCGAGAATTAGCGTCTTAAGGGGTGAAGTATTAATCCAATAAACCAAGGAGGTTAACCGATGAAAAAATTATGGGTTCTTTTGGTGTTGTTCGCTCTGACTTTTTTCCTGTCCGCCGGTGCAGCCGGCGCTGCCGGGGTCGAAAACGCGGATAAACCGGCCAAAGGGCAGTGGGATTTCAAAGTACAGAAAGTCTGGAGCATCGACGCCGCCGGGGATGATGTCCCGGGCGAGATCCGGAGCATTAAGGTCACCGAAAACGGGACCGTCTATTTCCACGACGGCAGAAACAAGCGGTACTATATCTTTGACAAAAACGGGACATTCGTCAAAGCCTTTGGAAAAAAAGGAGAGGGTCCGGGCGAGATCAAGTGGATTGGTCAGGCGCCGTTTTTCACCGTCAACGACAAGATCATCATCGCCGACCTGGACAGCATTCATTATTTTTCCCGGGGCGGCGATTATATCCGTTCCGTAAAGAACAACTTCATGAATCACCGTCCGTCCCTTTTTATCAATGAGGACGAATTCATATCCGCACCGCTGCTGCAGATCGATACCCGCGGCAAGCCTTCCACCATTAACCGGTACAACGTGAAAACCGGGGAAGAAACCGTCATTACGCCTTTTTCCGTATTCACGGGCGGCGTTGCCCGCAGTGGGGGAAGCGTAATCGCCCTGGTGGACCGGGCATTGACACCCATGATGATCATCGGCTTTGACGGGAAACGTTTGTACTATGGCATGAACAATTCATACACCATCGATGTTTCCGATGTGAGCGGGAAAAAAGAGCTCACCTTTACCCTGGACCGGGAAACGAAGACAGTATCGGAAGCCGATAAACGCAAGCGGTTCGACCGAAGTGGGAGTGCTCCCGAGGCCATGGTGGAAAAGATCATAAAAAGTACGCCGGATGTCCTCACCTATTTTAGCCGGATTGAATCGTACAACGGTCTTATCTATGTATTCCCGACCGGTCTGGACCGCGGCAGCCGCCAGGAGATCGATATCTTCTCCGCCGACGGTAAATACCTCTACCGCGCGGCCATAGAAGTAGAAGAAGGGTCAAGAATCCAGACCGACCCGTTTATAAAAGACAACCATCTTTACCTGGTCGTGGAGGATGAAGACGGTGAAGTCACCATAAATAAATACAAGATCGCCCTCCCCACAGGATAATCATCCGGGACATCTCTTGAAACCCTCACTACGGACGGAAAAATAAAAAGAGAACAGTCGGTAGTTGACAGACGTTATCATTTAAGATAACATAAGGGTATGAAGAGAAAAGTACTATTATACGAAACCGAATCCGGGAAGTGCTTTGTCAGGGAGCTTATCGCATCCCTTCAAACAAAAGTCCAACGTGAAATTGTTAAGGTTTTGAAACTGCTGGAGGACGTAGAGATATTATTGGAACCTTATTTTAAGAAATTAAAAAATACGGATGATATATGGGAAGCAAGAAAGAGATTCGGTTCAAACAGTTACCGGATACTATTTTTTTTTGATGACAATGATGACAATAATATCGTCATATTAACAAACGGGTTCGCAAAGAAAAGTCAAAAAACCCCAGGACAAGAAATTAAGAAAGCGGAGAACTATAAAAAAGATTATTTAAGGAGAAAAAAATGGTCGAATTAAAGGACTTTGTCAATGAATTAAAAGAAAATAAAGAGTTCGCCGATGGGTTTGATGAAGAGTATGAAAAATTTAAAGTCGGCTATCTACTTAAACAGGCCAGGGAAAAGTCAGGAATGACACAAGAGAAATTAGCCGAAATAATGAATACGTATAAAGGCAATATATCACGAATCGAAAATCATGCCGAAGATATCAGGCTGTCTACCCTGAGTAAGTTTGTTGAAGCCCTCGGAAGAAAATTAGTGATCAACATCGAGTAACCATTTTAGGGAGCACTTCCGGCTTGTTCCCTTTTCCAGCATCAAATATTAGAGGTAAATCATGGCGTTAAAGAATGACCGTTATACATACAGGGTGACCTGGTCTGAAGACGATAACGAATACGTCGGCTTATGTGCCGAGTTTCCCAGCTTAAGCCGGCTGGCCGGAACACCGGAAGCGGCGTTAAGGGGTATCCGAAAACTGGTGGCGGATATAGTGAAAGATATGACGGGTAACAAGGAGATCGTTCCTGAACCCATTGCCTGTAGACATTACAGTGGGAAGTTTTCCGTACAGGTCTCCCCGGATGTTCATCGTAACCTGGCTATCCAGGCGGCGGAAGCCGGGGTCAGTTTGAACCGCCTCGCCCGTTCAAAGTTGAATCAATAGAAATATCTCCCGTTACTGAACGAGCCCGCGCCGGGCCAAAACAAATTATAGCAAATTCTCCAGGGGGCGAAAAAAAATCTTCCACCCCTTATTTTTTTTCTCCCTCTCTTACGGTTGTCTTTTACGGCTATCTTTTGTATAATAGTGCCTAATTTTGATGTAGAGTAAAAAAGGAGACAAACTAATGTCCGGAAATAGTCGTCATAATTACGACATACAGCTCGAAAAAAAGCCCGGCCTCGCCGGCGATTTCTCACCCCCCACATACGACCAATGGAAAACCGCCGCCGAAGAAAACCTCAAAGGCGTCCCCTTTGAAAAAGCACTGGTCACTCACACCTATGAAAATATCGATCTCCAACCCATATATACGAAACTCGATATCGAAGACCTCCCGCACCTGGAAGAAAAACCCGGCTTCGGACACTACGTCCGCGGAACGGATACCAAAGGATACCTCGATAAACCCTGGGAAATCTGCCAGGCCATCCCCTATAACAACCCGGACGAATTCAACAACGCACTGAAACACGACCTGGAACGCGGACAAACCGCCGTTCACCTTTCATCCGGCACCACGTCTATCGGGACCCCCGAAGATATGGCCGCGGCATTGAAAGATATCGACCTCGAAACCATACCCATTCATATCGATGCCGGTTTCTCCGGGCTGGACACCTATACCACGCTAAAAACCGTCCTGGAAAACGAAAACCGCTCCCCGGAGAAAGTCAACGGCAGCATCGATGCCGACCCCCTGGGTTACCTCGCAGCCCACGGCTCGCTCCCTATAACCCTGGAAAACGCATTCGATCAAATGGCGGAACTTTTATCCCGGGCCAAAGAAGAGATGCCGCTTCTCCGAACCGTCGGTATCAGCGGACTGCCCTATCACAACGCCGGTGCAAGCGCGATACAGGAACCGGCCTTTGTCCTCGCATCGGCGGTGGAATACATCGAAGGGATGATGGACAAAGGGTTCACCATCGACGAAATCGCCCCCCGGATGCGTTTTACTTTCGGTATCGGCCCGTTCTATTTCATGGAAATCGCTAAACTCCGTGCCGCTCGCCTGCTGTGGAGCAAGATCGTCGAAACCTACGGCGGCGATGAAGAGTCCCGGAAAATGAACATCCACGGGGTGACGTCGTTTTATAACCAGACCCGGTACGCCCCCTATGTCAACATGCTGCGTACCGTAACCGAAGCCTTTTCCGCCGTGGTGGGCGGGGTGGACGGCCTGCAAACCAACCCCTTCGACGAAACCCTCGGACCACCGGATGAATTCTCCCGCCGCGCGGCCCGCAATACACAAATCGTCCTGCTGGAAGAATCCCACCTGGCCCAAGTCCTGGACCCGGCCGGAGGCTCCTATTACGTGGAAAAACTGACCCACGAGGTCGCCCGAAAAACCTGGGACCTGTTCCGCGAAACGGAAAAACAGGGCGGTATGTTCAATGCACTGCAAAAGGAATTCCCCCAAAAGGAGATCGAAACCACGGCGGAGAAACGAAAGAAAGACCTGGCCAAAGGCAAATACGTCATGGTAGGCACCAATTCCTATGCCAACGTCAAAGAGGAAAAACCGGGGACCAAACCCCGCCCGAAGAAACAATCCGCGGACGCGGTTATTTCCATACGTTCCCTTCGGCTTCACCGGGCGGCGGAAATTTTCGAGGAACTGCGGGATGCGGCGAACACATTCGAAACCCAAACCGGGGCCAGACCCAAACTCTTCCTGGCCACCATGGGACCCTTGCGTCAACACAAAGCGCGGGCGGATTATTCCAGGGGATTTTTCGAGTTGGGCGGCTTTGATGTCATCTATCCCGAAGGTTTCGATACACCCGGCGCCGCCGTGGACGCCGCCGCGGCATCCGGGGCGCCGGTGGTAGTGATCTGTTCCACCGACGATACCTACCCGGAACTGGTACCGCCCATAACCAAAGGATTGAAAGCCACAAACCCGGGGATACAGGTAGTGCTGGCGGGGTACCCCAAAGACCGGGCGGAAGCCCACAAGGAAGCGGGCGTGGATGAATTCATCTACCTGGGCGCCGATGCCCACGCCATCCTCTCCAGCCTTTTCCAAAAGATAGGAGTATTAAAATGACCAGGAAACCGGATTTTACAAAAATAGACCTGGATATCGATTCCACCGGCGTGTCCCGTAAAGAGTGGGAGGAAAAATTCAAAGCCCAAACAGGAATCCCCGTAAGCGAGTTCATCTGGCACACCATGGAGCAGATCGACGTGAACCCCCTTTACGATAAAGACGATCTCGAACACTGCAAACACCTGGATTACATGTCCGGCATTCCCCCGTACCTGCGCGGTCCCTATGCCACCATGTATGTACAGCGTCCCTGGACCGTCCGGCAGTATGCCGGTTTTTCCACCGCCGAAGAGAGCAACGCCTTTTACCGCCGCAACCTGGCGGCGGGTCAGAAAGGGTTGTCCGTGGCTTTCGACCTGGCCACGCACCGCGGTTACGATTCCGATCACCCGCGCGTGGTGGGCGATGTGGGAAAAGCCGGGGTGGCCATCGATTCGGTGGAAGACATGAAAATCCTTTTCTCCGGTATTCCACTGGACCGGATGTCGGTCTCCATGACAATGAACGGTGCCGTGCTGCCGGTACTGGCGTTTTTTATCGCCGCGGCCGAGGAGCAGGGCGTGAGTTGGGAAAAACTAACGGGTACGATACAGAACGATATCTTGAAAGAGTACATGGTGCGGAACACCTACATCTACCCGCCGGAACCCTCGATGCGTATTGTCGCGGATATTTTCGCCTTTACCTCCCGGAACATGCCGAAGTTCAACAGTATCAGTATCTCGGGGTATCATATGCAGGAAGCGGGCGCCACGGCGGACCTGGAAATGGCGTATACGCTGGCGGACGGACTGGAGTATGTGCGAACGGGGATTAAAGCGGGGTTGAAGATCGATGATTTCGCGCCCCGCCTCTCCTTTTTCTGGGGTGAGGGCATGAATTATTTCATGGAGGTCGCCAAACTCAGGGCGGCCCGGTTGATCTGGGCGAAACTGATCAAGCGGTTCAACCCGGAAAACCCCAAATCCATGGCTTTACGGACGCATTCGCAGACCTCGGGTTGGAGCCTGACGGCGCAGGACCCGTTCAACAATGTGGTCAGGACGTGTATGGAAGCCATGGCCGCTGTTCTGGGTCATACGCAGTCGCTGCACACGAACTCGTTGGATGAGGCCATCGCGCTGCCCACGGATTTCTCGGCCCGGATTGCACGGAACACGCAGTTGTATTTACAGCATGAAACGTACATTACGAAAGTCACGGACCCCTGGGGCGGTTCGTATTACGTGGAGAGCCTGACCGATGAGTTGTTGAAACGGGGTTGGGAGCATATTCTCGAAGTGGAGTCTTACGGCGGCATGACCAAAGCCATCGAGGCGGGTATCCCGAAGATGCGTATCGAGGAAGCGGCGGCACGCCGCCAGGCGCGAATCGATTCGGTGCGGGAAACCATCGTCGGGGTGAATAAATATCAACTGGAAGAGGAAGCGCCCATGGAGATTCTCGAGGTGGATAACACGGCGGTTCGGCTGTCCCAGATCCGGCGTATCGAGGAGACCCGGGCGAAACGGGATAAAGCGGAAGTAGAAGCGGCATTAAACGCGTTGACGCGGTGTATGGAGACGGGTGAGGGTAATTTGTTGGAGTTATCCGTCAGGGCCGCCCGGGCGCGGGCGACGTTGGGTGAGATATCGGATGCCGTCGAAAAAGTATGCGGGAGGTACCAGGCCATGACGAAGACGATTTCGGGTGTCTATAGTTCGGAGTTTAAGGGAAGTGAGGAAAACGTGGTGGAGAAAGTGCGTGAATTGACGGATGCCTTTGCCGGGCGCGAGGGGCGGCGTCCGCGGATTATGATCGCCAAGATGGGGCAGGACGGTCATGATCGCGGTGCGAAAGTTGTGGCCACGGCGTATGCGGACATGGGTTTCGATGTGGATGTGGGTCCGTTGTTCCAGACGCCGGAGGAGACGGCGCGGCAGGCGGTTGAGAACGATGTACACGTGGTGGGTATGAGTTCGTTGGCGGCGGGGCATAAGACGTTATTGCCGCGGTTGGTGGAGGAGTTGAAGAAGCTTAACCGTGAGGATATTATCGTGACTTGCGGCGGTGTGATTCCGCCGCAGGATTACGGGTATTTGTATGAGCAAGGCGCGGCGGCGATTTTCGGACCGGGTACGAAGATTCCCGAGACGGCGATCAAGATCATGGAAGAGATAGAGAAAAGAATTTAA
>Ga0210082_1000156_pt1 | contig 14499 bp, 13 predicted proteins | sample White_ThreeSqA_D_2_FD_185592 | JGI IMG/M metagenome (GOLD analysis project Ga0210082, IMG submission 185592) | Wetland microbial communities from the San Francisco Bay, California, USA, that impact long-term carbon sequestration -... | ecosystem: Environmental > Aquatic > Marine > Wetlands ... | reverse complement strand
AATCGGCAAACGTGGGAACACCGCAAACGCGATAAGAACGATTCTTAATGCCGCGGGGATGAAGGAGAGAAAGCGGTATAATTTTGAAATTCTCGAAGCATTAGAAGAGGAGTGATCTGTCTCGTATGTTGTCGTTTTGAGGAGAAAAAGCAAGCGGGTAATGGAAACTTGAAAAATCTCAGTTTCTATGGTACTTTTCTATCTTAATACGAAGAGGAGGCATCAGTTATGGTGATTAAACGGCTTATTCTTATGATCGGTCTGTTGTTGACGGCGGCAGCGGCCGTAATGGTATCCTGCGGGGAAAAAACACCGGCGGACCTTGTATTAATGGAAGGGAAAATTACCACCGTGGATAAGGATTTTTCCATCCGGGAGGCCGTCGCCGTGAAGGGTGATAAAATTGTTTTCGTCGGCAGTAATAAAGATGTGGATAAGTATATCGGACCGGGGACCCGGGTGATTAAACTCAAAGGGAAACTTGTTTTACCGGGGCTTATCGATGCGCACGCTCATTTGCACAGCCTCGGCGAGCAGTTGTCTTACCTTAATATCACGGGTACCTCGACGTATGAAGAGGTCATCGATAAAGTCGCGGGGCGGGTGAAAACGGTAAAACCCGGTGAATGGATTATCGGCGGACGGTGGGACCACAACGATTGGCCGGGTAAAGTATTTCCGCGCCACAAGGCCCTCAGCGATGTTTCCCCGGATAACCCCGTTTACCTGCGGCGCATCGACGGGAATTCGGCTTTTGTCAATAAAAAGGCATTGGAAATCGCGGGGATTACAAAAGAGACGCCCGACCCTTTCGGCGGCGTGATTCACCGGGAAAAGAACGGTGAACCCACCGGTGTGTTGATCAACCGGGCCATGAATATTGTGAAGGGGCATATTCCCAGAGATACGGAAGCCCAATACCTGGCGAAATTTCAAAAGGCGGTCCGGAGTTGTCTGGCCGTGGGTTTGACGGGTATTCATGAAGCGGGTGTGGGACCGGGAGAGATCGCCATGTACAAAAGCCTCATCGATGCGGGGGAACTGGATATTCGTGTATATGCGATGTTGGGTGAGCAGGAGAAGCCCGAGTTGGCGGGTGACCTGGAGGCGTATTTTAAGAAACACAGGCTCGATCAGTACGGGAATTATTTTCTTTCCGTTCGGAGTGTTAAGTTGTTTTTCGACGGAGCGTTGGGTTCGCGCGGCGCGGCGTTTTTCGAGCCTTACGCCGATGATCCGGGGAACAACGGTTTACTGCGAATTACGCCGGGGTATATCGCCGAGGTATCCCGGGCGGCGTTGAAGGCGGGTATGGGGGTGAATACGCATTGTATCGGTATCCGGGGAAACCGGCTTTGTCTTGATGCGTATGAGAAGGCGCTGCGGGAGATCCCGGCGAAGGATCACCGGTTCAGGATCGAGCATTCCCAGGTAGTGAGGCGGGAGGATGTGGAGAAGTTTGCGGTGCTTGGAGTGATTCCCGCGATGCAGCCCACGCATTGTACATCGGACATGTATTTTGTAGAGGACAGGATCGGGAAGCAGCGGGCGGAGGGTGCGTATGCGTGGAGGTGGTTCCGGGAGGCGGAATTGGTGATCCCCTGTGGTTCGGATTTCCCCGTGGAGTCGAATAATCCGATGTTGGGTATTTATGCGGCGGTGACACGGCAGGATGTGAAGGGGTGGCCGGAGGGGGGTTGGTATCCGGGGCACCGGTTGAGTATCGAGGAGGCGGTCAGGGGGTTTACGATTTGGGCCGCATACGGTGCGTTCCAGGAGGATGTATTGGGTTCCATCGAGGTAGGGAAGTTGGCGGATTTCACGGTATTGGACACGGATATACTGGAAGTTGAGCCCAGAGATATATTAAAGGCCGGGGTTTTGTATACCATTGTGGCCGGTAAAACCCGTTACAAGAACATTTAGCCGCTAAAAATTTCGATCGGAAAAAGCGGAAAAAGGGCCTGGCAAGAATCGGCCTTATGAATTGGGTAGTGTTCGTTGGAATAAAAAAGCACAATTAATCCAAAATATTCGTACAGTTTGGGCATATCCTCATTATAATCTTTTTGAGCGTTTTTTTCCACTTTTCTATTAAAAAAATCGGGGAAAAGGGAGGGTGGGAAAAACTCATATCACGAATCGTTTCCATATCCCGGCAAACACTTGATCACCAGGAATCGGTTTCACCTGGCCGGAGACGAAATCCCGCATGGATTAGAAAAAAGTTGAAAGATAAAAGATAATCGGGAGTAAGGGGGCCTGCCAAAAAAGGATTAGAACTTCCTGCGCCAATATGGGGCCTTGATCTGATTAAAGAAAGGAAGAGGAAGAGGGGTCAGGCAAGTAAGCCGGACGGCAGCGCCTGGAGTCGCGGCGTTTAGCCCCTGTTCCCGGGCAAAACAGCCCCTGAAAATAAAATTACAGCCCCTGAAGCATAACGTTACAAGGAGAGGAAAGAAATATTTCTTTAAGATTTTTAAAAATTTCTTTAAGGAATTTTAAGATTTCTCTAAGAAATTTCCGAAAAACTTAAAGGAATTCATGGAGACCTCTGGGCTTTTTTTGATCTTACGTAATGAAACACCGGTTTTAAGGGCTGAAACACCTGATCACAGCCGCTAAAATTACCCCTTTCAGCCGCTGAAATCGGTGAAAAAGGGCCGGGAAAAATCTTACCGGCCAGGGTTTGAGATAATGTCCGTAACGTGGGAAATCCCCCGGGCCGTGCAAAGAGGGACCCCGCGCCGCGGGGTTAGTCGTCGCGGAGGAATAATTCTTCGGCTTCTTTTCTCGATAAACCCGTGGATTTCATGATGATGTCGAGTACCACGCCCTCTCGCTTTAACTGTTTGGCAATCTCAACGGCTTTGTCTTTGGCGCCCGCTTCTCTGCCCTCGATCAGGCCTTTTTTCTTTCCGATCTCCTCGCCGATGCGTTGGGCCTCTTTCTTCAACTGCTCGACCTGAACGAAACCGGGGACGAACTTTTTACTCCTGCTGAGTTCGGCCATCAAACCGTGCCTCTCGAAACTGTAATACTCCTTATCGGTGATGATCATATGGTCCACGACTTTAACCCCCACGATATTCCCCACCTGGATCATCCGGTCGGTTAAATCCTCATCGGTTTCGGAAGCCGCGAGTTTCTCCGTGGGGTGGTTGTGTACGATGATGATCATGGGGGTTTGTTTCTGGAGCGCCCAGGAAAAAACACTCATGGGGTCGGTAATGGACCGGAACATGGTACCGAGGCTCACCAACTCGATGTACATCAACAGGTTATTGGCAGCCAAACCGCACACCCATAAATGCTCCTTGCCGCGGTCGGTCTTGTTTGCCTGTAACAGGATTTCCCGCATGATGGGATACAAATCCCTGTCGGTACGAATCTTGACTTTCTGCTCGTCACTCAATTCAACGTTCATTCAGACCTCCCGGGCCGGATTGTCCCCGCCCTCTTTCCTATTATACCACGAAGAAAGGGGAATAAGAAGCCCCCGAAGCACACGGATGCGGAAAAAAGGCGGGGCAAAAATAACCCTAATACGCGACCTGATCGGAATAGAAAACGGTTTTATAGGCGTTGACGGTCTGGCCGCCTTTAACCACGGTAACTCTCAAGAGAATGTTCCGGGTCCCCATGGTGACGATTTGAGTGACACCGTGACAATCGACAAACTCCACGGCAAATTTGGCCCACCAGGAAATGGAAGTAACAGAGCCGCTTCCCCCGGTGATAACCGCGGTGAACGGAAAGGATTGCCCCTCTGCCATGTACGTGAGACCTGAAATGGAAACACTTAAGGCGGAATCACAGGTGACGGTATGAAAATCAGAAGCCACTTTGTCCCCTTTTTGTACGGTAAGTCTTAAGGTAACATCCTGGGAACCCATGGTGAAAGACTGGGACGATGAAGTACCCAGGTTTGTATAACTACCGCCCACACTGTACGCCCACTGATATCCCGGGACAGCATTACAGCCGTTCCTGACCAAAGAAGTAAAGGTATAAGTCTGGCCGGGAGTCAACGAGGTGACGCCGGCAATGGATACGGTATGTGGGGGGGCAATACTGAAATACCCCTGGGGTGTACCGTAACCGGACGGGACATCTTCGGGTAAGTGCCGCATCAGGTAACCGGGACCCCACTTGGAAATATAATACACGGAACCCAGGGCCGCATTCATCCCATAAGGCGAAAGCGCCCCTTCGGGAATGGCGGAATGATCGATGGAATAAGAGATCACGGCAGTGGTTCCCCCGGTGATATAACTGCCGTCTCCGACATAATAATCTTTGGGCTGACTGGTCTGGATGGAGGCTTTCTCAGGCCAGGGACCGTAAACGGAAAACCGGCTCATATGCCAGGCATAGCCATGGCAATTGTAATCGGGGTCGGCATCCCCCACGACAGAAGCGGTGGGATAACTGATGGGAATATAAGACTGGATGAAACACTGTTCATAAACGGAAAGCGCGGCGGTCCCGGCGCTGATTGTCCCGGGCACCGCGGTGCCGCAGGGCGTGAGTATACCGCCGGACCGGGGTTTGCTTACCACGATCTGCTCATAAAGCTCTTTCAACCGATTGCCCGGACCGAACTCCCGGTTCGATTCCCCGTCTTTTTCCTCTTCCATCAACCGGAACGCGGCCATGGCGGTGGCATCGATACCGAATTGGCCGTAAATATCGGGGAAATTCATCTTGCTTTCGAGCTTACGTACGGACTCCTCCACCAGGGCGGCGCGCTGTTCCCTGTCGAGGGTCTCGAGAACAGGTTCCTGCGCCAGCAGCAGTTCCAGGTAATCGATTCTCATGGTAAACGCGCCGAGCCGGTCCGAAGACAGCGACGCATCTAAATCCTGCGGATCGGTCGTGCAATAGGCACGCAGCAGTTCCGCACCCGCGTCTTTCCGTTTCATCAGTTCTTCCAGCCCGTTAAACTGCGCGATCAGGGCGTCCATACCCTTCTGCGGTGAATCATAGAACACGATATCCGGGTAGAGCGGGTAATCCAGGCAGGTTTTCACCAGATCGGACGTGGGCATGTGCTTAAGGATATCCACGGGTATCTGCATGGCGGCGACGATTTCGGTATTTATTTTCATCGCCTTTAAGGATTCCCCGGTGGGAAAGCGAAATTCCGAAGCGGGAACCGCCCGGATCGTCAGGGTGAAAATAACAAACAAGGACATTAAAACGGTAATTCTTTTTACTGAATTCATATTATTTCTCCTGTTTTAGATATAGATGAGGTATCAATGATATCCCAGTTTTGATATTTTGTAAATCCTTTTTTCCCGGCCTGGAAAAGGCCCCATTTTTGCCTGTCACGAAATCAGACAGCGCCCCAGGTTTTCCAACTTCAATTATTGAACCTTCAAGAAAGTTCACACGTGCAATAAATGGTATGGAAAAAAAGTAAAATATGGGCTATAATGCTTATCTTGAATTATATTTGTGAGATTATGGATTTTGAAATACCGGTGAAATTCCAGGATTTTGTAGACAACCTGACTAATCTAAGAGGCGCTTTCCTCACCTGTCCCCTTAAACGACCAAAAAAATCGAAAGCGAAACCCTACCAGGTGAAACAAGTTCGAAATATTATTTTAAAGTATAAACTAGGAGGTCCGGATGATGTTGAAGTATGAAATTATCGTTTATTGGTCTGATGATGACGAGGCTTTCATCGCGGAAGTACCGGAATTGCCGGGATGTGCGGCGGATGGTGCAACCTACCAGGAAGCAATAAGGAATGCCGAGATAATCATAGATGAGTGGATTGAAACCGCAAAAGAATTGGGCCGTCCGATTCCTCAACCCAGGGGCAGATTGGCATACGCTTAGAAGCATCATCTCAAAACCCAGGGATTTTTTCGTCCCTCGTCCCTCGTTTTTCCTCCCTCTACTTATACTCCTTCGCGGAACGCTTTCCGCGTCTGTCCCTTAAACCGAGAAAAAAAGGGACAGGGACGAAGAAGGCAATAATTTTTGTTCGATGACGATTTAAGGGTCAGGGAAGAAGAAATTCTCCCTTCTTCAATCCGCGAAACACACGAAAAGACACGAAAAAAAGAAAAATAAAAAAAGACTTGACAAAAAAATATGCTGGTATTATAATCACTTTGTAATGATTACAATCTTGAAAATAAATCAGGTTGCAATTTTAATCGAATCGATTGCAGCCGGTTGACAGGAGGTCTAAAATGATCGATAAAAGAATGCAAGACGCATTAAACAAACAAATCAACGAGGAGATGTTCTCCTCATACCTCTACCTCTCGATGTCCGCCTATTTCGAGTCGAAAAGCCTTCTCGGTTTCGCCCACTGGATGAAAACCCAGGCCCAGGAAGAGATGCTCCATACGATGAAATTCTACAGCTACATTCTCGAACGGGACGGTAAAGTCGAACTGCAGGCAATGGCAGCACCGAAAAATGAATGGACGTCGGTGTTAAATGCCTTCGAGGAAGCCCTGGCACACGAGGAACATATCACGGGTTGTATCAACGACCTGATGAGCATTGCGATAGAAGTAAAAGACCATGCAACCCAGAACCTGTTGAAGTGGTTCGTGGATGAACAGGTGGAAGAAGAAGCCACGGCAAACGAAGTCGTGGACAAACTGAGGATGATCGGCGATCACGGCCCCATGCTCCTGATGCAGGACAAAGAGATGAGCCAACGCATGCCGGGACCGAATCCCTATTTTCCACCCCCCCCGGCGGCAAAATAGCCGGTAAAGAAAAAATCGTTTTAAAAAAAAATGCCTGTTACCAATTGAAATGATTCGCGTCGAATGCTACAATATTACTTTAAAAAATAACAGGAACAGGAGGTACATGTACCATGAGCGAAATAAGCACCGAAATTAAAAAGATTGCGTTTAAGAACGTTGACGAAGTACTGGATTTTGCGATCAAAGGCGAGGAAAACGCCAATATGTTTTACTCGGCATGGGCCAAAAAGGTAGATAAAAAAGCCATGAAAACGGTATTCGAAGAACTGGCCGACGAGGAATCCAAACACAAAGAATTTCTCCTCGGTATCAAAGAAGGAAAAACAACGGGGTTGAAACCCTCTAAACAAGAGGTCATGGACCTCAAAATCTCCGATTATATGCTGGATGTCAAGGCATCGGAAGATATGGATTACCAGGATGCCCTCACGGTTGCCATGCACAGGGAAAAAATGGCATACAAACTCTACAGCAGTATGGTTGCGATGACCGACGACAAGAACATCCAGGATACCTTCAAGGCGTTGGCGCAGGAAGAAGCCAAACATAAATTACGGCTGGAACTGATCTACGACGACGAGATCATGAAGGAAAATTAGCAGGAAGAAACAGGAAGTAGGAAGTATAAAACGTTTTCTTCTTACTTCATAGTTCTTACTTCTTACTTCCGACTTCTTACTAAGCCGGATGGGGCGAACGTGAAGACATCGACGATATTATTTGCCCCGGGGGTAGAGGGTAGAGGGTAGAGTGATAATGGCCGTTAGTTTACCAGTGTTCCAATTGCGCCCTGTTAACCCTAAATTGAACCACGAAGGACACGAAGAACACGAAGGACCTTTAATGATACGATGACAACGGAACATTTCGATATTGCGGTTATCGGCAGTGGTCCGGCAGGGCAGCGGGCAGCGATACAGGCGGCGAAAAAGGGGAGTAAAGTCGTGGTTATCGACAGGAGGGCCTATAAATTGGGGGGGGTGTCGCTTCATACGGGTACGATTCCAAGTAAAACACTACGGGAAGCGGTACTCTATCTCAGGGGCATGCGCCGCAGAAGAATCTACGGGGAAAGCCACCGGTTCAAAAATGATATTACCCTGGACGCTCTAATGGAACGGGTGGAAAGGATTCTCTCCTACGAATTGAAAATAATCGAAGCACAATTGGCGAAAAACGGGATTCACACGCTTTACGGCCAGGCATCCTTCATGGACCCCCATACGCTGGCGGTACACGACAGGGAGGGCGAGAAAATCGCGGAAGTGTCGGCGGATAAGATCATTATCGCCACGGGCACCATTCCACGGCATGCACCGGATGTCCCTTTCGATTACGAGGTTATTTTCGACAGTAATTTTATGTTTTCCCATAAAAGTAAACTTAAGACGCTGCCAAAAACCCTGATCGTTTACGGCGCGGGTGTTATCGGCAGCGAGTATGCCGTGATGTTTGCCGCCCTGGGATGCAAGGTATGGCTGATGGACAACAACAGCGAACTCTTTCCCTTCCTGGATAACAAAATCGTCCAACTGCTGACGGACCATATGGAGAAGATGGACCTGACCCTGATGATGGGCCACCCGTATAAATCGATCAAGGTAACGCCGGAAGGAAAGGGCCGGCTGGAAACGGAGGACGGGACTGTCCTGGAAGCGGAAGCCATTCTCTTTTCAAAGGGACGGGTCCCCTGCGTGGACCCGTTAAACCTGGAAGCGGCGGGTGTCGAATTAACGGGAAAAAAATTGGTCAAGGTGAACGAAGAGTACCGGACATCGGCGGAACATATTTATGCCTGCGGCGACGTGATCGGGTTCCCGGCGCTGGCTTCCACCAGCTCGGAACAGGGACGGGTGACGGCCCGCTTTGCGCTGGGCCTGGAGATAAAACACCACAAACCGGAACTTTTCCCTTTCGCCATCTATACGATCCCGGAAATATCCTTCATCGGGAAAACGGAAGAACAGTTGAAAAAAGAAAATATTCCTTATGAAAAAGGAATCGCTTACTATTACGAGGTGGCAAAAGCAGCCATCGCCGGTGACGATACGGGGGCGTTGAAAATCCTGTTCCACCCGGATACGCTCGATGTCCTGGGTGTCCACATCATCGGCGACCAGGCGGCGGAGATCATTCATATCGGTCAACTGGTGATGACGTTTAACGGCAAGCTGGACAGCTTTATCAAGAATGTGTTCAACTATCCCACCTGGGCGGAAGCGTACAAGGTGGCGGCGTTGAACGGGATTAACCGTTTGCCTAATAAAGACCTTTAAATACAGCCACCAGGGCACAAAGACACGAAGGTTTTTTGCAGGGTCCCCGCGCCGCGGGGCTTAGTGCCTTTGTGCCTTTGTGACTTAGCGGCTCAATTTTCAACTACAAACACTCGGGTTCGAAATATTCCAGGGGGTGTGCACAGCAGGGGCATTTTCCCGGCGGTTCGGTGCCTTCATGGACGTACCCGCATTTCAGGCATCGCCACCGGATGGGTGACTCTCTTTTGTATACCGTCCCGTTTGCCACCATTCCCAGCAGCTTTTTGTACCGTGCTTCATGTTCCTCCTCGACTTTTGAGGTCTGCTCGAAGATGCGGGCGGCTTCCATGTTACCTTCTTCTCTGGCTTCTTTCGCAAAGGTGGGATACATTATGGTATTTTCGTAATGTTCCCCTTCCATTGCGGCTTTCAGGTTTGCCTTGGTATCGCCGATGCCTTTGAGCAATTTGAAATGCTCTTTGGCATGTTGGTGCTCGTTAAGGGCGGTTTCTTCGAAGATTTTGGCAATATAATGGTAGCCTTCTTTGGCGGCTGCCTTTGCCCAATAATCATACTTGTTCCTTGCCATGGATTCCCCGGCAAATGCCGTGTTTAAATTTTCTTCGGTTTTTGACATTGTAAAAACTCCTTTTATTTATTTAGCTCAAAGCTTTGTGTTTTGCAGCGATAGTTTCCGCAAGGTCTTCCAGTAATTTGTAATCTTTTTCCTCGGGATGTCCTTTTATTAAAAGGGGTTCGAGGAACTCGACCTTTAAATTGTTCATATTGTTCTTGATCACTTCCACCGTGCGACCGCCCCATCCGTAGGAACCGATGACCGTGGCATATTTGGCTTTCGGCTTTAAGGCATTGGTAAGGGTGGCGGCATATACGGCGGCGGGGTGAGGACCGCCCAGTACGGTGGGCGTGCCGAGGACAATGGTGGCGGCATCCACCAGCGCCATGGCCAACCGGCCGAGGTCGGTATCGATGAGATCGAAGAGTTTTACCGTGACCCCTTTTTCCATTAACCGGTCGGTGAAATAAGTGACCATCTTTTCCGTGCTGCCGTGCATGGACACATAGGCCAGCACCACGACATTTCCCACGCGGTCCGATATCCAATCCTTGTAGGCATCGATGATAAGTCCGGGTTTATTGAAAATGGGACCGTGACTGGGGGCGATGAGGTCGATGGCCAGGGCCTCGACTTTCTCGATATTCTTCTTGATGATGGCCCTGAAAGGCATCATGATCTCGGCATAATACCGTTTGGCGTCTTCGAGGACGCGGTGCTCGTCTTCAACGTAAAGATTGCTGGTGGCCAGGTGGGAACCGAAAAAATCACAGGAAAAAAGGATCCTGTCTTCTTTCAAATAGGTGACCATGGTTTCCGGCCAGTGGACCCAGGGGGTCATGAGGAATTCAAGGGTCTTATCGCCCAGCGAAAGGGTTTCCCTATCGTTAACGATAATAAATTTTTCTTCGGCGATCAAAAGATGTTCCACCAGGAAATCTTTACATTTGGAATTGGCAACCACCCTGGCTTCGGGATAGGCTTCGAGGACGGCGGGAATGGCTCCGGAATGGTCCTGTTCGGCATGGTTGGCCACGATGTAATCGAGGGTTTTCACATTCAACCGTTTTAAATGGTTGAGCAGTTCTTCGGATTTGGGGGGGTCCACGGAATCGATGAGTACGTTTTTTTCGCTGCCTTTAACGAGGTACGCATTGTAGCTGGTACCGTCGGGTAACGGCACCAGTGCATCGAAGAGGCGGCGGTTCCAGTCCCGGGCACCCACGAAATAGACCTGTGGGGTAATTTGATGTAAAGCCATTATTCCTCCTACTCTTCGTATACTTCGAAATCTTCTTTCCCGACGCCGCACAGGGGGCAAACCCAATCGTCGGGAAGCTGCTCGAACGGTGTGCCCGGTTCGATACCGTTTTCCGGATCACCTTCTTCCGGATCATAAATATACCCGCATGGAATGCATTGATACTTTTTCATTTTTGTCTCCTTTAGATTTTAACATTTCCTTTAGTAGATTTAAAGGTATAGGTTAATAATTATTCGACTTCGAACATATCTTTACCGACGCCGCAGAGCGGGCATACCCAATCGTCCGGTATATCCTCGAAAGCGGTCCCGGGTTCTATCCCGGAATCCGGGTCTCCTTTTGCAGGATCGTAAACATAACCGCAGGCGATGCAAACATAGGTCTTCATAATATTCCTCCTATTTTAATTGATTAGCCCACCTTCTGTGTGTTCGCCGTGACGTGGGCGACGCGGGCGACGCGGGCGACGTGGGCTCTATTTATATTATCTTTTTTAAATTTTAATCTCATAGTAATTAATTCCATAGTAATAAATATACTCGAATCAGGAAATTTTTTCAAGCCTGCCAGCATTTTCCAGGCAATTTTTACAAATTCCCCTGAAATGGATGTGGCACTCGTTTACCCGGTGCCCCACGATAAAATCCCTGTACAACAGGTCGCTGTCCAGGTAAATATCGTACACCTCCTTGCACTCCAGGCAGAGGAAATGGGCATGCGGATCTTTTAAGAAATCATACCTCAACTCGTTATCGAGAATCGTCACGGAACGGACAATCCTCTTCTTTTCAAAGAGGCTCAGGGTATTGTAAATGGTGGTCTTTGAAAGGGTGGGTATTTTTTTATACAATGCTTTATAAATGGTATCTACCGACGGATGGGTATTTTTTTTCATGATGTATTCCAAAATGCGCAGGCGTTGATAGGAAGGTTTAACACCTTTCGATTCGAGCAACTCTTTCAGACCGCCGATGGAAATGGTTTCACCCTCTTTCAAGGCCACCTCCTGGAACATCCTCAATTTTGTATTCATTATATTCTGTAATCATTACAAACTTAATAATAAAACAGGAAGACGGAAAAGTCAATGGGAAATTTTTTTTTATTTTTTATTTGAATTTTCGTTCCTTTTTTACTATAATGAAATTTAACCATATTTGTACCAGTTACAAACAAGATTCAGGCATGGATTATTTAATCGGTCATGCCCCAAGGAGTATTAAAATGAGGTATAAACAGCTTGTAACGTTGTTGTTTCTCCTCTTTGTCCCCTGGTTTGTTTTTTCACAGGCAAACCCGCCGGAAGTCGGCATCGACGAAAAACTGGGGGAATTTATCCCGCTGGACCTGGTGTTTAAGGATTCCAACGGTAAAGAGGTCAAATTAGGCGACCTGATCACAAAGCCCACGGTCTTATCGTTGGTGTATTTCCACTGCCCCACGGTGTGCAAACCGCTGCTGGGGGCCAAGGTGGATGTGCTGGACCGCATCGACCTGGTACCGGGCAAGGATTACAACGCCCTCACGATTTCCTTCAATGAACGGGAGACGCCGGAAAATGCCAAAACGATAAAAGACCATTTCCTCGGGAGCTTTAAATCCAAAAAATTCCCGGAAGACGCCTGGCATTTCCTGACGGGGGATGAAGCGACCATCAAGAAATTGACCGATGCCGTGGGGTTCCGTTTCAAGCGGGACGGCGAGGATTTTATCCATGCCACGGGTTTGATCATGCTCTCTCCCAAAGGGAAAATTACCCGGTACTTCCTGGGTTTGTCCTTTTTACCCTTCGACATCAAGCTGGGTATCCTCGAGGCGTCGGAGGGAAAGATCGGGCCGACCATCAGTAAAGTGCTGCTCTACTGTTTCCGCTACGACCCGCAGGGCAAACGGTATGTATTCGATATATTAAAGGTAACGGCCACCGTTACGATCTTTTTCGGGTTGATCTTCCTGGCGTGGCTGGTGGTGAGTTCCCGGAAGAAACGGGCGGCGGCCCCGGCACGGGCCCGGGAAGCCGCGAAGAAAGAGACGAAAGAAGAGACGAAGGAAGAAACGAAGGAAAACGAAACAAAGGAAGAATAAATCATGACAACGACAAACGAAAATTCCGAAACCGCGGCCGCCGAGAATTTTTATAACACGGGGGCCCACCATAAAGGTCTGTTCGGGTGGATTTTTTCAACCGATCACAAGCGTATCGGCATCCTCTACCTGGTGACCGTCGCGACGTTTTTCACGGTGGGGGTCACTATCGGCATCCTGATGCGGTTGGAACTGATCGCGCCGGGCCCCACGCTGGTGAACCCGGACACGTACAATACGTTTTTTACGCTTCACGGGGTGATCATGATCTTTATGTTCATCATCCCGGGCATACCGGCGACATTGGGTAATTTTTTCCTGCCCATGCAGATCGGTGCCCAGGACGTGGCCTTCCCGCGGTTGAACCTGCTCTCCTGGTGGTTGTTTGTTCTCGGGTCGGCGGTTGCGTTGATCTCTCTTTTCACCGGCGGCGGGGCCCCGGATACGGGGTGGACCTTTTATGCGCCCTACAGTATCAAAACGGGCACCAATGTGACAATGGCGGTTTTGGGCGCGTTTATAATGGGATTTTCATCTATCCTTACGGGATTGAATTTTATTGTTACCATTCACCGAATGCGCGCCAAAGGGATGGGCTGGTTCCGCATGCCGTTGTTTACCTGGAGTCTTTACGCCACGGCCTGGATCCAGGTACTGGCGACCCCCATACTGAGTATTACACTGCTGCTGGTGGTGCTGGAACGAATGATGAACCTGGGGTTTTTCGACGCGGCCCGGGGGGGTGACCCGCTGCTCTACCAGCACCTCTTCTGGATATACTCTCACCCGGCGGTATACATCATGATACTCCCGGCCATGGGAGTGGTATCGGACATCATCCCCGTCTTCAGCCGAAAAAATATTTACGGGTACAAGGCCATTGCCTTTTCCAGTATGGCCATCGCCTTTTTCGGTTACCTGGTATGGGGTCACCACATGTACACCAGCGGCATGAGCGACACGTCCCGGTGGATATTTTCGCTGCTGACCTTCCTTGTGGCGATCCCCAGCGGGGTCAAGGTGTTCAACTGGATAGCCACGCTTTACAAAGGGTCGATAAAAATTGAACCACCGTTACTGTTTACCTTTACGTTTATATTTCTTTTCTCCATCGGCGGTTTGACCGGCCTTGTACAGGGCGCATTGGCCACGGATGTTCACATCCACGATACGGCCTTCGTGGTGGGGCATTTTCACTACGTGATGTTCGGCGGTGCGGGGTTTGGACTGTTTTCGGCCCTGTTGTACTGGTTTCCGAAGATAACGGGCAGGATGTACAACAAAAAAAGCATTTATCGCAGTTGGTTTTTTCTCTTTATCGGTTTTAACATGCTTTACTTTTCCATGCTGGTCATGGGCTGGCTGGGCATGCCGCGCCGGTATTACGATTACCTGCCGCGGTTTCAGCCCTATCACGTGGTATCCACCGTCGGGTCCTGGATCCTGGTGACGGGTTTGATCTTGTTTGTCTCGGCGCTGCTGCGTTCGATTCGAAAGGGCACGCCGGCGGGTCCCAATCCCTGGGGTGCCACCACGCTGGAGTGGCAGACCACGTCTCCGCCGCCGCTT
>Ga0210082_1000155_pt1 | contig 14531 bp, 10 predicted proteins | sample White_ThreeSqA_D_2_FD_185592 | JGI IMG/M metagenome (GOLD analysis project Ga0210082, IMG submission 185592) | Wetland microbial communities from the San Francisco Bay, California, USA, that impact long-term carbon sequestration -... | ecosystem: Environmental > Aquatic > Marine > Wetlands ... | reverse complement strand
TGGAAGAAATAATAAACGATCAATCCGATAGATTCTTCGGCCCTTCGGATGATCCCTTTATATGGCTTTATGAAGAAGAATTACCGTGATGAAACCGGGAGGCGGCAGCGGGGCCGGGTGCCGGATAAAAAAAGACCTTTTAAGCGAAGTTATCGGTTGACAAATCGGGAAATGAATTGTATAGTAGAGGGGAAGAGGTAAAAACATGGAATTGAGTACACAGGCAGTAAAGAAGATCGTCAGGGAAGAATTGCCGGGTCTGATGAAAAAGGACAAACGCATCCGCAAATTTATATTGGATTTATCTAAAGAGCCGTGGGATGAATTAAGTGAAAAGACGGACAGGTTGGAAAAGCAAACCGAAAGTCGGTTCGACCTTCTCCTTGAGGAATTAAGAAAAGACAGGGAAGAGCAGAATAAAAAATGGGAAGAAAATCAGAAAGAGTTGGTCAGGCTTCATCGAATGCATGACAGTACCCTGGGTGCTTTGGGGGCGAGGTGGGGTTTACGTTCCGAATCCTCTTTTCGGAATGCGTTGAAAAATATATTGAAAGATTTCGATGTAACGGTTTTAAATACCCAGGAGTATGATGAGAAGGGAGAGGTGTTTGGTCGGCCGGAACAAATCGAGTTGGATATCATCATCATAAACGGGAAGCGGATGATTTGCGAGTTAAAGTCATCCATGAGCCGGGCGGACATGTATACGTTTTATAAGAAAGCGAAGTTTTATGAGCGAATCCATCAAAAGGAATCGGATCGTTATATTGTTATTTCTCCCATGGTGGAAGACAGGGCGAAAGACGTTGCGAAGGATTTGGGTATCACCATTTACAGCTATGCCGAAGAGATGGAAGAAGAAAACTGGAGCGTTAAAGGATGAACCGCCCGTAGGAGTCCGAAAAAGGCTCGTAAAACGGGGTCAGGCTGGAATATGCACGATCAAGTGAAGCACTTCTGAACTCATCGACAAAATTGGCTATTTTAATACCAAAAAGCTGTCTCATTGTATCATCACCTACTTTTCATGATAGGATATTTTTTTGATTCTGTCAATTCATTTTTTACTCCCACATAAAAACCGATTGACTATTGACCATTGTCAACCGCCGTGGGCCAGGTGGAAGGCGGTTACGTTCGCGTTGTCGGGAACTTCGTACTCGTCGTAATCCTCGCTGAGCACCAACTCCCCGTTTACCGTAACCGTGATCAACGAAAAATGGTAACGCATCGCGTCCAATACATCCTGGACCGTCATGCCTTCATGCCATTCAAGTTTATCTCTATTGTTAACGATTATCATCCTTTATTTCCCTGGTTGAGTGAGTTGAGTAAGTTGAGTGAGATAAATTTCCTTCCTACTCATCTTACTCCTCCTACTCATCTACTCATCTACTCATCAAAATCTCGATTGCCTCATTGGCCTGCATGTTGGCGGCAATGGCGACCCGCGACGACGTCAACCCCATGCTCATGTCCGTCTCGAAATCACCGCACATCACGATGTTCCCGGACCGCCGCACGGTCAGGGTAAGGGTATTGCCGTACCCGGAAAGACCGCTGGCACAAATGATGGGCTTCCGGGGAAAATGCGTACACCAACTCTCGATTAACCACGCTTTGCTCTCGGCTTTGTCAAAAGCCTCGATCAATAGATCGGCCCCTTTGAAAAGCTCGCACACATTGCCCGGCGTCAACTCGATAAAATGGGCCTCCAACTCAACCGAGGGATTAATGGCCCGAAGATGCGCCGAGAGAGCGTCTGTCTTCTTCTTGCCGACATCCGGCATGAAAAAATACTGCCGGTTAAGATTGGAAACCTCGACGATATCATGATCGGCAATGATCAGTTTCCCGATTCCCGCACGCACCAACGCCGCGGCCGCATTGGAACCCAGACCGCCACACCCGGCAATGGCCACGGTCTTACGCAGCAAAATGTCCCGGGTGCCCGGGACATTACGACTAAATATTTCCTCTGTTTTATTCATGACATGCCTTCGGCGACCAGGAACCTTTTTGAAAAAAGGTTCCTGGACCTCCAAAAACTTCTGTTTATTGATCGTTCGCTACGATTTCTACTATCTCGGGGAGATCGATGCCTAACTCTTTTAAACGTTCGACAGTCGGCACCCCGTCACTGGTCCAACCACGACGCTTGTAAGCCGCATCAACCACATTGTTGTATACCTTCATACGATGCTCTCGCGTGATCTTCATCTTCTCCTCGGTGCTCTTACCCCCGGGATCGATACCGATGATCTCCCGCATCTGCTTATCATACCGCTCCGCCCGGGACTCATACTCCTCTACCGTCACCGGACCCATCGCCCGGTAAGGCGGTATGTCGTCCTTCCGCGTCCCAAATCCCAACATCCGGGTCAATACCCGCTGGAAATTATGGACCCGCGCACTCTGGGTCAACATGTCCTCCTCGGTGATCGCCCGACCCGTCATCCCCTCAAAAAATTTGAAGAAATCCTCCACGTGACCCGGCACCTTGGCCGCTACCGGCGGCGGATACATCTTGTTGTCCGCGGGCACTACATCGTTCCAGATGATCTTGCATAAACCCAAAAGACCAAACCACGTCCGCCATAACGGGAAATAATAAAGCGCCTCGGCCTTGTCCTCATCCGTGGGTATCTGGTTGTTCACCATGTCGATGAAAATCAACCACGCCTCATCATGCTGCGGACCCTTCACGGCCAACGTATACCCCGCCTGCTGCGCCAGGGATTCCTTGGATACATACTCGGAATACTCGAGACCCTTGGCCTCCATACCGATGTCCTGGAGGAAATCCGCGTCCGCCCCGTACTCCTCGACCCACTTGTTCTTGAGCCACCGGATACCCTGCCCCACATCGACACCAAACCCCTCACCCCGGGCCATCTCGTGAAGACACTCCAACACCTCGTCCGCGGCCCCGAATTTCAACTCTTTCCCACCCGTATGCTCCGTGGTGATGATACCGTTCTCAAAGCACTCCATCACAAACGCCATACACGTGGAAATAGAGATGGTGTCGAGCCCGTAGGTGTCGCAATAAAAATTGAATTCCACGAGGAAATCCATATCGAAACACCCCATGTTCGCCGCCCCGGCGGCGGTCTCATACTCGGGACCGTCAACGGTTACCCTCTGCCCTTTGTACGGCCCGCTCCGAAGCTCGAACCCGTCCACGGATTTGGCACACGCCATGGAACACCCTTTCCAACACCCGTCGGATATACCCTGGGTAAAATACTCTTCCCGCATGAGCTTTATACCGATCTTAGGGGTGTCCGGGTGACAACCGAACTTGTGGTTGTGTACCGGCAAAAGATCGTACTGGTCCATGATCTCGACAATATTGGCCGTTCCCAATGCCCGCATGTTGTTCTGGACCGGATCGAGGGTGGCCATCTCGGCATTGATTCGCATACCGAAATCACGGATCATCTTCGCATTCACCGGACGGTTCAAATCGTCGATGATCTCGATGGCACCGGTGGGACACACATACGCACAGGACGTACACCCCACGCAGTGCGGGTCCACTTGACCGAAAGGCATGGTCAAATGCCGCTTGATCCCCCTGCCGGAAAAATCGAGTATCCGTTCCTGGACAAACTCTTCACAGGCTTTGACACAATGACCGCACAGGATACAGGCTTTGGGGTCCTCATCGGTCAATTCACTCTTGAACCGCGACGCATCGGTAATACCGCACTGCTTGGCAATGTCCTTTACCAACGGCACATTGGGCCAACGCCCCAGGTACATCCCGGCCAGCAGTTTCCGGTGGAAATTGACCCGCCCGGAATGCGTCTCCACCCTGATCTCTTGCCGTACAGGGTAATTGCAGGCCGTCACCAAACGCTTCTTGCCCCTGACTTCAACCTCACACACACATAACCGGCAAATACCGGTGGGCGTCAGGTCTTTATGATGACAAAGCGTGGGAATCACAACCCCCGCTTTTTGTACCGCTTGCAGAAGGTAGGTGTCCTTGACGACACTGACTGTTTTATCGTTTATGGTAATCTCTATTTTCGTTGTTTCTTTGGCCATGGTTAGTTTACCTCCACTGCGTTAAATTTGCAGACCTCGTAACAGACACCGCACTTGATACACAGTTCCGGGTCGATGGTGTGCAGTTGTTTCTTTTCACCCTCGATGGCATCCACCGGGCACTGCAGGGCACAAACCGTACAGCCGGTACAATTATGGTTGATGCTGTACGTAATCAGGGGTTTGCATATCCCCCCCCGGCATTTTTTCATGTTGATGTGCTCCTCGTACTCATCGCGGAAATACCGGAGGGTGCTCAATACGGGATTGGGGGCGGAACCGCCCAGTTGACAGAGACTGGCATCGATCACGGTTTTGGAAGTCTCCTCCAGGAACTCGATATCACCCTCTTTACCCTCGCCGCCGCAAATGCGGTTCAGGGTGTTCAAAAGAGCAAAAAGCCCCTCACGGCAGGGCGTACACTTACCGCAGGATTCATCCACCAAAAACTCGACGAAATAACGGGCCACATCCACCATGCAGGTGTGATCGTCCATGACGATCATTCCACCGGAACCCATCATGGACCCGGCTTCGGTGAGAGAATCGAAATCCACTTTCATGTCCAACAGGCTCGCGGGAATACACCCGCCCGAAGGACCGCCGGTCTGAACGGCTTTGAATTCCCGTCCGTTGGGAATACCGCCGCCGATGTCCTCGACGATCTCCCGAAGGGTAATACCCATGGGAACTTCCACCAGACCGGTGTTGCGAATATCGCCCACCAGGGAGAACACCTTGGTACCGGAGGAGCCGTTCCAGGGATTTTCGCTTACATCGCCGGTACCGATGGAAGCAAACCATTCGGCGCCTTTCTCGATGATCACAGGGACATTCGCCCAGGTCTCGACGTTGTTCAGGATAGTGGGCTTGTTGCGGTAACCGTACTCGACGTTGTGAACATACTTGGCCCGGGGCTCGCCGGCACGGCCGGACATGGAAGCCATCAACGCCGTGGACTCGCCGCACACGAATGCCCCGGCGCCCCGGTGAACGTGGATATCGAAAGAGAAACCGGATTCCAGGATATTCTCACCCAAAAGCCCGTACTCCCTGGCCGCATCGATGGCCTTGTGCAGCCGCTCGGTGGCCAGGGGATACTCTTTCCGGATATAAATATAACCGTCGTTGGAACCCACGGCATAGGCGCCGATAAGCATTCCCTCGATCACCGAATGGGGGTCCGCCTCGATAATACTCCGGTCCATGTACGCGCCGGGGTCGCCTTCATCGGCGTTACAGACAATGTAGATCACTTCGTCTCTCTCTTTCCTGGCTTTTAACCCGGATTCCCATTTCACGCCCGCGGGGAACCCGCCGCCGCCGCGGCCCCGGATACCGGAACGAATGACGTCTTTAATGATCCCCTCCGGGTTTTCCTCATCCAGGACTTTCCGCAAAGACCCGTACCCGCCCCGGGCGATATAATGATCGATGTTTTCCGGGTCGATAAGGCCCTTGTTCCGAAGGGCGATGAGGTGCTGCTTGGAGAAGAAACCGATCTCGTCCATGGTCTTATTGATCTCGCCCGTGACCGGGTCCTTGTGTAGGAGCCGTTCCACCGGATTCCCCCCGATAAGGTGGGATTCCACGATTTCCTCGATATCTTTCTCCTTCAACTTCTGGTAAAAAACACCCCCGGGCTGGAGCACCACGATGGGCCCGGCGGCACAGAAACCGTTGCACCCGGTCCCCACGGCCAGGTAATCGTTGTCCAGGTTCTTTTCCCTGAGAACCGTTTTTAATTTGTTCAAAATATCGAAACCCTTTGCGGATACGCAGCCCGTGCCGGTACAGGCCATTAACATGCCCTTGTAACCGGAGAGTTTTTTATTCATGCTGTCGGCAATTTTATTCAAGTCGTCCTTTCTTAGTGCTGTCATGGTTCTCTCCTTACTTTTCCTTACGGGGTTTTCCCAGGAGTTTCGGTACGTCCTTGGCGCCGATGTTTCCGAACACCTCGCCGCCCATTTTCACAACCGGGGCGATACTGCACGCCCCGAGGCAGGCAACGGCTTCGAGGGTGAATTTTTTGTCCGGCGTGGTCTGACCGGTTTTTACGTCCAGTTCCCGTTCAAAGGCATCCAGTATCCTGGCCGACCCCTTGACGTGGCAGGCGGTGCCCATGCATACCTGGATAATGGTCTCACCTTTTGCTTCCAGGCTGAAGGTCTTGTAGAAGGTGGCGATATGGTAGAGGTAAGCCTGGGGAACGCCGGTTTTTTTCACTAAACGGTCGATGGCGGTTTTGGAGATATGGCGGAAACGTTCCTGGATATCCTGCATCATCTCGATGACGAATTCGGGATCGTTTCCCCATTTTTCGATGATGCCGTCCAGTTCCGTGATTTCGCCGTTACACTGGGTGGAGATTGTTTTGGGGGTGGTCCATTTGGCGACCTTGTTTTCGTGGACCCTCCATGCCGGTGTGATGTCCCGGTTCTTGACCACCAGGGCCTTGAGTTTTTTGTCCCGGAACACCGTACCCACGCCGCCGCGTCCGGCCTGTTTCAACCGTGTCAGGTTCCGGCGCCAGTCCCAGAAGGAAAAATTCAAGACCCCCATCCGCGTATGCTGCGCGCCCCGTCCGGCGGAAACGACGGCGACGTTTCGCTTATCCAGGTCGTCGTCGGCATACATTTCCGTCAGCTCTTCGGCCACCAGGTGAGAGTCGATGCTTTCGGCGGGTGCTTTTTCAATAGTGATCTTTCGACGCACCGCGTCGATGACGATGATGGTTTCCTCTTTGGCTTTGCCCACGATGGTCAGGGCATCGAAACCGGCGAATTTGAAAAAAGGGCCGAAATGACCGCCCACGTTGCAGTCCATGATGGACTGGGTGATGGGGGAAATGGCGGTGACGATGGTTTTACCGGAACCGGGGAAGGATGTGGTGCCGCCCAGCGGACCGGATGAAAAACACAGGGGGTTTTCGTGGCTGTCCCATTTGGTATCTTTTGAAATCTCCTGGAACATGAGCCACAGGTCGAACCCTTTCCCCCCGATCCACAGGTCTTTCATTTGTTGGGTTACGGGGTGGATAGTAATTTCGTTTTTGTCGAGGTCGATTCGCAGGGTCCTGTCGGAGTATCCCCTGTCGAGTTCTTTGATCTCGAAGGGGTACTCGAGAATGACCTCGTGTGCGTTTCGCATTTGATCGATTTTGTCTAAAGACATCTAATTGTCCTCCGGGATATATTTTTAAATAAGATTTCAACTTATCATCGTACGCTCAAACGTTTGTCCGTTACCGGGACCGGTTTTGCAACCTACATGATAAATATTTTGGGCGTATTTGTCAAGGATTAACGGGAAAAAGTTGTGAAAAAGACGGTTTGAGACGGACGCGCTGAAAAACCAATCGTTTGTACCCCATACATTCCCCGTCAACTTTTAAAAACGTTTGAGAGGTGCGCCGGAAAGTCCCGCGCGCGCTTGTTTTCTTTTTAATTGTACATAAATGGGGCGGCGCCGCGGAACCTCAACCCTCCTTGCACGGTCCTGGGGTCTTCCGATGTTATGGGCCGCATCTCAAAAGCTTGTTTTTTTTGCACGCTTTTTTGAGGTATTTGTAAAAAGGCATTTAAAGGAGTTTCAAATAAAAAAGAGGTAAATGCATTTGATATATCCAGACCTCCTGACTTCTATAACGTCAATATTCCCCAAAATGAATTAATGAAGACGATTCCAGGATAATAAATAATTCGCATTGGGAAACCATACGGATTTTGATGTGATATCTTTTTTTGGATGGTCTCAGGAAAAAGAGACGACAAAGATTGCAAACCATGATTAAGAAAGGATTGCATAGGTCCTAATAATTTTATAGCAGGCCAGTACTGGGCCCACGTCACGGCGGACACGCAAGACCGGCGAAAATACGGGAAAAGACAATATCAATTGGTTTATTATTCATTTTTGATAACTTCAATTTTTTTTGTTACGCGGGTCAGCTCCCGGTGGGTGATGTCCATATTGTAATAGATATTAATGCTATCCAGCATTTTATCGATACTCGCACCCGCGGAATAAAGACGCAAGTCGCCGGGAAACCCGGGGATATTCGTTCTTATTCGTAAGTGTTTATGGGAAAAGCCTTTTTTCCCCGGTGGTGAGGTCACGTGTTCATAAGGGATAAAAAAACAGTGGTAAAAGACGCGTACTTCGATTCCATCGGTGAAGATGAGAACCCATGAGGGATAATTGTAATAAAAGAGAGGTCCGACACCGCGAAGCGCAAAATATCCGACAGGCGTTCTGCCTCCCTGGAAAGGTGTCGGCCGTTTACTATAAATTGCCGGGCCGACAAAATTAACAAGGAGAATGGCCGCGAAAAAAATGCCTCCCCCTGTTCGCGATATCTTTTCCGATGTTGCCAGGTAGAGCAATATAAGAAACGGGGCACAAAAAAGAAGAAACCAGGCGGTATATATACCGAAAGGCACGGCACTATATGAAAAACGATTCAGCGCAAATCTTTTCATTTAACCTCCCTTTATAACGAAAATATATTTTAGTGGAAACAGTATCATAAGTCAACCCGGATAAAAAACGTGCTGCGACTTGAAAAATCAGGGGAGTTCGGGTACTATTTCATTATGAACCGATCATTTTATTCGACCGTTTTGGGTTTCCTGGCACTGGTGTTTTGGAGTACGTCCATTGCTTTTTCACGGGGAGTTACGGAAAAAATAGGGACGTTGAATACGGCATTTTTCAATCTCTTGTTCAGCGGGGTGCTCCTGTTTGCGGTTCAATGGTTGATTTATAGAAAGAAGTTTATACCCGGGATAAAGCGCCTTCCCTTTGACTATTTTTATAAGGTAGGTATTTTTATGGCGGTTTATATGGCGGTTTTTTATGGGGCCGTGGGTGAGGCGGTTTCCCGTGAAGCGGTGATCGTGGTGGGTATTATCAATTATTTGTGGCCGGGCTTGATCTTTCTTTTTTCCGTTCCGCTGTTGAAGCAGCGGGCATCGTACCGGTGGTTGGTCCCGGGTATTCTAATTGCTTTTATGGGTACCGTCATGGCGCTGCTGGAAGGGAACCGGGTTTCGGTATCCGATCTCCAGGCGACGCTGCGGGGGAACATGTTCCCGTATTTATTGGCGTTGGCGGCGGCGGTGTCGTGGGGGCTTTATTCCAATTTGGCGCGGAGATTTAAAATGGCCGGGGATGTGATCTCCGTACCGTTGATATTTATCATTTCCAGTGCGTTTATCCTGGTACTGCAATTGATCCGGGGAGAGTTCCCCCGGGTGAGTTTATCCGGTTGGGAGTATATGGAGTTCGGTTATCTTGTGATTTTTCCCACGGCGTTGGCGTATTTATTCTGGCAGAAGGCGATGAGTGAAGGGAACAAGGATTTGGTGGCGGCGTTTTCGTATATGGTACCGTTGGTATCGACGCTGGTGAGCGGGATATATCTCGATGTACGTATCGGTCCCGGTTTCTGGGCCGCGGCTTTGATGGTATTGTTCGGCGCCGTACTATGCCGGAAGTCGATCAAAGGCGAAAAACTCGTCTGACCCTTTTTCCCCCTTTTAGATAAAGCATCTAAACCGGAGCGTATACAGCCTCCGGCAGCCAGGGGCTCTTTTAAAAAACCGCCCCTGGACCCCACAAAACTTTTGACTTGCTAGCGCTCTTTACTTAAGACTGCAGTATTGGGAGGCTTCCCGCGCCGCGGGGTTAGCGGATTTCGAACCGGATGGGGTCACTTTGCATACCGCCTCCTTTCATTACAAGGGTATGAGTACCCTTTGCCATGACCCAATCGGCATGGTACGGCCACTCCACCACCGATACCTCACGACCATCCACCAACCACGTTACCCCCGGCAACACGGGGTCAACTTCACCACTGAACCGAAGGGTCTGCAAACTCCGGTCATACCCCGGCTCAAGTAGATATACCTCCCCTTCCCGCGGCTCGGTCACGACCAACGCATTGGAAACAATGCCGTCGGGCGGACAATACGGCGAATAACGCACCGGCGGACGCGGACTCTTATGCCCCGCCTGCCACTGCGCATATAACGGCGGCAATACCTCGAACACCCTCTCCTCGACAAAGGCCGACGGACAACGGTCGGAAGCCAGTAACCCGTTCCGCCGGTCAAGCCGCACCAACTTGTGCATACGACACACGGGACGGGGACGGTCCTCTTTCAACACGTATACGGAACACCGGTTGGGACAATGTTCCGACGGCGCCATGCCGGATAACGAACACACGACAACCTGCTCCACTCCCCCGGGCGGACGCGGCGAAACGGGTATCCGCTGCACGGCCCCACGGTGTACGACAAGGTGAGCAACCTTGTGAAACAACGGACCCGCTCCAATGGTCCCGGACATCCCGTTCATGGGACTACCCCCGAAATCACCGGTCCATACGGCCACGGTATATTGGCCGGTGTAACCCACGACCCAGTTGTCCCGCCAATTATTACTGGTACCGGTCTTGACGGCCATGGGGAAATCGAACAATAACGGGTTCGCGGCTCCAAACGCCCGGATGCGAAGCGCCTGATCGCTCAAGATATCGGTGATCAAAAAGCAAATGGTTCCAGGGAATACATGTTCCGGCGTTTCCATGGGAACATCACGAAACACCCGCGCGGTACATCGACGGCCACCCCGGGCAAACATGGCATACCCCTGTGCCAACTCGAGTAAGGTTACCTCGCCGTTTCCCAATGTCAATCCCAACCCGTAATGGTCGGCGCCGCGGTCCAGGGAAACGAAACCGGCTTTACGAAGCCGCTTGAGAAGGCTGTTTACCCCCACGGCATTGGCGACCCGGATGGCGGGGACATTCAGGCTGCGGCCCAATGCTTCCCCGATCAATACGGGGCCGCTGAACTTCTCGGAATAATTCTTCGGGAAAAAAAGCGTACCGCTGCGGCCCAGGTATTGGGTCTCGATGTCGGCCACCATGGACGCGGGGGTGAAACCGCGCTCGAAGGCCAGGGCATAGGTAAAGGGCTTGAGCGTCGAGCCGGGCTGACGCCGCGCCAGGGTGCCGTTCACGGACCCGCCGTCGGCGTTCCAATAATCGGTGGAACCCACCATGGCAAGAATACCGCCGTCCCGGTTGTCCAGTACCACGACGGCGGCATTGGTGAGGCCGCCGGACATGAGGGATTCGACATGGTCGGAAACGAGGCGCTCGATCTGTTCCTGCAGGCCGCTGTCCAGGGTGGTGACGACGTCACCGGGCGGCGGTTCGAGGGAAAGGACGTAATCGGTAAAGTGCATGGCGGTTAACTTCGGTAATTGTTCGCGGAAATAAAGCGGTTCTTTGCACGCCCGTTTATATGCTTCATGAAGGATCCTTCCTTCCTCCAGCATTCGTTTGAGTACGAAACGCTGTCTCTTTCGCGCGGCTTTTGGGGCGATGAGGGGGTTCAGGTTGGATGGGGCTTTGGGCAGCCCCGCTAACAAAGCGGCTTCGGCGAGGCTGAGGTGGAGGTTGGGTTTCCCGAAGTACCGTTGGGAAGCGGCCTCGATGCCGACGGCACCGGCGCCGTAGAATGCGCGGTTGAGGTATTGGGTGAGTATTTGGTCTTTACCCAGGGTACGTTCGAGGCGTAAAGCATCGTAGGCTTGTTTGAGTTTCCCCCACATGGAGTGGGGGTGGTTGTAGAGTAAGCGGGAGAGCTGCATGGTGAGGGTGGAAGCACCGGAGACGACGCGGCCGGAAGTGGTGTTTTGACGGACGGCGCGGAAAACGGAGGGGATGTCGATGCCGGGATGGGAGTAGAAACGCGCGTCTTCGACGGCAATGGTGGCGGAAATAACGAGGGGGGAGATGTCGTTGAAATCGACCCATCTTGCCCGGGCGCCGTCTGTGTTGACGACTTCCCGAAGTAATTGACCCTGCGAGTCCAGTATCCGCCGGGATTCGGGGAAACCGTGAAGGTCTTTTGAGGATACAGGGTTTATTAGCAAAGTTAGCCATAATAGGAGACAGGCTATAACTGGAAAAGATATTAAAAATAGATGCCTCCGGCGGCCCGCTTTTTGAAAAAAGCGGGGCAAAAACTTTTTATTAATTATTCTCATTTTGTCTCCTCCTAAATAAAAGTTTTTCGGGGGGTCCAGGGGGGCGGCTTTTCAAAAAAGCCCCCCTGGTCGCCGAAGGCATTTATTTAATTTTTACTCTATCGATAGATGTAACTCCACAGATTTCAGGTTCATACATTGCTTCCGCCCTGCCCGCGGGTCTCAAGAACTCACCCGGCGTCGTCGCGCGGGCAACATAGGTATACTCATATTCACCCCCCAACATCTCATCCACGAAAAACGCCACCCGGGAATCACGAATCTCTTTATACGACAACACCGACAAACTCCGCTGCGCCGCCGCCGTGAATTCACCCTGCGACACCTTCTCCGTCGTCTCCAATGCCGCGTTCAACGGCTCCAAACCCGCGGGCAACTTATCGTCGATGGCCACATAATGATAATCGCCCTCCGTCCGAATACCCAACCGCACCCGCACCAACGAACCCAACGGGATGACCCTGCCTTCCAACGACTCACCCTCCATCGTCTCATACCGCCGCGTAATCGCGAAACCATCGGACCGCGCTTTACAATTCGCTTCACTCAACGGCGCATCGTACTGCGCGCGCACCGTTAGAAAAACCGGGGCATTCCCGTTGTTCCTTAACGCCACCTCACGGGTCTCTTCCTTCCCTTCCCGCAGCGCCAGGTCCGATTCCTCCATGGAAAACCGCCGCACACGCTCCGACAAGACTTCCATTTCCGCCTCCGGGATGTATTTGCCTTGAACCGTGAGCTCTATCTTCGGCCCGTCGCCGCCGGTTTTTTTCGAGGCCAACGCATGAACACCCATGATACCGAAAACGTTCTCCTGCGTATTCCCCCACAAACCGTAACGGCGCCGTTTGAGCAGACCCGTCAACAATTTCCCGCTCATCTCCCCGGGACCACCCGCCGACGCATAAGCGAGCAGCGCGCTCGCGTGCGTCCGAAGCGGCGAATCCATGGACCACCCGCCTTTCCGGTTACCCGAAAAATAGGCTTCCTTTTCTTCTTCTTGAGCCGCTTTCCGAATCTCTTCCAGGATGGGTTCCAACAGCGATTGGTCACCCGGCATCTCTTTCACCGCAATGGCCAGGAAAGATAAACCGAAGGCCGTCAGCTTTTCCCGCTCACGCCACAAGACCGAAACATATCCCGGCTGCGGACGCCCCAACCGGCCCAATGTCATGACGAACAGGGCGCGCGTATCGCCGTCCGCCATATTACCGTGAGGGATTTGCTCCGTGATCCTTCCCCGGCGCAAAGCCGCTTCCAGGTAGTCCGCCATACCGTCCAACGCCCTGTCCGGCACATCGTAACCCCGCTTTTTCGCTTCGATCAACGCCGTTAACCCGAAAGCCGTGGCAAAGGCATGGGGTTCGGAACTACCGGGCCAATAAGACAGCCCGCCCGAGGAGGTCTGAAACGAAAGAATACGCCGCACGCCCGCCTCTGAAAATTTCTTCAAATCCGCCCGGTTCACCTCGATACCCATCTCCGGCAGCAGGTCCTTCAACACCACCAACGGGTACGCCGTACTGGTGGTCTGCTCGATACAGCCGTTGGGGTAACGCATCAAATACTGTACCGAATCTTTCAACTCGCTGAGAACAGTCGTCGAAGTCACCACTTCCATTTTAACACTCCCCGGGACACGGTCCGCCGGGAGTCTCATCGATACCTTACCCGTACCCGTGACCGGCTTTCCCGAGACCACGGTCCGCCGGTTACCGGGACCGAGGATGGGAAGCGTTACCTCCACACCGTCTGTGGTATGCCCTTCCAGGTTGGCGGCAAAGCGAATGAAGGCTTCTTTTTTTCCCGTGACTCTTACCGCGAATTTAAAGGATTGAGATTCTCCCGGTTTTACCCCGGCACGGCGGGAAGATGTACCGTCGATAAGTTCCAGGCCGTCGAAGTTCCCGTTCAACCGGATTTCACCGAAGGTATCCGTACCGTTGAACACCAGGGCCTCCACCTGTAATTCGTCGTCGGGGTACAGGAACCGAGGAACCACCGGCTGGATCATGAGGGGTTTTCGTACCAGGACGTTTTTGTCCGCCGAACCCACGCGCCCCTTCCCGTCCGTGACCACCGCCATGATACGGTAAGTCGTGAGGTTGTCCGGCAGCTCGAACGCGATGGACGCCTTGCCGTCTTTACCCACCGCCACATTGGGGTCCCAATAGGCCGTGCTCTTGAACAGGTTTCGCAGTTCCAGGGCAAAATCGGCAAAAGACATCTTTTTAACGCCGTCGCCGCCGGGGAAAATACTCTCCAGCCTCGCGCGCCGCGCATGGGGGAGGTCAAGGCGGCTGGAACCCGTGCGTACACCCAACGGCCGTTCCGAATAGATTTGTTTCACCGGGTCCGGCGTACGGTAACCCGTCAGTCCCAACACCGCCTCGTCCACCACCATC
>Ga0210082_1000154_pt1 | contig 14554 bp, 10 predicted proteins | sample White_ThreeSqA_D_2_FD_185592 | JGI IMG/M metagenome (GOLD analysis project Ga0210082, IMG submission 185592) | Wetland microbial communities from the San Francisco Bay, California, USA, that impact long-term carbon sequestration -... | ecosystem: Environmental > Aquatic > Marine > Wetlands ... | reverse complement strand
TTTTTCACTCTAAATACACTTTCGGCAATTCATCGAACGCCTTCACCGGTTCTCAAAGCAAACCCGGGAGAACTAAAAACAGCGCCCTCAGAACTGAAAACAGCAACGGGAGAACGAAAAGCAACACCGTCAAAACGAAAAACAGCGCAAGGAGAACTCAAAGCAACACCGTCAAAACGAAAAACAGCACAAGGAGAACTCAAAGCAGCGCCGTCAAAACGAAAAACAGCACAAGGAGAACTCAAAGCAACACCATCAAAACGAAAAGCAGCGGCGGGAGAACGAAAAGCAGCGCCGTCAAAACAAAAAGCAGCGCAGGGAGAACAAAAAGCAACGCCGTCAAAACGAAAAGCAGCGCAGGGAGAACAAAAAGCAGCGCCGTCAAAACGAAAAGCAGCGCAGGGAGAACGAAAAGCAGCGCCGTCAAAACAAAAAGCAATTCCCGCAAAACTGAAAGCAGCGAAGGGAAGACTAAAAGCAGTTCCCGCAAACCTGAAAGCAATCCCGGGAGAACTCAAAACAAGTCCGGGAGAACGAAAAACAATCCCGGGGAAACTCAAAGCAACTCCGGGAGAACGAAAAGCAATTCCGGGGAAACTCAAAACAAGTCCGGGAGAACTAAAAGCAACTCCGGGGGAACTCAAAGCAACTCCGGGAGAACGAAAAGCAGTTCCGGGGGAACTCAAAGCAACTCCGGGTGAACGAAAAACAATTCCGGGGGAACTCAAAAAATTCCGGGAGAACTAAAAACAAGCCAGGGAGAACTCAAAACAAACCGATCTGAAATCAGAAGCAGAACCGATACCGGCCTGCCCCCATTTTTCCTTTTCAGTATCTACCAGGATTTGCCCCGGTTAATTTCTGCAACCAATGGTTGCATTTTTTTATTTTCACTTAAAAGCCCGGTACAAACTGCAAACGAAAAGACATGCCGCACACCCCCTTCGTCCTTCGTTTTCCCCCGCAACTCGCAACCCGGCCGCGGCGCGGCACCCTCTAAAACACGTTTTAAGTTATTCCCCGGAACCCGCAACTCGCAACTCGCAACACGTTTTTCGTCCTTCGTCTTTCTTTCGTGTTTTTCGCGTGTTCCGCGGACCCCGAAGGGCAATCTCCAAATCCTTCCATTTTTATGCTATAATACCTTTGTGGCTAAAATAAGGAGTATGTATAATGACCTTTAAAGAAAAACTGGAACAAAACAAACCGCTCATCGGAACTATCCAGGCCCTACCCTCTCCCGAAATTACCGAAATCCTCGCCAATACCGGCCTCGACTGGTTGTGGATAGATATGGAACACTCCGCCATCGATGTCCCCACCATGCAGCATATGCTCATGGCGGCGGGCGGAAAATGCCCGTGCATCGTCCGCCCCCCCTCACACGAAAAAGGCCATATCAAAAAAATCCTCGACGCCGGGGCCGACGGGATACTTATCCCCCTGGTAAACTCACCGGAAAAAGCAAAGGAAATGGTCAACCTCTGCAAATACCCACCCGATGGAAACCGAAGCATCGGTATCGCCCGCGCGCACGGGTACGGTATGCGTTTCCAGGAATACGTGGAAACCGCAAATGAAAATATTACGGTCATTATCCAGGTCGAACATATCGAGGCGGTGAAAAATATCGACGAGATCGTAAAAGTACCGGGTCTGGACGCCATCCTTATCGGTCCCTACGACCTCTCCGGAAGCATGGGGAAAACAGGAAAAGTAAACGACCCGGAGGTCCAAAAACAAATCGAGATCGCACGAAAAACAGCCCAAAACGCAAACCTCCACGTGGGCATCTTCACCGCCGGCCCGGGAAATGTAAACGGACTGGTGGAGAAGGGGTTCTCGTTCATTGCCGTGGGCATGGATTCCATGGCCCTGGGAAACGCAATGAAAGAAATAATGGAAAAAAGTAAGAATTAAAATATTAGCCCACAGAACACACAGAAAACACAGAAAAATAAAAGGATACCCCCCGCCCTGCGGGTTTCTGTGTATTCCGTGTGTTCTGTGGGCTCTATTAAAGTTTTAAAACTCTATCCCAAATCCCTCTACCGGGTGGTAACCCTCTTCAACCATTTTATCACCCTTGAATACCGCCCAGGCCGGAACGCCCTGGTACTCCTTCGTCATCTCGTGCAATTGAAGCGCACTGTTGGCAATTACAAGATAGACCACCTTTTTGGGATTATAAGGGTTGGGAAACACGACGTATAAACCATCGTCGGAATCACCGTACGTCTTCCCCTGCCATTGGAAAAAATTCTTGCCCACCGATAATCCCAACTTCTCCACCAGGATTTTTGTCAACCCATTGTCCGAAGGACCACCCATAACGATCAAATCGGAATTCTCCAACTCCTCCAGCGTGATCTCACTGTCCTTGCGCACCGGCGGCAATATCTCACTGTACCGGTCCGCCAATACCGTCCGGTAACGAAGCGTTAATGTATGATTCGCCTCGATCTGACGCGAGGTCCCGTAAACCGCCAACGTATGATGAAAATCATCGTAAAAATTGGATAACGTATAAAAAGACTCCCGCGACACAGGAATATCATTGCCCGCATTGAAGAAAAGAGCCGCGGGCTTCTCCTTTACGGTGAAAGTAAAGACCTGCTCCGGCTTCGTGACTTCAATCGTCTTCCACTCTTTCACGGTCGCGGTTTCTATGGCCACCGCGGTAAGAAAACCGTAGACATTCGTTTCCGGCTGCCGGACCGTGAGAGTCACTTCCCATTCACCGGAAAGCTCTTTGACCGAGGCGGCGGGCGTGGGTTGAGGCAGGACGGAACGATCCAACCACTGGAGGATGAAAGACTTTAACGGCATTTTCCCCACTTCTTCGGCAGCGGAAATAAATTGCCCGTAGGTCATGGGCTTCTCTTTAAACCGGTCGTGTACCGCGTTCATTAGCTTCGAAAAAACGGCGTTTCCCAGTTTCAAACGCAGTTGGTGCAGAAGGAACGTACCCCGGATACGCGGGACCCGGTAATGGTTGTAACGGTCATAGACCCGCCCGGCGTCGAACGGCGCAACGGCCCCTTCACGGGAGATGTTGTATAATAACTGGTAATTGATCTCCGTCAATTGGTCGCGGAGATAAGTCATGCCCTGCTCTTCCCCTTTGGGCAATCCATCGAGCATCTCCCAGTACGCGGCCGTGCCGCTGACAAACCAGTTCTCTTTGGACGACGCGGGATAAACCGTATTGTGCCACAGGGCACGGGAATCGAATCCGTAAACCTCTTTCACCACGGAAAGGTCGTTTTTGGGAGTCCCGGGACACTCTTTTTTCATCTCCTCTTTCGCCCTGAGCGCTTTGAGCTTATCCGCCACGAATATCGGACTGACCATGGAATAACCCAGGGAAAGATGGGGCGTGGCACCGGGCCAGTCGTGAAGCAAACGCCCGGGACCGGGGAATTTCTCACGCAAGGTCACTTTCCCGAAATGGGCAAGGAAAACAAGCTCTTTGGCCATCTCGGTGGTGGTGATCTTCCCGTCGCAGGCATGGGCGCGGTTAATGGGCGACGACGCCCAGAGATTCACACCGGCGATTGCATCGATCTTGCCGTTGTATTTTCGATAAAATTCATTAAACGCCAGGTCGCGGTTCCAGGGGGTGAAAATAAGATCGTAGGGGGCATTGGCCGCATTGGGAATATATTCCTTGCGCACCTCGTCGTCCTTATTATTGTTGTTACTCCACAAAAATCCTTTCGTACCGCCCGGGAAGTCGCCGGTCCCGCTGCGCCAGAGTTTACTCTTTTTGGTGCCCAACAGGAAAATGGCCGTCTCGTTGGTCTTCGCGTCCCCCATCAACCAGTCGTTGGTATACATGCCGTTGTTTTGAAACGTGAGAATACGCACCGCCTCATCGATACTCGAGGCGTACTGCGCGGCCTTGCGTATCCGGTTGGACTGCGGCGTGCCGTCGATGTCGAAAGGGGTCTGGGAGGTGGTGGTCTCCCCCATCATGATACCCGCGGAATTGATATAAAAATCCGCGCCGGAATGTATACCGCCGGGGAAGGTTTCATAAACGAGACGGTGGCCTTTGTCCGGGATAATATCGCAGATCACGTTCCAGTGGACGCCGGTATACCCGCCCCACATGAATATCTGGCCGAATACGATGCCGCCGTCCGGGGTGGCCGGCCCGTTGGCAAGGAAACCGGAACACTTGTGCTCCCGGTACGGGATATTCAACTCATCCTCGGCGGAAAGGAAACTCTTGCCGCTCAACGCATGACCGGTGCGGGTCAACCCGCTCCGCATCTGCCCGAGATCGATGACGGAATTGAGGGTCACGATATCCAACAGATCCACGGCCCGGTCCTCGAACCGGCCCCCGGCTTTGGCGGCCCCGTCGGCAGTGCCTTTCATCTCGGTGAGGTACTCTTCATCGTATTTCCGCAGCATCAGGGAATCGGTGAGCAGGCGCAGTTGATACCAGCCGTCCTTCACGTCGTTTCGATCGGCCTGGTACGCCAGTTTCTTCATGTAGGAAACGATCTCATCGGCCAGGAGGTAACCGTATTGATAACCCCTTTGGTAGGGCTTTCCCTCGATATGGACGAAAATCCATCCCCTATCGTCGTACCGGAACGCGGGTCCGAACCATTTGACCGTCTCCATGGGGATATAAGCGGAGATATCTTCCACTTTTTCCACCGCGATGCCGTCGAACCAGGCGTTTCCTTTGGCCCTGCCGTTGGCGCCCAGGTGGAGACGCACGCGGTCACGGGACCGGGTGGCGAAAAAAAGGGTTTCTACTTTTTGCCACTCCGAATCGCCGCCGACTGAGGGGGAAGAATTGGTAAAGGGAAAGGATTCCATGGAAAGGCAGGCGGCAACGGGCGTGGGGTAACGGTCCATGGGGCCGGTGACGGCCGATTGGGTCCTGAGCCATCCGCTTAACCGGTACAGGTGCCCCACTTTCAATTGCAGGGGTTGGGACACCACACCGGTTTGCCCCCAACGGTCATGGGCGATCATCAGGCTGTGGTCGCCGGAATGGAAATTGCCTTTGTCGGCGGTTACGGTTATCCCGGCTTTCCCGGTCTCTCCTTCGATTGTCCAATGGACGGGAACCCCCTGCGCATCGAGGGTTTCAAAATCGTTATTCGCCACTTCCACCGGTACATCGCCGGAAAAGAGAGGGAAACCGATCCCGATAGCTGTGAATAAAAATAAAATCAGTAGTTGCTTTTTCACCATTTTTCCTCCATGGATTAATAATGCCGGGTGTCCCGGCTGACTCGAAGGGAGAGTAAGTCTTTACCCTTACCCTTCTATTTTCTTCTCAAAGATCGTGTAGGTTTTCGATGGCGTGGGACCCATCATTTCGATGGTACGGATGGCTTTTACATTGTCCTCCAGTACCCATCCCAGGTCGGAATAGACGAACCCGTTTTCCTGGGTATATATTTTCTGTTTTTTGATCATGGCGCCGTCAAGCCCCAGGTGCTGGTATTTTTTCTTAACCCCCAGGTATCCGAGCCGGAACCCTTTAATACTGCCTTTTGTAAAAAACATCTTAACCAATCGCAGGAATTCCCACCGGCGGAAAGTGCGGCCGGGTTTCATTTTATCGAAGATATTGGGCACCGCGCCCAGGAACGCGGCGGGCTCGCCCTTGATATACAGGAACTGGAACAATCCCTTGTCCAGTATCAGTTTCATGGCTTCGAGGATGGTGTAAAACTCCTCCTCGCTGAAGGGAATAAACCCGAAATTGTCATTCCAGGCGTCGTTGTAAATCTCGAGCATCTCCTTTTTCCGTATTTCGTAAGGGCGCTCATCCCAGCTTTCGATGGTGATATTGTAACGGTCGATGATCTTCTGGACCACCCGCTCCAGTTTCTCCTCCATGGGATTCATCACCGGGACTTCCCATGAAAAAACCTTCTTGATGGGTTCAAGTCCCGCGCCCAGCATTAATTTTTCATAGTATCTCTTATTGTAACTGTAATAGATCACGGGGCGGGTATCGAACCCATCGGTCATGATGCCGGGGGTGGCTTCATTGACGGGCAAATTCTGCGGTCCCCTCATGGTATCCATGCCCCGGGCATGCAACCACTCCCGGGCGGCGTTGACCAGGGCATCGGTCACGCGTTGATCGTCGATACTCTCAAAATGACCGAAAAAACCGACTTTATCATTCCAGTGCTTGTTATGATCATGATTGACGAAGGCAACGCAGCGGCCGACGATTTCTTTGTCCCGGTAGGCCAGGAAAAACTTAATTTCCGCATGTTTGAAAAAGAGGTTCCGGGGCTCGAAAAATCCCGTTATCCCGACCAACCGGAACCCCAGGTACTCGTAATCGAAGAGAGGAATATATTGAGGCTCATCGTGGTAATGTTCCCAATGGAAATCCACAAATTTTTTCAAGAGCTTCCGGTCCTGCCTGGTTTGATTTGAAAAGGCAACGATTTCCAACCCGTTTTCCTTTGCTGTGTAGATGCTTTCGTTATCGGCCTGCAATGTGTTCCTCCATTAATTAGCCACAGCGTCACAAACCGCCGTATACCGTTTTTCGCGGCTAATCTTAGTAAATATCATTTTTTATTTGTTCACCTGGAAGGTGGTATCGCCTTTTTCGAAAAAGTTGATGATCTGGCGAATGGCTGCAATACCGGCGTTGACATTTGCCTCTTCGGTCTGTGCACCCATTTTCTTGGCGGTAAAGAAACACCGCGTACCGAATTTTTCCGTCAGTTCCGCCTGGATAGAGGGTGCCACGTCGGCGCCGTAATAGAAATCCTTGCGTTCGTCCATTATTTTTAAGAGGGAGGGTTCATCCACGACTTCCGCCCTGGCGGTATTGACGACGGTGGCTTCTTTGGGCATCCGGGACATAAGGCCGTGATTCACCAGTCCCAGGGTCTCTTTCATCTTGGGGAGGTGGACGGAGACGTAATGGCAGGTTTCATACAATTTTTCGACGGAACCCACGGGAGCGACACCGTCGGCTTTCATTTTTTCATCGGCGACGAAAGGATCATAGGCATAGACATCCATCCCGAAGCCTTTTGCGATGGTGTTGACCATCACGCCGACATTACCGTAGGCATGAAGTCCGAGTTTTTTCCCTTTTAATTCGGTCCCTGATTTCCCGGTATAACCCCTCCGCGCCAGGTTCAACATGAGGCCGAACACCAGTTCGGCCACGGCATTGGAATTCTGGCCGGGGGTATTCATGACCGCAACGCCGTGGTCGTTGGCGGCGGCGAGGTTTACATTATCGAAACCGGCACCGGCCCGTACGACTACTTTTAATTTTTTCGCGGCGGCGAATACCCCGGGCGTCACCTCATCGCTGCGCACGATTAATGCATCCACATCGGCGGCGGCGCTGAGGAAATCCCCGGTTTCGGTATATGATTCCAGTAACACCAATTCGTAACCGGCTTCCCCGGCTATGGCGGCAATACTGTCCACCGCATCTTTGGCAAACGGTTTAAATGTTGCGACTAAAACTCTTTTAGACATACGTCACCCCTTGTTTGAATTAATGTTCGCTTTAAAATAGTCATACTTGATTTTAATTCATAACACCCCCTTTTGTCAAATAAAAAATGAGAAGAAAAGAAGTGCCTGGGTATCTAAAGAGAACGCGCCCGCGGCGCAACGCATCTTTAGGGCGCTTTTTCCAACAAATGACCGGTGAGACGGAGCAGCTCGATCTCCTTGATCTTGGCCTCGTACCTGGCCGTGGCGACATTGCCGCGGGAACGGATCAGGTTCAACTGCGCCTCACGAAACTGCGTGGTGGTTACCTGGCCCAATCCGTACAACTCCCGGGTCCGCTTGAAATTCAACTCCGCGGCCTCGACGTACTTCTTCTCCAAATCCCACACCGATAAACTGTTCCGGTAGGATTCATATGCACTGATCACCTCTTTCTCCAGGTTCAACCGCGTCCGGGCCAGGGTCAATTCCCGGTTCTCCCGCCGGAGCCCGGCATTCCGGCTCGCAATCCTGTTCTTAAACCCGTTAAAGATATTGAAACTCAACGTCGCACCCAACCGCAAGGAAGGCTCGGCATCGCTGAAACCGATACTCAACCGCGGCGCGGTCCGGCTGTACCCGAATGAACCGGAAAAATCCAACCGGGGCAAGAAACGGGAACGCTCAATCCTGAGATCATACCCCGACTGGACCCACTGCTTTTGCGCCGCCAGGTATTCGGCATTGCCCGAAAGAGCGGCGGACTTTAATGTTTCCAGGTCGATGTTTTCCCGGAACTCCACGTCGGTATCCACGGTAAAGTCAAGATCGACCTCCCGGTCAAGCAGCACATTCAGGTTCCGCCGGGTCTCATCCCAGAGAAACGTCGCCTGGATCACGGTTACCTGGTCGGCGCGGTAATCCACCTGGGCGGCGAGCACATCGACGGTCCGCGCCTGACCGTAGGCGGAACGCTTTTCCGCCCGGGCCAGCCGCTCTTCGGAGATGGATAACAACTCCCGAGCGATCCGGAGGTTTTCATAGGCCGACGCCGCGGCATAAAACGCGCTGCTCACCTGCAGCAGCGTGGCCTCGATGGCATTACGGGCCTCCAACTCACCCAGTTCGCCCCCCACTTGCAGGTTCTTGAAACGGTAAAGGTTCCCCAACCCGTCGAACAGGGTGTAAGTGACCTGGACACCGGCATCGGTGGTGGTGGTACTGTCCCCGGGGCCGGAAACGTCGTCCCGGAACGCGGTACCGGTGGACACGCCGACAACGGGCAGCAGGTCCGCATTGCCGATGTGGACGTTATTCCCGGCAATGGCCGCGGTGTTCCGGGCGATCCTGACCTGGTGGTTCTTTTCCAGGGCAATGGATATGGCCTCTTCAAAACGCAGCGGCTCTTCGGGGTAACCGACCCCCCACATCAACAGTATCGATAATAGAAAAAGTGTTATATGTTTCAGTGTTATATGTTTCATTGTTCAAACGTCCTAACAGGGGCCTTCGGATTGTTCGCGGGCGAAAATCTCCTCGCGCACGGCGGGTTCGACGGCCTCGGGCGCCAGTTTCAATCCTTTGAAAAACCGGAAGAAAAAGACCTTTGTTTGATTTAATACCACCAGTAACGCCGGCAGCATGACCAGGGTCAGCAGGGTACCGAAAAGCAGTCCGTAAGCAACGGAAATCGCCATGGGCGAAAGGAACTGCGCCTGGTGACTGGTCTCGAAGATCAGGGGGCCCAACCCGGCAATGGTGGTAAGCGAGGTCAGGAGCACGGGACGAAGACGGGTAACGCCGGTTTCGTACAGGGCATCGTTAAAGGGCATGCCCTCTTTGAGTTTCCGGTTAAATGCACTGACCAGCACCAGCGAATCGTTGACGACGATACCGGCCAGGGCAATGGCACCGAACCAGGAGAGCACGGAGACGATGTATCCCTGGATAAAATGTCCCCACAAGACGCCGATGATACTGAACGGGATCAACAGGAACACGATGATGGCCTGGCTGAAGGAGCGGAACGTAATCACCACGATCAAGAACATCATGATCAGTATGGGCGGTACCACGCGGGCGACGGATTTAACGGTTTTCAGGTTTTCCCGGCTCTGGCCTTCGAGCATGAACCGGATGTCGGGATATTGTTTAATAATACCCGGTAAGATGTCTGCCTGGATATCGGCGATAATATCGGGGACGGAGTCCTTTTTACTGGCGATATCGGCTTCTACCTTGACCACCCGTTGGGCATCGATGTGGTTGACCGACATAACGCCGCGCTGGATGGAGAAGTCGGCGATTTCGCGCAGCGGGTATTCCCTGCCCCCGGGCAGGCGAATACGCATATCTCCCAGTTTCTCGACGGAACTGCGGTCCTCCTGGGTGTAACGCACCCATATCTTTATTTCGTCGATTCCCCTTAAAATGCGCTGGGCTTCCCCGCCGAAAAAACCGGACCGCACCTGGTCCACGACATCGGCACTGGTCAACCCCAGGGCAAAGGCACGCTCCTTTAACCGCACGCTCACTTCCCGGAGACCGGGGGGATCGTCATCGACCACGTCTTTTAGTTTTTCCACTTTTTTTAATTCGGATTTTAATTTGTCCTTGGCCTCCCTCAACTGCTCCAGGTTGTTGCTGGCCAGGCCGATGGAAATGGGTTTGCCCCAGAACCCCTGACCGCCGAATTCCAGTTTCTCGGCCCCGGGCACTGTGCCCACCTGTTTACGGAAACGGTTGGTGACTTCCATGGAATCCCAGTCGCGGTACTCGCTGCTGATAAGGGTGACGTTGAGGTCCCCCTGGTGGGTGGCGGGACCGATGCGGCGGGCAATGGCCAGGATGAGGTCGCTGTCGTCGCCGGGATGTTCCTGCTTGTAAATCTCGTTCACTTCCCATATTTTGGTTTCCATTCCGGCCAGCAGTCGATCGGTAATGGCCGCCGTTGTACCGGCGGGCATTTCCAGGGTCACCTCGACGCTGCGGCGCTCGATGTTGGGGAAGAAAGTGGTCTTGATAATACTGCCCTTGAGCGCACCGATGGTGATGATAAAGAGTGCGGTGGGTATGGCGATGGCGATGACGGGTTTAGCGATTATATAGCGAAGCATGGGACCGTACACTTTTTCCCGGAGGGCCCGGAGCACTTTGTCCGCCCCGCGCTCGATGAAGGTTTTTTTATTTGCCTCGGAACACAGCGCTTTTGAATGAGCAATGTGGGACGGCAGGATAAACGTTGCTTCCACCAGGGAGAAAAGCAAGGTGGCGATCACCACGAAGGCCAGGTCCCGGGTACGGTCGCCCAATCCCCCTTCCAGGAAGAAAAATGTAACGAAGATCACCACGGTGGTTAAAATAGAAGCCACCACGGAGGGTAGTACCTCCACGGCCCCCTTGACTGCCGCGGAGATGGGTTTTTCTCCTCTTTCATGGTGCTGGTAGATGTTCTCACCGATGACGATACCGTCGTCCACGAGTATTCCCAGGACCAGGATCATGCCCAGCAGGGACATGACGTTGATGGTGAGGGTGGAAAAGGGAGCGATCATGCACAAACCGGCAAAAGAGATGGGGATGGACAGGGCCACCCAGAAAGACATCCGCACGTTAAGCGAGAGTGAGAGGAACAGGAGGACCAGGATCATACCCAGGATTCCGTTTCGGGAGAGGATATCTATGCGTTCCCGGATGATCTCGGACCCGTCCCGCACGACATAGGCCCGGACATCGGAGTGCCCGGCGTTAAATTTTTCCAGGTATTCTTTTACGGTGCGGGCAACAAAGAAGAGGTCTTCCTGGTTGGTATTCTGTATGGTGACCCGGACGGCGGGCCGGCCGTCATGATACACGCGGTTGGGGTTTTCAGACCAGCGGTCGATCAGGTCCGCCACGTCCTTGAGCCGGATGACCACGCCGTCGGGAGTCGATTTCAACACATGATTGCCCAGTTCTTGAGCGTAATACCCCTTGACATTGGCCCGGATCAACAATTCCTCTTCGCTGCCTTTTATTTTGCCGCCGGTCATCCTGACGTTGGCTTTCCTGACGGCCAACAATATGTCCTGGAAGGTCAGACCGTAGGCCCTCAGGTCGCGCTCCCGCAGGGCGATTTCGATTTCCTCGTCCGGGAACCCGCTGAGGGATATCTTCGAGATACCGTCCACCGCCAGTAGATCCCGTTCCGCCCGGCGGGCCAGTTGTTTCAGTTCCCCCAGATCGACATTTCCGGCCAGGACAAAATCGATGGCAAAATTGCGCGGTTCCTGGCGATAGATGGTCAGGCGCTCCATGCTGGCGGGGAAAGAGCTGACCTGGTTGACGGCATTTTTCACATCCTGGAGTACCACGTCGATATCGTAATCGGTGAGTACCCGGACCGTGATCATACAACTGTTTTCGTTGGAAACCGATTCCACCCGCTCGATGCCGGTGATTCCCTTCAGGTTGTCTTCGATCTTGAGTACGATGGCCTCTTCGATCTCCTCGGGGGAAGCGCCGGGGTAAAATGCCTGGATGTTGATGATCTGGCTGGGCCTCAGCGGGAAAAACGTGGTTCGCATGCTTGAGAACCCCACCCAGCCGAAGAGGAAAATCGCCACCAGCAGTACGTGCCCCAGGATGGGGTACTTGATAAAGAGGCTGATGAGTTTTTTCATAACGTCTCCTTTCCCCCGGGCAGGGTCTGCACGTTCCGCGAGACCTGCTGTTCCTCCGTGGATTGGGGTAATATCAATCCTTCCCGTGCTTCGGCCCATACTTCGCCCAGTATTTTCGTCCCGTCGGGGAGGCCGCGTACGAAAGCGGTATCTCCTCTTTCAGCCACGACCCGGACGGATTTTAATACCAGTTCCGCGTTTTCCACGACAAAGAGGCGATTGTTTCCCACCAGCAGCTCTTTGGAGACGGCCACGGCATTGGAAACGGGCGCGCCGGCGGTTTGGGCCGTCATGTACATCCCGTCGCGCAGTTTGGGCTCTTTCAGATGGATGTATACTTTGACGGTCAGGGAGGTAGGGTCCAGTACGCGGTTTATGCGTTGGATACGTCCTTGAAAGCTCCCCTGGACATCGTCGCTGGTGAGGGTGACGGTTTCCCCGGCGTCGAGACGGTTGGCATCGAAAAGACTGACGGATGCTTCCATTTCGTATAAGCCGGTATCGATGAATTCGCCCAGTTTCTGGCCCACGCGCACCAGGGTGCCGGGGTTGATCGAGGCCTGGCTTACCACGCCGTTAAAGGGGGCGCGGATGGTATATTTCGAGAGTGTGGTTTCCATGCCTTTGATGACATAGTATTGGTTGTAAATATTCCGGGAGGCGATATAGTAGCGTTCTTTGTCGCCGGCCGGCGTGGGCAGGGGGGACAGGGCTTTTTGCAGGTCCATATTTTTCAGGTAGTTTTCCCACCGTTGGGTGCTTTGTGGAAAATCGATGGACAGGTCGGGGAGGAGCAGGGTCAACTGGTTGAGCAGGCTGCTTTTCTGGGCCAGAACGCTGTTTTTGTAGACCCGGTCGTCGATTTTGATGATCACGTCATCCCGGTTGAACCGGGTCCCTGCCCTGAACCGTTTGGGGGTATCGAGGAGGACCCCGGAGACTTCGGCGAACATTTCCACTTTATCGTAAGCGTACAACGGGCCGCTCATTTCGATGGGGATATCGATATCCTTATTTTGAACGGTAATGACGGGAACGGTTTTTTGTTGGGTATTTTCGGTTTTACGGCGCATGGGTTCTTTCTGGTTGCTGAGTATATTACCGATAACGAAACCCGCTGCGATGACGAAGGCGGCCATTATCCATACCCATTTATTTTTATTCATCGGACCTCCTGGTTATTTGATGTTTTCTTCCGCGCATTACGCGGCGATTTGGGGTATTTATTTTTTAACAAATTAAAATACCATTTCTTGCAGATAAAGTAAAGGGTTATGAGAAGCATCAATTCTAATTTTACCACGAAGGACACGAAGAGCACGAAGGGAGAGGGGAGAGGGGAATTAGGTACAGCAGTTGATGGGTGTGGGTTTCCGGTTTTCGTCGATGGCGACGAAAACCACTTCCGCCTCGGTGACCTTGACGACTTCAAGGTTTTGTATCCGCAGTGCCTCCACGGAAATTTTAACGGTCACGGAGGTTCGTCCGATTTTAACGGTTTCGGAATAAAAGCTGACCACATCGCCCACGAACACGGGTTCATGGAAGACCACTTTATCCATTGCCACGGTGACAAAATTAAACAGTCCGCAGGATTCGCGGGCTTCGATAGCGGCGGCCAGGTCGATATGACTCAGGATGACGCCGCCGAAAATGGTCCCGTGCCTGTTGGTATCGCGGGGCAGCAGGGTTACCCGCAGTGCGAGATTACGCGTATCTTTCATCTTTTTAATGCACCGTTGCGGCTAATTTCTCAATCTCTTTCTTAGGGAAGCCGGTTGCTTCTACGATGATATCCATGTCCACTCCTCTTTTTATCAATCTCCTGGCTGTGTCAAGTTTTTCCTCTTTTCTTCCCTCTTTTATTCCATCTTTTTTTGCGATTCGTTCCCAACTGGTTACGTATGCCATTTTATATTCCTCCGACCGTCAGTTCTTATCTTCATCCGATAAGACCGCCACCCTACCCGGCCGATTCCTTTTTTCTTTTTGTTTTTCATACTCTATATAATATACGAAAACCCTGAAAAATTCAATAAAAAAGATGAGCCATTCTTCCCGCAAAAAACAATGTTTGCGCAGCCCGCGCAAACGCAGTGTAAAAACAGGCGCATACCGGAGAAATCCGTCGGAATCCTCTTTATTACTTTACTCTCCCATTAAACGGTGTTTGAGTGGAAAACAGGTCAATCATCCATGACGGCGCGATGTCGCCCGGAGGCGATGAAAAAACAACGGAATTCCACTAAAGGAACAGGCGGCAGACTTAAGAGTCAAACCATTTTGAGCATCTGCATGAAGATACAGATCAACTTGCCAGGAAAGCCTGGCCGACAATTTTAAAATCATTTGTTTGCTGGTGGGCTAATTTATATCTTATGCGCTCAAATCTTTTTATCACCTCAGGTGCATAGAGGCGTTCCCCGCAGTGGAGG
>Ga0210082_1000153_pt1 | contig 14583 bp, 12 predicted proteins | sample White_ThreeSqA_D_2_FD_185592 | JGI IMG/M metagenome (GOLD analysis project Ga0210082, IMG submission 185592) | Wetland microbial communities from the San Francisco Bay, California, USA, that impact long-term carbon sequestration -... | ecosystem: Environmental > Aquatic > Marine > Wetlands ... | reverse complement strand
GATTACCAAGGCAACCCAGAGAGGGAACAGAAACTTAGCCAAAAAGCTTCAATACCTTCTCACTTCATCATTCGATGCAAAACTATTGGCTGTAAAGAAGGTAACGTCAAACAAAGGTAAACGAACGTCGGGAATCGACAGGAAACTATGGTCAACACCGTCAAGCAAGTACAAAGCGGCCCTTAGTCTCAAGACCAAAGGATACAAGGCAAGTCCGCTGAGACGAATCTACATCGAGAAGAAAGGGAAGAAAAAGAAACGCCCCCTGGGAATTCCAACGATGTATGATCGGGCAATACAGGCCCTCTATGCCATGGCATTGGACCCCATCGCAGAAACAACAGCAGATAAAACCTCATTCGGTTTCAGGAAAAAGAGAAGTACACAGGATGCAGCTCAACACATATTCAATTACTCCGCCTTAAACAAGGGTAACCAATGGATACTGGAAGGCGACATTAAAGGGTGCTTCGACAATATCAACCACCAATGGCTAATGGAAAACATACCAATCGAAAAAAAGATACTAAAACAATTACTCACAGCAGGATTCATCTACAAAAGAAAACTATTCCCCACAGAAACCGGAACTCCGCAAGGCGGAATTCTATCGCCTATCATGGCTAATATCACGCTGTCAGAAGAGAAAACACTCATCACAAACATCGACGACGGATTCGACTTCCTGGGATGGAGTTTCAGGAAATACAACGGCAAACTATTGATAAAACCCTCGAAAGACTCAATCAGAAAAGTAACGGAAACTCTCAAAACGATGATTCGCCTACACAGGGGTAAATCTCAAACAGAACTGATAAAGAGCATCAATCCCATCATCACCGGATGGACTAACTATCACAAAACCGCCTGCGCAAAGAAAATCTTTGCAAAACTTGACAATGCCATATTCAACACCCTATGGAGATGGGCCAAACGAAGACACCCCAACAAATCCAGGAAATGGATTAAAAACCGATACTGGAAAAGGACGCTCTTCAACAACTGGATATTCAGCGATGGAAACATCGAACTCAAACGGGCAGCCCATACAAATATTGTCCGCCACAGGATAATAAAGTTTGACGCCAACCCATATTTACCGGAGTTCAGACGTTACTATTATTACAGAGATCAGCAAAGAATGCAAGGAAGAAAATACGAAGTTGCCGCCAATGGAATATTTGGTGAATGAACTGCTTGAGCGGAGTGCGGTGAAAGTCGCACGCTCCGTTCTGAGGGGGGGGCGAGGGAGCAATCCCTCGTCCCTACCCGACCAAGGATTACCGGGATTAAAAGATTCGGGACGATTTCATGAGATTCTTTGGGTGGGGATTACCAGCATTTTATCCTACGAATTCCAGTATCCCTGAAACCCCGCTCTCCGGCCTGAGGGTTACTTCCGGCCTGACTCCTTCCTTTCTTCTATTTGTTGTTATTCCCGTTTTCCTTCGAGAGCATGGCTTTGACGGTTTCGGTGACGGAACGGAAATCCACTTTGCCGCTGCCCATCTTGGGCAGTTCCTCGATCACGATAAACTGTTTGGGTATCTCGATGGGCGACAATTTTTCCGCCATTTGCTTCAGGATTTTTTTCTCATCAACCGCTTTCGTAACCGTGGCCACGATCCTGGCACCCTTTAAGAAATCCGGGACCTCCACGACACAGCAGTCCACATCGTCAGGCAATAACTCCACCAGGACACTCTCGACACGGACCATGGAAACCATTTCACCGCCGATCTTGACAAAACGTTTCAACCGGCCTTTGTGCCACAAATAACCATCCTCGTCGAACATACCCATATCGCCGGTATCGTACCAACCGTCCTTGATGCGCAGCGAAGTCTCTTCGATATCGTCGAAATACCCTTTCATCACCAGATCGCCCTTGACCAATATCTTTCCTTCCTTTCCCGGCGGCAGCGTTTCGCCCGAATTAATATCGGTGATTTTCACCTTTACACTGGGAAAGACTTTCCCGATACTACCCGGCCGGTTGTTTTCACCCATGTTCAGCGATACCACGGGACTGGTTTCGGTACAACCGTAACCTTCATAGACCACCAGGTTATGCTTTTTCTTGTATCCTTCCCGCAGGGCGTCCGGGGTTTTGTCCGCACCGGTAACGGCAATACGGATACTCTCGAAATCACCGGGCTTCGACCTTCTCAAATACCCCATGAAAAAGATCGGCGTTCCCACCATAATGGTCACTTTCTCTTCCCTGACCACGGACACGACCTTCTCGTAATCCAGTGGGTTGGGATAGGTGACGGCGGTGAGTCCCCTCAGAAGCGGGAGCCAGCACGTCACATTATGACCGAATACATGGAAATACGGGAGATTGGATAATATAATGTCCTCATCCTTCAAATCCAATACCACGAAAATATCCTTGATATTGGAACCCAGGTTCCGGTGGGTCAACTGGACGGCCTTCGGGTCTTTTTCACTGCCGCTGGTAAAGAGAATCACAACGTTGTCATCGGGTTCGCCCTGGTGGACCATTTTTAACAATACTTTGGTGGGCATTTTCGATTTCACGGCGGCCCGGAGCTTGTCCTTGGTGGTAATGTGCTCCATGATATCTTCGAGGAAAACCATTCCCGGCACCAGCCGGCAGCCGATCTTCTCGCACAGGGCCCGCGAGGTCAGGATGGTTTTGAAACCGCACTTCTGCTGGGCATATTCGCAGTTGTTCGCGGCGCCGGTGGAATAGTTGATCATTACGGGTACTTTCCCCGCCATGACGGTACCCAAAATCGCGAGCATGGCACCGGCGGAATTGGGGACCATGATACCTATAAATCCATCCTTCTTATAGGCTTTGATCTTTTCCATCAGCATTAACGATGCGATCAGGGTCCGGGAAAAAGGAAGACGTGTTTCCCTGGCACGATCGATTATTGCCAACTTTTTACCGTTCTTTTTAGCCGTCCTGATAAACTCATGGTGAAGCAGCATATTTAGCCTCCATTTTTGATTTTTTCTTGACACCTGTAACTATACCATAAAAGTAATTTTTTTGAAAGCGGTATATCGCCTGAAGCAGAATTTCCGATTTTGATTTTTTAGCCACTAAGGCACTAAGCCACTAAGGCACAAAGGAAAAATAAACTACAACCTTCGTGCCTTCGTGTCTTCGTGGCTAAAAATACTTAAATACAATCGGCCGCGATCTCGGCGATGTCCCTCACATTATGGTCTTCATCCTTGCCTTTGTCCTTGATGCCGTCTTCCAGCATGGTCATGCAGAAGGGGCAGGCGGTACAAACCGTTTCCGCCTTCGTGGCCAGGGCCTGGTCGGTGCGGTAATGATTGACCCGCGTGCCCAGGTGCTCTTCGGTCCACATCAGGCCGCCCCCGGCACCGCAGCAGAAACTGTGGTAGTGATGGTTCTTCATCTCGGAAATCTTACCGCCGGATTCGGCGATCACTTCCCGCGGCGCATCGAGAACACCGTTGTGCCGGCCCAGGTAACAGGGATCATGGAAAGTGACGGCGAATTCTTTCTTTTGTTTCATGTTCAATTTCCCGTCTTTGATCAATTGGGCGATAAATTCCGAATGGTGAACCACTTCGATATTCCAGTCCTCGATTCCCGCCTGTTTCGCCAGTTGGGGGTATTCATGCTTAAATGTATTGTAACCGTGAGGACAGGTGAGCAGCATCTTTTTCACCCTGTACCGCTGCAAGACTTCGATGTTCTGTTGGGCCGTCATCTGGTAGAGGTACTCGTTGCCCAGCCGCCGCGCATGATCGCCGCAGCAATTCTCCTCGGCGCCGAGAATACCGAAATTCACACCCGCTTCCTTGAGCACTTTCAACATCGCATGGGTCACCTTCTTCCCCCGTTCGTCAAAGGCACCGGCACACCCCACCCAGTAGAGAATATCCACATCCGGATCCTGTGACATGACTTTTAAATCCAGGCCCTCGGTCCAATCGGCACGGGTGGCGGAACCGAAACCCCAGGGATTGCTGTTGGTCTCCATGCTCTTGTAAAACTGGTTGAGTTCCGTGGGGAATTTCGCTTCCATCAGGGTCAGGCTTTGTCTCAGCCCGAGGATCTTGGGCAGGTGCTCGTTTTTCACCGGGCATACATACATACAGGCACCGCAGGATGTACAGGTCCAAATTTCGTCCGGTGCATAGACACGTTCCATCAACGGTTCCAACACGTTGTCCCTGTCTTTGAGCACCGCGCGGCCGTCTTTGAGCATCTCTTTTTTTACGTTAAGGATAATGTTCTTGGGAGAGAGGGGTTTTCCCGTCCGGTTGGCGGGGCAATAATCATCACACCGTCCGCACTCCATGCAGGCAAAACCGTCGAAGAGATCGCGCCAGGTCATGTCCCTGAAATTAACCACGCCGAAACTTTCGGCGTTTTCATCTTCCAGGTTCAGGGGCTTGATAATACCTTTGGGATTGTAATCCTGGAAAGCGATATTGACGGGCCCGGCGATCATGTGCAGGTATTTTGACCGGGGCACGTAAACCACGAAGACAAAGACATTCAGGATATGGAGCCACCAGGTGATCTTCACCACCGTCATATTGACGGGCAGGACGGCGGAAATCCAGCCGCCCACCGCCCGGCTCGCAAAGGCCGAATAGGCGTGAGCCGGCGAATGGGCGATGGCCGCGCCTTCGTAAAGGAAGTAAGTCAGGGTAACGGTAACCAGAAGTAAATAAATATAAATGGATTCCACCGACGGATAGGTATAGGATTTAATTTTGACCACCCACCTGCGAATGACAAAATACAACACGCCCACCAGCACCATGATACCGAAAACATCGGCCCAGGCGCTGTGAAAATGCCGCAGGCCCCCATGGCCGAAGAGATTCAGGCCCTTTTTATACCCGGTGAGAACATGGTTCAGACTGACGGTATCGAAGGTAAGAGAGCCGTAGAGGAAAAAGAAATGAACAAGGCCGGTAAAAACCCTTTCTCTTTTGACCGAACATCCCAGGAAAAAAAACGAACCGACAGCATCGGCAATACGTTTAAACGGCCGGTCGAAACGCTCCTCGGGCCGGCCCAGTTTGACCAGTCGATACCTGAGATAAAGGGGGCTGAAAAAGCCGTAGACGGTTAAGATCAAAATAACGGTAAAGATAATGGTTTCGACAATATGCAGCATGTTTACTCCTTTTCTTTCAGTTATTATGTTAACATTCCAACTTAATATTCTAGTTTATCATAAAACGAATTCCGGTGCAATCGATTTTTTTTTTGAATTTTGAATTTTCTTTGTTGACATTTAAAATGAACTGTGATAAATTATACACTTCAATTAGGAAGCGAGGGACGTTAGCTCAGTTGGCAGAGCCCCGCCCTTTTAAGGCGGTTGTCGCTGGTTCGAGCCCAGCACGTCTCAAATTGTGGCCCGTTCGTCTATCGGTTAGGACACAGGGTTTTCAACCCTGTAAGAGGAGTTCGATTCTCCTACGGGCTACATCTCACCTCCTTTTTACCCTCCTTTTTGGTTCAATTTTTTATGCACACGAGTAGGGGCGCAGCAGGCTGCGCCCCTACTACCCGAACCCCTTCCAATTAAAATCAAAATCTGGTATAATCAATTTTCAGGATTAAATCCTCCGCCGCAAGGGCTTCGTGTCTTCGTGGCTAAAAAAATAGGAGCCAACATGAAAAAAACAATCGTTTTATTGATTTCCCTTTTTATCGGTTTCACCGTTCTCCTCTCCGCCCAACAGAAAAACAAAGTGAAATACACAACGCGGAAAGGCGACAAGGTATTCGGAGAGATATTGGAGAAGCAGGCAAAGGTACAGGAGAAAAAAGACGAGGAAACAGGTAAAATTCGCCAACGCCAGGCAAAAGAAGCTGGAGAAGAGGACCAACGAATGATACTAAGCGACTCCACCGGCCTTTTCCCCCCAAAATCCCCGGAAGAGTTCAAGCAATATTTCTATTTCCCCCCGCAGGCCCAGGACTTTACCAACACGTGCTGGACTTTCGCCGCGACCTCGTACCTGGAGTCCGAGATTTTCCGGCTCACCGGTAAAAAAATAAAATTGTCCGAAATGTGGGCGGTCTATTTCGGGTTGATCGATAAGTGCCGCCGGTATATCGATGAACGCGGCAATTCCCATGTCGCCGGGGGCGGCGAACCCATTGCCGCTGTCCACACCTGGAAACAACACGGCATCGTTCCCCTGGACGTCTACCCCGGTGTTTTGGAGAAAGGTGACAGGCACAATCATGCCCCCATGATGGAAGAGGTTATAAGCTACCTGACTTACATCAATAGAAACAACCTCTGGAATGAGGAAGAAAATATGAAACACATTACCCTGATCCTCGACAATCACCTGGGCAAGCCGCCCGAATCCTTCACTTACAACGGGAAAACCATGACCCCCGTGGAATTCTTACAAAACGAAACCGGCCTCAACCCGGATGATTACTATTCCGTGATATCCACCCTTTACTTCCCCTTTTACACCAAAGGGGAGTTCAGGGTGCCGGACAACTGGTCGCACAGCAAGGAGTACATCAACCTGCCGTTGGATGTGTGGTACGGCATCGTGAAAAAAGCCGTCCCGGCCGGGCAAACCCTGGTCATGGTCGGCGACGTTACGGAAGCCGGGAAACTGGCCGAAGCGGACATCGCCTTTATTCCCACCTTCGACATCCCGGAAAAATACATCGATCAGGACTCCAGGGAATACCGGATATACAATAAAACCACCGAGGACGATCACGCGATTCACGTGGTGGGTTACAAGCAGGTCAAAGGAAAAGACTGGTATTTAATAAAGGACTCCGCCCGTTCCTCCAGGTACGGCAAATACCCCGGGTATTACTTTTTCAGGGGAGATTTTATCAAATTGAAAATGCTGGCCATTACCGTTCACAAAGACTTGCTGAAAGACATTTTACCGAAATTGAAGAAATAAAAACGCCGCGAAACATTGCTTTTATCTTAAAAATTTAGTAGAATAGGGTTTAATTTTGCACAGGAGGAAACTGAAGTGTCTAAAGTATGCGATGTATGTGGAAAAAAGCCGATGTCCGGCAACAATGTGAGCCACTCTCATAAATTGACCAAACGGAGATGGCTGCCCAATTTGCAGAAAGTAAAAGTCCAGGTGGAAGGAGGGGGTACCAAGAAGATAAGAGTATGCACCTCCTGTATCCGCTCCGATAAAATCGCCAAAGCAGTAACATAATAAACCGGCAGTTGGTGATGACGGGTTTCGGTAACGATTTATCCGGGAAAAAACGCGTGGGCATTATCGGCGGTAATATGCCCGATGCCGGGTCCCTGGAAAACGCCGAACGAATGGGCGAGCTCATCGCCCGGAACGGCTATATCCTGGTTAACGGCGGAATGAGGGGCGTCATGGAAGCATCGGCCCGCGGTGCAAAGGCCGCCGGCGGTTTCGTTATCGCAATCACCCCCGGAAAATCCAGGAACGAAGGAAACCCCATCTCCGATATCGTTATCCCCACCGGGCTGGGGTATATGCGAAACCCCATGGTAATCCTTAATTCCGACATCCTGGTGGCCATCGACGGCAGCTACGGCACGCTGTCGGAAATCGCCTACTCCCGGATATACAACCGCACGGTTTTCGGTCTGAACACCTGGAACATCGAAGGCGTTATCCCACTGGCCACCCCCGAAGACGTTATTCAACGAATCAACGACTATTTTAAGCAATAGATTATCAATTGGTAACCAATTATAAGATCATCGTTCATTTCGACGGCACCCGTTACAGCGGGTGGCAGTACCAGGCCCCTCCCACCAAAACCATCCAGGGCGAATTGATGCGGGTCCTCCGGGTCATCGCCAAAAAACGGGTGGTGGTCACCGGGAGCAGCCGTACCGATGCGGGGGTCCATTCCAGCGGCCTGACCGCCAATTTCCATTTAAAAGTAAAAATCGCCCCCGATTCCCTCAGGAGGGCCCTGAACTCCCTGCTTCCCGAAGATATTCGCATAATGGAATGCGAAGCCATGGACCGCTCCTTTAACGCCCGGTTCAGCGCCAGGGGCAAAGTCTATGTCTACCGCATCTTTTTCGGTCAGACCCTTTCACCCTTCATCGGCCGCTTCGTACACCATATCCCCTACCCCCTCAACCTACGGCAAATGCGAAAATGCATCCCTTATTTCATCGGTGAGAAAAATTTCAGTTCTTTCACCTCCGACGACCCCGAGAAGAACCGCATCCGCGAGATATCCGAATTTACCATGCGCGTGCGGGGAGAGGAGATCACGTTTACTATTGCCGGGAAGAGTTTTTTAAGGTACATGGTGCGGAACATCGTGGGAACCATTATCGATGTGGGAAGAGGGAAACTAAAACCCGGGGACATCCCCGCCATATTCGATGCCAAAGACCGCCGCGAAGCCGGCCAGACCGCCCCGGGCAAAGGCCTCACCCTCGCAAAAGTGGATTATTAATATTATTTAGCCGCGAAGAAACGCGAAGGGAACGCGAAGAAAAAAAAGGACAGCCGCTTTTTCAAGCGGCTGCCCCGAATATTATGGAAGGATAATTACAATTTACTGGATGTTTACCGTGTAATCCTCTACTTCGCCGTAGGTAAAGGTTCCGCAGTAAGTGGGATAACCGCCGTACCTCATCGTTACCCTCATACGGGTGTTTCCACTGGTCGCCGACGAAGGAACGGTGAAACTGCCGGACTTAGTGCTGCTGCCGGAACCGCTGTAAACCTGCTCACCCGAATCGGCAAAATCGCCGTCATGGTTCAAGTCGATCCAGATTCTCCAGTACTCCGTATAGGAACTGCCCGAGAATCCCGGGACCAACTGGTAACTCACCGATCCTCCCTTGGTCAAAGTGGCGGATTGGGCCGTGAAATCGGTATAACCTGAGGCACCGGAACTGTTGTTAATACTACCGACCTGTACACGGGAAATCCACTCGTAACTATAGTTGTTCCCGGAGGATGTACAGTAAGAAACGGTTTGCACCTGGACCGTGATATAGTTGGACTTGGTTTCGCCGTCGCTGCCCGCCGAATTGGTGGCCGTCAACGAAACATTGTAAGTCCCCGCCGTATTGTAGGTCACCGTCGGGTTCTGGGAAGTACTGCTGGAAGGCGTGCCGCCGGGGAAAGACCAGGACCAGGAGGTGGGATTGTTGGTTGAGGTATCCGTAAAGGAAACACTCTGTCCTTCGTAAACCGTCGTGGGACTGCCGGTGAAATTCGCCACCGGGGGAACTACCACAACGCCGCTGATATCCACGGTATAATCTTCCACTTCACCGTACGAGAACGTCTCGCAGGACGTGGGCGCGGCATTATATTTCATGGTTACACGCATCCGCGTAACACCGCTTGCCCCCGAAGGAACGGTGAAACTACCGCTCACCTGGGACGTCCCGGAACTACTGAACACTTCCTCGCCGGAATCGGTAAAATCGCCGTCGGCGTTATAGTCGATCCAGATCTTCCAGTATTCCGTGTAGGTGCTGCTGGGGAACACCGGGGTCAGGATCACGCTTGCCGAATTGCCGGCGGTCAAATGCGCGGTGTAATTCGTATAATCGGTATAATTGGAACCCGCGGAACTGTTGTCGAGATCAGCCACACGGACGCGGCCGATGTACTCGTAACTATAATTGTTTCCCTGTGAAGAACAATAGGTAATACCCGGGACCTGCACGGTAATGTAATTGGTCTTGGTTTCGCCGTCGCTTCCCGCCGAATTGGTGGCCGTCAACGAAACATTGTACGTCCCCGCCGTATTGTAGGTGATTGTCGGGTTCTGGGAGGTGCTGGAGGAGGGGGTGCCGCCGGGGAAAGACCAGGACCAGGAGGTCGGGCTGTTGGTGGAGAGATCGGTAAAGCTTACACTCTGGCCTTCATTAACCGTCGTGGGACTGCCGGAGAAGTTGGCCACCGGTGTCGTGGTGGAACCGCCGCCCATAAAATCAAAGGTGATTGTACCGCCGGCTTCCGAAATATTGGTGACCGGTTTATTCGTATTGGCATTGGCCCAGGATTTGGAACTGGGGGTGGTGGTGTCGGTAAAGGATGTTTTGTTGCCCGTACCGGGGAACGGATCGGCGGCATAAGTCGCCGTGCTCCTGACATTATCGGCTTCCTCGACATCCACGCCCTGGTGACTGGGATTGGCATTTACGGTATTGGAGCTCAGGCCGTCGATAAAATTACCGTCGATATGGAAAATAAGCATGCCGCTTCCGGGGAGATACGCATCCCAATCCGCTAGCTGGCGGTTTTCCAATATGAAAAATTCGTTGGTGGTGGTGGTATTGATGCGGTAGGCCGTATTATTATCACCGGTATTTCCCAGGGACAACGAGGCCGCGCTGCTGATCACCGTCGGGTTGGACCAGCCGAGTTTCCACTTGGTATACATATTGTGTTGGGCGGGTGTATCGCCGCTGTTGTTCCACGAACCACCGGCCATGATGTCCCATTTCCCGAGGTCAAATGCCGTACCGCCGCTGCTGCTGCCGTCGGTGTCGTAATAGTCCGGCACGCCGATGTTATGACCGAATTCATGGGCAATAACACCGATAGCCGTGATCGTACTGCCCGAGAGGTTCCGCAGTTCGGGAGAGGTGGCATAATTGCTGATATAGACGCCGTCATAGGTCTTGGAATAAGTACTGAGGCTCCATGAATGAGACCAGATGTAATAAGTGGGCGCACCGGAATACTCTTCACCGTACCCGGCGTGAATCACATAAAGGGCATCCATGTTCCCATCGTTATTGTTGTCGTAATCGGCAAAGTTAACACCGTCATTATTTGCCGCCGTCACCAACTGGGAGACATAACTGCGGATATTGGCATCCGCCTGCGCCATGGTCATGCTGATCTGGTAAGGTCCCACAACCGTGGTGGTCACGTTCAATGCACCGTAGGAAACGTCCTGGTAATAGGCTTTGAAACTGGAGCCTCCCACGTTCATGATACTGTTGAAATCGTTGTTGCTTTTTACGAAGGTCCAATCCGAGAATTCGCCCAGGATGACCAGCATGTTCCGGTTACCCGTGCTGGGGAAGGCGTCGTCGATGGGACCGAATTGGGGAGCGGCAATACCGTTGGCGTTCCCGTTTGCATTCTTTTTCCATTTGTCCTTTTTTTCTTTTTTCTGTTTTTCACTGTACTCGAGATATTTCTCGATTTTTTCCAGGAACTTTTCATCGTCTTTCGACCGATGCTTCTCATGCTTTGCCTTGTACGAAGAAATAACCAGGTCTCCGTTTTTATCAAGCATTGCATAATAATAAAACCCGTCATCGGCCAACAGCAGGGTATAGCCGTCGATGGTGCGGGTATAATTGATCACCTCGTCACCGGACGCCGTTACCGTCAACGGTGTTCCGTCGGGCTGTTCGATATCGGCCGGTTCGGGATTGGCCTGGACATATTGAGGGCCTTTAAATACATCTTGTTCCTGCTTGCCGGTATCGCCCCGGCCGAAGAAAACCATTACCAGGAATACCAGCGAAACTGCTAATAACACGCGACTGGACTTACGAAAAACGTTCATACTACCTCCTCTTGTTTAATTTGACTATATACATTTATTATAAAACCTTGCTAATGTGACCTGAACACCAATACCTCCTTTTTTAGAGTAGAATCCACCCGGCCGAAATAACACCGTAGAATGATACGGACCGCAAAACGGGCCGCAAAGTGGGCGTGAGCCGGGAAAGAGAAATATTATAAAAATAATTACTCTTAATTAAAATTAATCATATGATGTTTTCACAGCATTGTCAATACACCTAAAGTTGTACATTTGGGTGGAAAATAAAAGGGTCATTTTGTACAACTAAAGTTGTACGAAAATCGATTTGGTTGTACACAATTACCCCGATGCATTACCGGACAACTCCACACTTTCCCACAACAGAACAAGAGAGAGGCTCTCGGGAATCCTAAACCGCATCGACAAGCATTAATTCATGGCCGGAAAATACCAGGACCAATTTGATCAGGGTCATTTTTTCAAGAATCCTTATTATCAGAAACGGATTTTTCCCCAAGCCACAAAATTACAGGAAATTTATTCTCTCGAGTGGAACCTGGGGTCAGGGAAAAGTCCGTTTGTTGATTGAATTCCTATTGATTATTGTATATAATATAAAGGATGAACGAAAAACAAAAAAAAAGATTCGAGTTCTGAAAACGCTCTTCGGAAGAAGAAACTCCCCCCCTGGAATACAATTATGTAAAAGAAAAATATGAGGAGGCATTGGAGGCCCTGAAATGGTTACGGAAGAAATCGGAAGAATAGTCGATGAATTTGCAAAGCAATTAAAAAAAAATCACATCGAATATGACTCCCTTGTCCTCTTTGGCTCTTATGCAAGAGGTGACTCCCATAAAGACAGCGATGTGGATATTGCGGTAATCTCTCCCCATTTTGGGAAAAACAGGCTCTTCGAGAGAATTAAGCTGATGAAGATTTCATCGAAGGTCGATGCCAGGATCGAGCCTCATCCCGTATCGTTAAAAGATTGGCAAGAGGGATGGAAGCAGATTATTTTTGAAATCAACCGAACAGGAATAAAAATACCCACATAAAGACAAAAAAGGATGAAGTGACATGGCAATTATTGATTTGTTTTCAAAGAGACAGAAAAAGCTCAGAGGTGAGGTGCCGGATGTCTACCAATATGAAAACATACCAGACCAATTAAGAGTTCAGATCATCCATATTATCAGAGATGCTTTAGGAGAAGATGCGTACGATCAGTACAATAGTAATTTGGCATCAAAAGCTTATACATTTATTCATGAGACTCTTTATCGGGAATATGGTATGTTTAGACTTCAAGGGTACAATGATAACGATAAAGAGGCTGTTTTCAAATACTTTCTCCAAAGCGAAGATCACGAACGAGTTCTTGATATTGTCGAGTTGTCATTCAAAGTTATCGACACATTTGTGAGAAAACCCCAATACAAAGGCGGGACGTATAAAAGAAAGCGCGAGCCGGATGAGGCTATAGATGAGCTTGTGCCCAATTACCTTCAGTCACAATTGACGAGCTTGCGAAGCCTATTTGAGAGTGGTGTTCCAACGATACGGAATAAACTTGGTGGTCATGGACAGGGAACAATAAGCACTAAAGTAGATGATTCCGTAGCAAGTTATGCATTACATCTGGCAGCTTCAAATATTGTATTCTTTGCTCAGCTTGAAAAAGAGAATTTCAGCTAAAAACACGCTGTATCGTACAGGGCGGGGAAATTTGTTAAAATATCTCAATTGACAGGGCTATTCTGAGTGCCCTGTCTAATTCCGCTAACTTCTCATCCGACAACGAGCCGATATAATTCGTCAATGAACTCTTGGGGATACTAATCAACTCATCACAATAAATACAACTATTATGCTTCAATCCTTCGTTAACGCCAACGGAAACCTGGGTTGAAATGGCATTGAAGTTACTATAAACAGGAGCACAAATAACCGTTGAAAATTTCGACTCAATTAATACCTGACGACTAACGACAACAAACACACGAAATTTTTTCGGATCTCTTTTAGACCCCTTATAAACCCGGTATAAATCCCCTCTTTTCAAATGGCTACCTGGTAAGACAGAATATCTTCCGCTTCCTTATTCAAATCTTCGGCGGAATTATTGATCAATTCTAAATCCGTAAGTGCCCTGAGTCCCCGGCTGCTCCCTTTCTGGCGTTCGATATACTCCCTTATTGCCTGTTCAATAAGAGTTGATCGATCTTCCGGGTAATCGAGGAAATCATCAACCTCTTTCAATACATTTTCCGACAGCGTTATAGATGTTGTTACTTTCATATTATCAATATAATACTTTTGTACCTATCTGTCAATAAAAAAAGACAAACCGTTTTTTTTCGTATGTTTCGTGTGTTTCGCGGACCCCGCGCAGCGGGAAATTCTGTTTACACCCAGGCGGCGAAGATTTCTTTGCCAGATCGGTTGATGGTTTGAGATTTACCGATTTGACCGCTCTCCTTTCGTAGATCATAGACCAGAAGATAGCCGCGATCCTCACCCTGGAGATCAAGGTAATCGTATAATTGACCGATTCCATCCTCGTGGTATTTCTCGCCGCGCCAGATCTTGAGCTCGATAATATACCGCCTGTCACCCATGGTCACCACGATGTCCAGCCGCTTCTCCCCGGAAATCTGCACTTCCTTGAAATCAAATCCCTTTCCATCGATGATGGGCTTAAAAAAAAGGAATATCTATTTTTACATCCCGGTTCGCCGCGTAATCCTCCAGCATGGAAGCGATCTCACCGGGGAAAAGACTGAGGTCTACATCGAAATCAACCGCAATATTCCAGGGACTGTTCAATTTCTCTTCGTCACCGGCACGGATTTTAATCTTTAAGGTCTTTACATCATGAACACCCGCCAGGATCACGGAATGAAAGGTATAGTCCTCACCCTCACTGCGCTTAAGGTACTTGGTCCGAAGCATGCCCAGGAAATCGAGGAACAGTTGGTTGTTGGTGGATTTATCCACTTCATCGATCATCAGGACGGTATTCAAATCAATGGCTTTCACCAGTTGGGAGATCAAACGCG
>Ga0210082_1000152_pt1 | contig 14587 bp, 8 predicted proteins | sample White_ThreeSqA_D_2_FD_185592 | JGI IMG/M metagenome (GOLD analysis project Ga0210082, IMG submission 185592) | Wetland microbial communities from the San Francisco Bay, California, USA, that impact long-term carbon sequestration -... | ecosystem: Environmental > Aquatic > Marine > Wetlands ... | reverse complement strand
TATAGGTATTAATCATGGAATTTAGCTCGTTGATCTTTTTGTTTCTCTTCCTGCCGGTCTTTCTCGTTTTTTTCTTCCTGCTCAGGAAAGTGGCGCGCAATGTGTTTCTCCTGGCTGCCAGCCTGGTGTTCTACGCCTGGGGCGAAGGGCAATACATCCTGATCCTCCTGCTCTCCATCGCCGCCAATTACTTCTTCGGCTTCCTCATCGATTATTCCGACGGGAAAAAATACAAAAAAACGATCTTTATACTGGCCGTGGCGTTCAACCTGGGCCTTCTGGTTTATTTCAAATATACCCACTTTATACTGGATAACCTTAATATGCCCGGCGCCGCCGGCCCCATTCATTTACCCATCGGTATCTCCTTTTTCACCTTCCAGGCCATCTCCTACATCGTGGATATCTACCGCAAGACCGTACCCAACGATAAAAATCCCGTCAACTTCGCACTCTACATGGCCCTGTTTCCCAAGCTTATCACCGGTCCCATCATACACTACCATAACCTCTCCAAACAAATACTGAAACCGGGATTTAAACTCGACGATCTTGCCGAAGGTATAAAGCGGTTCATTTTCGGCCTGGGAAAAAAAGTGCTGATCGCCGATACCGTGGCCCGTACCGCCAACCAAATCTTTGCCATCCCCGCCGAACACCAGACCGCGGGCCTGGCCTGGCTGGGGATTATTACCTACACCCTGCAAATCTATTTCGATTTCTCCGGGTATTCCGATATGGCCATCGGTCTCGGGCGCATGTGCGGCTTTCACTTACCGGAAAATTTCAATTATCCCTATATCTCCAAAAGCATCAAGGAGTTCTGGACCCGGTGGCATATCTCCCTGGCCAACTGGCTGCGGGATTACCTCTTCCTCCCCATTGCCTATTCCATGCTGCGAAAGATCAAGGCGGACCGTCTGCTGCGCATCAAGGCGGAAAACTGGTCCTATTATATAAGCGCCTTTACCACCTTCCTGCTGTGCGGCATCTGGCACGGGGCCAACTGGACATTTTTCACCTGGGGCGCCTTTTATGGTGTCTTACTCATGGTCGAACACGCGGGACTGAGGAAATTCCTGAAACGAAAAATACCCTTTATCCGCATCTTCTATACCCAGTTCATGGTGATCATCGCCTGGGTTTTTTTCCGTTCAGACAGCATGGGGTATGCTTTCTCCTACCTCGAAGCCATGTTCGGTTTCGGCACCGGGGAGGGCGTCCATTACTACCCCGCGCTTTACCTTAACGCCGAGATATTATTCTTTATCGTCCTCGGGATTGCCGGTTCCTTTCCCCTCTTTCCCCGGTTGAAAGGCTGGTATGAGAAGATAGGGGACCGGGCCGGGGACCGGGATGGAAAAACCGCCGCGCGCCTGTTAAATTCAGGCTTCGCACTGGTCTATACCCTTTACTTGACCGCGGTGCTTCTTCTCAGTATCATGGTGATGACGAGCGGGACGTATAATCCCTTCATCTATTTCCGGTTTTGAGCACCTGACGGTGGGTTGAATGTCAAAGAAAATAATTATCCCGGTGTTTTTCCTGGTCCTGTTGTTTCCGCTGACGAACGGTATCTTTAACATTACCCCTAAATCGGAGTTGGTCGAACGGCGGCGACTGGCCGGGAAACCGGTATTTACACTTAACTCCATCTTCGAATTCCCCGAACCCTTTACCCGTTACTACAACGATCATTTCCCGCTTCGGGGCCGGTTTATTTTGTGGAACAACCTGCTGCGTTTGAAAGTATTCGGCGTCTCTGCCATTCCCAAAGTGGTGGTGGGGAAGCAGGGATGGTTGTTTATGCACGAAGCGGGTCTCGGGGAAAGTACGGTGGACTATTACCGGTCGGCGCGGTTGTTCAGCCGCCGGGAACTGGCGCATTGGAAACGGGTATTGGAAGAACGCCGCCAATGGCTGTCGGACAGGGGTATCCGTTACCTATTTTTGATCGCTCCCAATAAGAACACCATCTACCCGGAAAATATGCCTGACAATATTCGGCGGGTCCGGCCGTATTCCCGGATGGACCAGTTGATCTCTTATTTAAATAAATACTCTTCGGTCCCGGCGCCGGATGTGCGAAAGGCCCTTTTGCGGGCCAAAAAGAATTACCCCGTCTATTCCCGGACCGATACCCATTGGACCGAATACGGCGCATATATTGCCTACCGGGAAATAATGAAATATATCTCCCGCTGGTTCGACGGGGCCGAACCCCTGCCGCTCTCGCGGTTTAAGATAGGCATCCGAAATTGGAGTGGGGGAGACCTGGCGGAAATGTTGTCCCTTCACCGGGAAGTACTACGGGAAGATGTCGTCCGGCTCCAGGCCCAACCGCCGCTGGAATTCGACGGTGCCGGCCTGGGAAATATCGGCCGCCTTGTCCGGAAGGGCTTCACCCGGTGTCCGACCGCACCGCTTCCGAATATTCTTATGGTTCACGATTCCTTTTACAAGCGATTAAAACCCTATTTGTCCGCGAGTTTCTCCCGGGTCCTGTACATCTGGGACTGGGGGATGAATTTCTACCCGGATATTATCGAAAGGGAAAAACCCGTGCTGGTGATCGATGAAATGGCCGAACGCTTCCTCCTGGGCCCACCCCCGGGGAATGGAGTGCTTAAAGCAACTGGATTGCATGAAAGTAATTAAACTTGAAGAGGCGCTCCGCGCCGATCATTTTTAAATTCTATAGAACGCGCCGAAGGCGCGGCACAACTTTGGTTACCCAGGCACTTATCGTGATCTCTTAAGCATGTCGGAAAATTCGCGGGCTTTCTCTTCGTTTCCTTCCTGTTTATACAATTTTACCAGGGCGTCCAGGGATTTATAGTTGTACTTGAATTTTTCCACCGCCGTGAGATGATATGTGATGGCCTCATCCGTTTTCTCCATCTTCTCCAAAACCGATGCCAGGGAACCGTAAAGTTTAGAGACCGAAGCCATCCCTACCGGTGGCCCCGGATTATCCCCGGATGCCAGCAATTCAACCCCTCCGGCAAGAATATCCCTTGCCTCCCGGAGACCGGGCCCCATTTCCATTAAGACCTCTGCCATCCATAACCGGGCGTGGATATCCCGGGGATGCGTTTCCAGTACTTTTGAAAGGATATCGCGGGCCTCTTGCTTTTTGCCTTCCTTTAACAGGTATGCCGCCCGCACCGCTTGCGCCATCGGACTATCGGGCTGAAGCCGCAGCGCGGTATCCAGGTGTTTTTTCCCCTCTTTTTCCCGGCCGGTCTTCAAGAACAACTCCGCCAGTTCAACCCAACCGTCGGCAAAATTACGGTCAAGCTTTTCCAATGATATCGATATGTTTTTCTCCGCGCCTTTGTAATCTCCCTTTGCCAGTAGTCCGATCCCCATCATATAATAGGGGTCCCCCTGGAAAAAATTGGGAGAATAAATGTCCGGCCAGGGGTCCAGTTTCAAGCCCTTTTGAAAGGCGTCTTCCATTTCATCCAGTCGGCCCTCGTAAACGTACAGGGTGCCCAGGTGGAAATAATAACCCGCATATTTGGAAATCCGTTCTTCGTACTTCTTTAAAAACGATATGGCTTCCCCGGTATTCCCTTTGCGGCGGAATGTATCCTTGGCAATCTCAAGATACGCGTCGATATCATCGGGGAAATCATGGATGGCTTTTTCATAGGTCTTTACCGCTTCGTCGTATTGCTCCCGGTTCCTGTAAGTATTAGCCAGTGCATTTAAGAGTACGGGGTGGTTTCCGTACGCGGCAAGCCCCTCCTTAAAGATTTCGATTCGCTTCAGGGGGTCGCGGGACGAATTCTCTGCTTTCATTATGAACCCCATGATCTCGTTTTCACGGTAATCCCCCGCTTTGTTCAACCCGCCGATAAAATGGTAGAGATCCGGGTCTTTTTTCAGCAGTTCCTCCCGGGTATGGGCGTAGACATCCGCCTGGCCCGGCAATTTTTCTTCGGAGATCAATGCTTCGTAACCCACGGCGAAGTATTCCCATTCGTTCATATCCGCGTACCAATCCAGGGTGTTTCGCTCCTCTTTGGCTTTTAAATAGAGCCGCCGGAGTTCTTTTCGTTGGCCCGGGGTCAGGAGCTGCTGTACCAGGTGGGCGAATTCATGGCCCGCGATATTGAACCGCAGGTATTTTACCCCTGACTCCTGCGCTTTATTGCTGTTACATCGATAACCCCCCGCCCCCTTAACGTCGTCCCAGAGTCTCAGGTCAAAGGTCCGCCGTCCTTTGATGTTCTCCATGTCAGGGTTTTCCCAGAGGAACCGGTGGATATCCATGAAGTAAACCGTGGCCCCCGCGATTTTCAGGGGTTTCATATAATTGCCGAGCGGGGACACGGTCAAACGAATGATCTTTTGAAGATCAGGGGAACACAACGCGTAATTGATAAAAATATCTTTAAGATAGGGCGGTTCCGGTGCTTTGATTTTTGCAAACCGTTTGTCCAGTTCCGGGAACCGGACGTTGATCTCATCCAGCCGCTGCCCCAGCACCAATGTCACCCCGTAATGGGCCAGTCCATAATCGGGATTTAGTTTCAATGCGCGGAAATAGCAGGCCAACGCGGCATCGTATTCCTCCCGGTGGAAGTGCGCCGCCCCTTTATCGATGATTGCCCGTATATGGCCCGGGTCGAGTATCAGCAGCGATGTGAAGACCCGGTCCGCTTTTTCATAGCCGCCTTCCAGGAGGAGTAAATCGCCTTTTTTATACAAATCCTTTATTTTCCCGACGGTTTTTTCATCTCCCCGGGGTTGGTAATCGATGTAGGGTACGGCGGTATAACCTCTTCCCAGGTAGTGGTGGGCGTGAAGGGAATAGGGGTCGATCTTTAGTGCGATCTTTGCCTGTTCGGCTCCATCGTTCAACTTCCCTTCCCCCCGCATCAGGGCGCGGGCATAGGCAATCCTGGCTTCGGCATCGAAGGGAGCGAGTTCCACTGCTTTCCGGGCCGTCTCTTTCCAGCCTTTATCATTTTGTTTCATTCGGTGGATTTTGGAGTGCAAGAGATAAGTCCCGCCGAATTCCGGGTCTGCCTTGTAACATTTTCGGATGTATTCCTCAGATTCATCGAAGCGGTTCAAAAGGTACGAGGTCCTTGCCATGCCGTAGAGGGCGTTGACGGAATTGGGACCGTTTTCCAATAACCGGAGGTAAATGGCTTCGGAGGTTTTGAAATCCATTTTTTTCTCCGCCAGTTCCGCTTGCAGTAGTTGGACGGGGATATTTCCCGGGGCCGAGGCCGCGGCTTTGTCCAGGTATTTGCCTGCTTTTTCAAATTTATATTGCCGCCAGTACAATTCCGTTAATACCAGGAGGCTTTCGACGTGATCCGGTTTTATTTCCAGTGCCCGGTCCAGGTATTTTTCCGCTCCGTCGTAGTCGCCGCCGGTAAAGAGCAGGCGGGCCAGTTCATTTAAAAGTTCACAGTCTTTGGGGGATTTTTCGACCTGTTCCAGGGCTCTTTCAATGGCTTTTTCCAGGTCATCGAAGGTTTTTATCCCCGGGTCGATATCCACGCCGAAAGCGTGAAAGGGAATAAGGAAGGAAATTAAAAGGATGAAACTTAAAACAATGTTACGAATGGTAATGCGGTGGGTATTCATTGTTGACTCCTTGTCTGCGGCCCGGACTCCCTCTCAGGGGGATCACGGTAAAAAGGTTTAGGCCTGGTTAAAATGCGAATCGACAGCGGCCATTGTGTGAATTTCTTCTAATTCATTGCCCATGAATTTTTGACTTTCTTCAAGGTCATAGTCATTTTGAAGTCCTAGCCAGAATTGTGGGGTGTTGCCGAAAAATTTCGCCAGCCTTAGAGCGGTATCGGCGGTGATTCTGCGCCTGCCTTTTAGTATCTCGGAGACCCGGGTTTGCGGGATTTTGGTCTCTTTTGCCAGGCGATAGGCGGACAAATTAAGGGGTTTAAGGAACTCCTCTTCCAACACTTCACCGGGGTGTATATTCGGTAATCTATCCATTTTCACACCTCATATATTATAATAGTATAATTTTAGTGATAATCAACAATTTCGACATTGCAGCAATCTCCTTCCAGCCATTCGAAACAGATCCTCCACTGGGCATTAATCCTGATACTGTATTGCCCTTTTCGATCACCTTTGAGTGGTTCGAGTCTGTTTGACGGGGGAACCGGTAAATCACTTATTTTATTGGAATTATTAAGCATTCTCAATTTTCTTCTGGCTATCCTTTGGATGTCTATCGGTAGTCTTCGAGAGACTTCACCGTCCCAAATTTTTTCTGTTTCTTTCGAGCGAAATGATCTTATCACATGACCATGATAACCAATTGCGTTAGTAATGTCAAGCGTTATTAGTTCTTTTTTGCAGACCGACCCGGGTGCTTTCCCAGCGTCAATCCCCTCTTGAGAGGGGGGGGCGCGAAGCGCCGGGGTGTGTCCCCCGGGAAGAATTCCCGAAGAAAATGGCATCACAACCCCCCCACGCCGGGGAGTTATTCGTATTTAATGGAGTTGACCGGGTTGGCGAGGGCGGCTTTTATGGATTGGTAACCGATGGTAATCAACGCGATGAGAAGCGCGGCCATTCCAGCGGCCAGGAACGTCCAGGGACTCAACGCCGTCTTGTAAGCAAAATCCTCCAGCCACTTCTTCATGATAAAATACGCCGCCGGCCAGGCAATGAGGTTGGCAATTCCCACCAAAATAGCAAATTCTTTGGAGAGTAACGTAATAATACTCGATATGGATGCTCCCAGGACCTTGCGGATACCGATCTCCTTTGTCCGCTGCTCCGCCACAAACGCGGCCAAACCGAATAACCCGAGACAACCGACAAAAATCGCAAGAACGGCAAATGAGCCGAATATCTCGCCGATTTTCTGTTCCGCGCGGTACACGTTGTTAAACCGTTCGTCCAGGAAAGAATATTCAAAGGGTTGACCGGGCATAAACCGGTTCCATGTGTCCCTGAGTTGGCCGACGGTACCGGCGATATCGCCGCCGTCGATGCGGAAAGAGATCAGCCCTTTGTCGTCTCCCAGGTACATCATAAGCGGGCCGATGTTGTTCCGCAGGGAATCGAAATGGAAATCCTCCACCACGCCGATGATGGTATAGTGTTCCATATCGCCTTCATTGTTCTTGAACCGGCTCAGGCGTTTCCCCAGGGGGTCGGTCCAGCCGAACTGTTCCGCTGTTCTCCGGTTTATGACGGCGGCGGAAGTATCGGTGGAAAACTCCCTGGAGAAATCCCTGCCTTCCACTATTTTAATACCCAGGGTTTTTATATAATCGTAATCCACTTTCCATATCTGCATGGAAGTGCTGGTTTTGTTGTTATATTTTCCCTCGGGAAAAACACCGCTGCTGTTCCTGTTGGACGGCACGGGAAGGTACCCGGAAACGGTGGCCTGTTTAATGTGCGGACTTTTTAACATCTCGTTTTTAAAGGATTCCACCTGCTTGTCCAGTAAATAGGCATCGTGAAGAAGCAAGACATGGTCTTTCTCGAATCCCAGCTTTTTTGTCTGGATGTAGTGGAGCTGGTCCATCACCACCAGGGTCCCGATGATCAGGATGATGGAGGCGGCAAACTGGAACACCACCAGCGCGCTTCTCAGGAAACCGCTCTTAACGCCGCCTTTAAATTGACCTTTCAAAACGCTTATGGGTTGGAAGGCGGAAATAAGAAAAGCGGGGTAACTGCCCGCGAAGAACCCGGTCAACAGCGTGATAACGAGCATGGAAAGTATCATGGCCGGGTTGTAATTGTCGGCCATGGTCAGTTCTTTGCCCGACAGGTTGTTGAAGAAGGGCAGGGCAAGGTTGACCAGCACCAGGGCGATGAGCATGGAGATAATGCTCAAGATCAAGGATTCGGTGAGGAACTGGCCGATCAACTGGCTGCGGATGGAGCCCAACACTTTTCGCATTCCCACTTCCTTTGCCCGGCCGGCGGAACGGGCGGTGGAAAGGTTCATAAAATTGATGCAGGCGATCACCAGGATGAACAGCGCGACAGCGGAAAAAATATATACATACGTAATGTCGCTGTTGGCTTCCAGTTCCGCGGTCAGGTCCGAATGGAGATGGATATCCCTCAAAGGCTGCAAGGAGAATTTGATTTTTACACTGCCGTCGGCAGCCAGTTTTTCCAGGGTTTGGCCGGTGAATTGTTTTACCTGGGGGGCCAGGTATTTTTTAATGAGTTCGGGGAATTTGGCTTCCATGGAGGCATGGTCGGCATTTTTATCCAGGAGCAAATAGGTGTTGAAATTATTATTGAGCCACATCTGTTCCCTGCTTTCTTCCAGGGACTCCAGTGAGGCGATGACATCGAAGTGGAAATGGGAGTTGGACGGGATTTTATCGAAAACGCCGGTCACCTTGTAATCGTCCTTATTATCGACTTTCACTACTTTCCCGACGGGATTTTCCCCGCCGAAATATTTCTCCGCGGTTTCCCGGCTTAATACCAGGGTCTTCGGGTCTTTTAAAGCGGTTTTGGAGTCCCCTTCCAGCAGGGTGATGGTAAAGATGTCGAAGAGGTTGTTATCGGCGAAAACAAATTTTTTCTCTTTGAAACTATTGTCCCCGTACTTGACGATGAAACTGCCCCTGTCCCGGAAACGTACGGCATCGATAACTTCGGGATATTCGTCCACCAGGGTCTTTGCCATGGGTGCGGGACAGACGGCAAGATCGAAATCCCTGCCGCCGAACCGGATGGAACCGGCCACGCGGTATATCCTGTCGGCGTTTTCATTGTAACGGTCGAAACTCAATTCATCGTTGACAAACATCAGGATGAGAAGACAGCAGGCCATGCCGATGGCAAGCCCGGTGATATTGATAAATGAATACCCCTTATGTTTGGCGATATTCCGAAATGCACTTTTAAAATAATTTCTAAACATTGTTTACTCCTAAATGCGGCGGTTAATTAAATTTTATTTTTTCTACTTTTCGCCAGGGGATATAAACCGGTTCATCCTCTTCCCAGACCAGGAGACCCGCGTTATCTTTATCCACGTCACGGCTGTCTTCCAGTTCAAGGGTTTGGCCGTTTTTCAGGGTGATCCTGGAGCAGCAGCGTTTTAGCGGTTCGATGACGGCGATATTACGAATGGGGAGATTGTATTGGATATTTTCGTGCTCACCGGAAATCAACTCGAAATCCAATGCCTCGTCGATATCATATACCATGCGGCCGCTGTAGGTCTTGCCGCCTTTGGTCTCAACGGTTCCCGAGAGCGTTTTGGACTCGATAAAATCGTCATAGCCGGGAATGGGCGTCCCGGGAGTTTTCTCGAATTCCACGCCGATAAATTCATCCCAGTCCACGAGGACCTTTCCAACCTGGAGATCGTTGATAATGATTCCCCGGTTGTCGTTATTCACATCGTTGGACCCGGTTAAATAATAGTCTTTACCGGAGTGCAGGGTGACCAGGGAACCCCTTCGCTGTTTCTGGATTGCTTTGATCTCCCCGAATCGAATGGCCATATCCCTGTTTTTGTAATCGCCGTCAAGCTCGTCGGTACTGAGGCATTCGTCGTGGTCCCACTGGATAAACCCCTTAAAATTCCCCGAATCGGTTTTCACGGTCCCGTACAGCGGCTCGCCGAATGTTTGTTCCAGGGCACGGGGAACAGGCATGAATTCGATCTTCCGGATATTGTCCCATTCAAGGATTTGTTTTCCCGCCATTTGATCGATAACATGGATTTTTGTATCGATATCGTTCGAACCACCGGATACTTCGGTCTTATCTCCATTTTTAAAGGTTAGAAGAACGGTATCGCTTCCCCACATTTTCATACTCTTTAGGTCTCCGAACCGGCAGACAAACTGGTGGGTGGTGGTAACGTTGGAATACCCGCGGCTTTTTCCGAACAACTCTCTTATAAAGTTGCCGAATCCTCCTTCGTCGTCATCCCGGCGTTCCTTTAATTCCCTCAAGTCTTTGTCGGGAATCAGGTCGGCATATTCGTTATCGTCTTTGGTGGAATTGAACATATCGTGCCAGAAGGCTTCTTCTTTTCCCCACCGGATGGGTCCCCGGTATGTATCGCCGTTTTTCACGGTAATTTCACCGTATATGAACCCCTGATCTTTGTTGTTACCGTCGGCATAGACGATACCGGCAGCCATTAATAACGCCAGGACACATATGATCTTTTTCTTCATCTGCACTTCTCCTTGTTTAAAAGATATTCAATATAAACAGAACGTTTGAAATTGAAAAAGGTTCGGTTTTTTTTTAGATTGATGGTTGCCGGGATGTACCACGGCGTGCCCTTCCCCCAATTGCCCCGATTTACCCCCGGCAGGGCAGGGGGACCCTTTTTGCCCGCCGGGGAGAGGTCATGAAGATGTTTTATAGAGGTGATTGATTTTTTTTGCCGCTGTTTCGTAATCAAAACTTTTGAAGGAGGGGCAGCTTTTGTTGTGACATTTGGTGCAGAGAGATTCCATTGGAATCATGAGGCCGTCTCCCACCGCGACGAATAAGTCTCGCATATGTTTTGAATTTTTGTATAAGGAGCCGGGACCGTGACAGGATTCGCATTGGACGCCTTCGAAGTCCGACGCGTCGGGTGCTCCCGGTTTGTAACCGCCTTCGTTATAACCGGTGGTATGGCAGGGCAGGCATTTGGGATTTTTTTCTTCACCTTTTGCTTTTAGTGTTTCAAAGGCCCCGGCATGTGGATTTTTCTCCCATTTTTCATACACGTTATGGTTTTTTTGCCCCGTATGGCATATTTTACACTTTTTGGCACCCACGAACGTGGCTTTCCCGGCAACAAGCACGGTAGATAGCGGCAGCATTAACAGGGCCGTCAGAATGGCCATTTTTTTCATGATATAGCCTCCATGGTAAATTCCAATGTTGTAAATCTTTTTATAAGGGATTTTGAAGAAAAAGTCAAATCTTTTTTTGATTTGCCCGCCCCATTTCCCGGCTCTAAAAAGATACGGTAAAATAAAAAGCCCGGAAGATACAACCTCCCGGGCTTTATTTTTCCCGGGTTTTATTTTTTTACAAATTTTGCCTTGACAGGGTTTTTGCCGTTGTTCAGAACAACGGAATAGGTACCGGGGGAAAGAGTGGATATATTCACCCGCTTGGTTTTTCCGCCGTTGTGAATGACATTCTTAACCAGTTTTCCACTGCCGTTGTAAATCTTGATCAGCAAACTCCCGTCATAGCCGGGATGGTTGATCAAGAGCCGGTTGTTGGTGGGATCCGTATGAATGGACATCCTGTTATTCCCGCTGATCGCGTTATTTCCCGCGGCGGCCCCGGCACCTGTGATGTTGACGGCATAATCTTCCACTTCGCCGTAAGTAAAGGTTTCGCACGGTGTGGCGTACGCGTCCCGTTTCATGGCAACGCGCAGCCCGGTGTATGCGGTGACGGCGGCAACGGTAAAATTCCCGTTTATGGCGTTCTTCGACGAACCGCTGAACACCTCTTCACCGGCATCGTCGAAATCGCCGTCAACATTGTAGTCTATCCATACTTTCCAGAATTCGGTCTGGGGTTTGCCCGCGGCTTTTCCCGGGGTCAACGTCACCGATGCCGTGGAACCGGAGGTCAGTTGAACGGTCAAACCGGTAAAATTGCTGTAACCGGCTGAACCGGAGGTATTGGAAAAGGAATCGATATCCACACCGGCAATCCATTCCTGGCTGTACGTGGTGCCGGAAGAGGCACAATAAGTGGGCAGTGGGGGAACAACGGTAATGTAACCGTTTTTCACTTCGGTATCGCTGCCGTTGGCATTTGAGGCCAGTAACGTGACGTTGTAGGTACCCGCGGTATTGTACGTAATCGAGGGGTTCTGCTGGGCGCTTGTTCCGGGGGTGCCGCCGTCGAAGGTCCATGACCAGGAGGTGGGATTGTTGGTGGAAAGATCGGTAAAGTTTACGGTGCCGCCGACCTGTACGGTGGTGGCATCGGCGGTGAAATCCGCCGTCGGACCCTGCGGGGCGGTACTGTATAGACCGGATTCCCAGAGGCCCCGCCCAAATGTACACGCCCTGATCTTCTGGATGGATTCGTCGATCTCCAATTCATAGACGGCCACGTTGGGCAGACCTTCCATGAAGGAAACCCAATTGCCCATGGTGTTGTCCCTGTAATAGACGCCCACATCCATGCCGATATACAGTGCATCGCTGCTTGCGTCCTGGTATACGGCACAATTGACCGGGAGGTTGGGCAGGTTGGCCGAGTAATTGGTCCAGGTGGTACCGGCATTATCGGAGGTGAAGACTTTCTCACCCGCGGCGTAAGTCCAGAAAGAGGATAAGGTGACGGCGATCTTTTCGGGGTTGGAGGGGTGAACGGCAATAGAGGTGACAAAATAGCCGGGAAGGGTGCCCGTGATCTCGGTCCAGGCCCCGCCGCCGTTGACGGTGCGCCAGACCTGGTGGTCTTTGGCGGCATAAATATAATTGGGATCGGATCTGGCAATTGCCAGGGCATTGACGTTCCCGGTCCCGAAACTGCCGATGGTGGTCCATGAACCCATACCGTTGGTGGTCTTTCTTACATATGCATTTCCCACGTACAGGGTTTGGGGATCCACGGGGTCGATGACAAAGGGCGTGACCCAATCGCCGCCGCCGGGTTGGCTAACGTTCAGGCGGCTGTTTCCGCCGTCGGTGGATTTGTAAAAATTACCGTATTGGGAGGTACCGTAGAGAAGGTTCTCATTGGTGTAATCCACCACGCATTCCATACCGTCGGCCCCCAGCCATTCTTTCCAGTGGTCGGTGGTATATACGCTGGTGCCGTTGTCCTGGGAACCGCCCATCAGTTTATAGGGGTTCGAGGTATTGCCCGATGCCATCCGGTAAAACTGGCGAATGGCCAACCCTTCGGAAAGATCGTTCCAGGAAGTGGCGGAATCGTCGGTGGTGGTGATCATACCGTCGCTTCCGACGTACAGGGTATTGCCGAAATAAACCATCTCATGTATATCGGCGTGGACATAGCCGGTGCCGTTGGGGTAACTCCATATGGAAGTTTGGGTAAACCGTCTTCCACCGTTAAAGGAGACGTAGGTTTCGATTTCACCGACATGGACTTCTTCGGCATCGGTGGGGGAAACGGCAATGGCCAGGTCGTACCAGTCCTGCGAGCCGGCGGTGGGGGCCCTTCCCTGCCGGGCAAAGCTTACGCCGCTGTCGATGGAGCGATAAATACCCTGATCTTTAGAAAAATAATAAACATACTCGGGGTTGGCGGGGGTAACGGCGATTTGGGACCTGTTGGCGGAAGTCATGGACGTGGCGGTGAAACTGTTGCCGCCGTCGGTGGAGCGGTAGAATATGGGGGAAGGGACCTCATTGGTGACGGCGTACATGATATTGGGGTTTCCGGGTTTGAATTCCAGGTCGTCCACATCGCCGTCCAGGACCAGGGTCCAGGTACCGGCGCCGTCGGTGGATTTGTACAACCCGTAGTAGGTAGCCGCCCAGAGGGTGTTGTGGTTAGTGGGGTGCATCAGCATTTTGTGGATCTTTTGCCAGTCGGTGGGGACGAAAGTCATACCGGTGGTGTTCCAGGTGGCACCGCCGTCAATGGATTTTAATATCCCCCGGCTCCAGCAGTCCCAGGCATCCCTGTCCCCGGTACCGATATAAATAACATTGGAGTCGGTCGGATCCACGAGGATGCAGGAAACACCGATGGCAGGGATATCGTCGGTCAGGGGCGTCCAGGAATTCCCGCCGGTGGTGGAACGCCACAAACCGCCGGAAGGGGTGCCGATGTAAATGATATTGCTGTTGTTAGGATCCAGCACGATATCGGTTAACCGGCCGATCCCCGGGTTCCAACCGCTGGTCACGTTTTGAAAGGTATCGGGCCCCAAGGACACCCAGGTGGCGGCGGATTCCATGGATGCGGAGCTTTCGGCGAAATTTTGTAATTCCGTCACCGGGTCCGCAAGCCCGGTCCGTACCCCGGTGGGATAGAACCGCTGTTCCATGAAGTATTCCCAGCGTTTAAACTGTTTCCAACCGGAACCTCTTCCTTTGTCCCGGTCTTTGAAATAATTTTGGAACTCTTTTTGGACATCGTAAAAATTGACCTTTGGGTCTTTCATCATCTTTATGTGTTTGGGGGTACCGTTATCCCCATACATAAAGAACATACAACAGGAAACCGCGAGAAAAACACTTACACTTTTCATGAACATTTTCATGTACGCCTCCTTAAGATATTTTAATTTAATTTTTTAGCCTTTTTGTTCCACCTGGTGGGCTGGAACGGGAAGGATCGGTTTAAATTAGTGTTGACTTAGGATTATAACCTTAACCGGTGTAGTTGGCAATTGGTCGAAAGTTCTATTTTTGGTAGTATCGGCATTTTGTTGAAATACAACTAAAGTTCTAGGGGAAGGAGGGATTTTCGATTGGTGACCTTTGAAATCTTCTTTGTCAACGGTTAAAGGTACTACAACCGTTTTAAGATAAATTAAAAATTCAAACTTTCCCGTCCCTTTTTCTCCTTCTTTTTGATTTGATTAAACATGGCGCGGCATCGAAATAAAGGAACAGGCAAGCCTGTTCCCTACATCCTTAAT
>Ga0210082_1000151_pt1 | contig 14679 bp, 11 predicted proteins | sample White_ThreeSqA_D_2_FD_185592 | JGI IMG/M metagenome (GOLD analysis project Ga0210082, IMG submission 185592) | Wetland microbial communities from the San Francisco Bay, California, USA, that impact long-term carbon sequestration -... | ecosystem: Environmental > Aquatic > Marine > Wetlands ... | reverse complement strand
AGAGAATTTTAATGGTTTTATTTTTTATTAAATTCATAGTGACCAATGTCCTTTTTTCCGTGGTTATCGGGCTGGTACTGGTGCGGTTTAACCGGGAAACGGAGAACGGCGAAAAATTCTCGAACCTGGAATTAATGCTCTATTCCCTTGGTATGGGACCGGTGTTTACCGTGTTGATATTATACTTTTTACTCCTGCTGCTGCCGGGGTATTCCGACCTGTTTTACCTGGGGTTCGTGGTGGCGGTCTACATCGCATTGTTGGTGTGGGGATGGAAATCGATCCGTCTCCTCGTAAAGGAAGTATCGGAATTTCTTTCCTCCCGGCGCATTAGATTCCAATCCTTTTCCCGGGGACGGAAGACCGGGCGGGTTCTTTACCTCGCGCTGGTGACGCTGTCGGTGACCGTGTTTTTTGTTCTTTACCTGGGAAGCAACCTGCACGTGCCCATCGACGGGCACGATACCCTGGTGTATGGAAATATCGGGAAAGTCTACTATTCGGAAAAAGCGATCACCTACTCGAAAAATATATTCGATGAAAAAAATGGGTTTGCCTTTATCGGTTCGCCCAAACCCTCTTTCTCCCTGCTGCTGACCTGGGAGATGATGGTGAACCGTGCCCTGGGGCACCAATGGGAAGACCTGTATTTCAGGAGTATCAGTGCTTATTTCGGTTTCCTCATCCTGTGCGTGATGTTTTACCAGCTCTCACGGAAGAATCGATACCTGGCGTTATTGGGTGTATTGGTGCTTCTTTCCGGGTTCCGGTTTTACCTGGTGCTGGTGACGAACCACCTGGATTCCTACAGGATGTTTTTCCTCTTCCTTTCCTGGATATTTTTGGCTTATACCGTCAAACGGAAAGACCGTTTTTCCCTTTTCCTGTTGGGGGTATTCTCCGGTTTTGCCGCCTTTACGCACGTGATCGGTGTTGCCGCGGCCGTTGTCAACGGCCTGGCGCTGCTTATTTTTTATGAAAGCGGCGTTAAAACAAGACTTTTGAAAACCGCGGCCCTGGGTCTGCTGGTTCTTCTATTCGGCGGTCTCCATTACCTCCTGGAGGCCCTTTACGGGGCGAAATGGGGATTCCTGACGTATTTCAAATGAAACAAAATAGAAAAAATATCATCTTTTGCCTGGCCGCCGTCTTGATTACCGTTCTTATTCTCCACCTGGTTTACAGTACCATCGATAAGACGGATGTAGGGGAGAGCCGGAGCAAAATAGAAGAACTGGGAGAGATCGAGACCCCGGGGAAAATATGGTTGAATGGGTACCTGGGTGTTTTTTTCAGGTTTAAGTCCCTGGGCAATATCAATTGGCTGGTCCTTCCCCTGCTGGTATGGTTCCTGGTCACCGCCAAAAAACGGGAGCGGTGGCAATCGGCGCTGTTGTTTGTCTGGCTGGTCACCGTGGTGTTCATCAGTTTAAAAGGGTATTCCAATCCCAGGTATCAACTGACCCTTTTTCCTATTACCTCGGCCATGGTGCTGTTCCTGCTGTGGCAATTCCTGGAGGACAGGAACAGGGCCGTTAAAGTGCTTTGTCTTTCGTTGGCCGGGGCAATATCCCTATTTAACGTGATTCACTACATCGAGGATTATGGCCGTCAATGGGAGTTAAGGGTCAGCCGCGGGGATTCCTACTTCCCGTCCCGGCTGTTGGAATACCTTAACACGGCGGAAGATATAAACGGCGAGTCGAAAGTATTTGTAATCAATCAGCCCTTTTTCTACTACTATACCGATAAAAAGGGAGTGGATTACCTGAATCCGAACGCCATGGGTATCTGGTTGGAATTAAAAGACCAAAGGGGCAATCCCCGTGTCGCACACCGGCTTCTTAGAAAAAAACACGGGTGCCGTTATATCTTGCTAAAGAGTATTCAAGACAGGTATTTCCGCCGAATGACAATCAACGAACTCCTGAACTGCGACTGCCGGCCGGTGATGGAAGATAACGGCTGGTTGTTGTACCGGGTGCGGGATGAAACCCTGTACCGGGAAATCAAATTGCCGGGCCATATGAATATTCCTGTTTGGAAGAAAAACGGGACCACCGTCGAAGAGATATCTCCTCCCCTGTTCCGGCTTTCGAGACGGGGTATTTTCAAATTCGATGCCGAGGCGTCCGGGAGGAGAAAACGGATCGTCCTTCGCGGCGGCAGGGCAAAAGATGGGGTACGGCGACTCAATCTCGGGTATGAATTCAAACGCAGGAGTCTCGATATGCAAATTCCCGGGGGCAAGTATATTCATTTTATCGTACGGGCCTCCATATCGGATCGCCTGGTGGGCAATAAAAATTATATTATGATCGCGGATTATAACAGTGCCGACAAAACCTGGGAACAGGAAAAAACCTATTTTAGAACACCCCACATGCGCAGCTATCTTGTCTCGAAAAAGATCAGGCCCGGAAGCACCCGGGCGATAATGGTTTTCCGCTTCGAACCCATCTCGCCGGAAGATCGGTTGAAGATAGAGGATGTGAGAATCGTCGTCTCGGACAAACCGCTGTAAATGAATTTGAATAATGAATAATGAATAAAGAGAATACATATACCGTTGTTTTAACCCATGACGTGGACCACCTGTCGCTGCGGCATTACCCGCTGTTGAGCCGGTACGGCATGGCCTTTGTCAAGGATGCCCTCTTCACCAATTTTACAAAACTACTGAGAGGGCACATCGGCATCGGGACCTATATCAAATCCGTTCTCTGGGGGTTCGCGCTGCCCGCCGTAAAGACCGGGCTGGTCAAAGACCCCATGGAACAATGCGTCCAACGGATACTGGAGATCGAAGAGGAATACGGTGTCCGGTCCACGTTTTATTTTATCCCTTTTAAAGGAACGCCCGGCCTGGAAAAAGAAGGCGTACCCGCCTCCGTTAATCGTGCCGCGGCCTACGACGTGACCCGGCACAAAGACCTCCTGGTCTCCCTCGAAGCGCGGGGATGGGAAGTCGGTATTCACGGTATTAATGCCCATATCGGGGTAGGGGAGGCGAAGGAAGAACTGGCGGTCTTTAAAAAACTCCTGCCTTCCAAAGAGAAATGGGGTATCCGGATGCACTGGCTTTATCAACCGCCGGAATTATGGAAACATTTAAAAGAAGCGGGCTATTACTACGATACCACTTTCGGTTCCAACAAAGAGATCGGGTTCAATGAGGAGCGGTACCATCCTTTTAAACGGGACGGCCTGTGGGTATTGCCGTTGAATATCCAGGACGGCGCGCTGCTGGCAAAATGGAACCGGGACCTCTCCCAGCGGCAGGCATGGGAGAAGATCGAAGCCCTGTTGGAATCGGCGAAAGAAAAGCGTGCCGTGGTTACCGTCTTATGGCATAACGCCTCCTTCGGCCCTCCCAGGTTCTGGGGCTCCCTCTACCGGCGGATTATCGAAAAAGGAAGAAAAGACGGCGCTTTATTTCTAACCGCGCTGCAGGCAGTGGAAAAGGTGAATACAGATGGTTGAACTTATCTATGCATTGTTCTTATTGTCCGGGATCATTAAGTTTTTTCTTCTTTACCTCGCCGGGGGGTTGGTCTTTATGGACATCACGTTACTTTTGGCGATCGTTTTATCCGGGATATACGCCGTCCGTTTATTCGAGGATTTTTTTGCAAGGAGTGCCTTTTTTATCATCGGACCGTCCCGGTCGATTTTTTTAACCGTATGCGCGTTTTATTTGTGGATGCTTTTCAGCCTCATTTATACCCGGTCACCGGCGTACTGTTACACCAAGCTCTTCATGTTTTTAACCATTGTCATGGCCCTGGTATTTCCCTTGCTTTACCGGGGACTTAAACCCGGGCGGTTTTTCACATTATTTGTTTATATCGGATCGGCGGTGGTTTTCGTGTACTCCGTCCTGATACCGGATCTCTATGCCAATTATGTGGCCATGGCCGGTGAACAGGACAAGGAATTTGTGGTCAAGTACCTGGATGTCGGTTACCTGTCGGGGATCATCATACTGCTGCTGTTGTTTTTCTCTCCCCGCATGAACAGGCCGATCAAAATCCTTCTTTTCGGTATCAACCTTGCCGCGTTGGTGATCTCCGCTGCCCGCGGGCCCATTGTTTTTTTCCTGATCGTCCTGGCGCTTAAACTCGCCGGTCTCGTTGTTCCCCTGCTGAAAAAAAAGTGGCGGTTGGGGGGCAAGGAGATAATCGCCGCGGTTTCCGCCTTCGGTATCCTTGGGGGAGGATTTTATTATGTAATGGGGACTTATTCGGTGCTGTTGGAACGAAGTGTCACCCGGTTCTTTAAATTGTTCGACCCCCAAACCAGCAGTGTGGCCATACGGTTTTCCATGTTCTCTTTTACCGTTGAGACGATACTCGATAATGCCGTCAATTTTCTATTCGGCCTGGGTATCGGGAGTTTCGGCATCCTGTACGATGGATTCGATGAACGGCAGTACCCCCATAATATTATTCTTGAAATATGGTTCGAGTTGGGACTGGTGGGTGTTGTCCTTTTTGTCGTCATGTTATTGCTTTTCTTCAAAAAAATGCGATCCAATTTTAATTCCGTATTGATCTTTATTTTTCTTTTGCTGAACAGTTTTAAGTCCTATTCCCTGGTGGACTCGAGAATAATGTTCGGATTATTAAGCGTGTTACTGCTGTACGATATTCGATCAAAACGGACGAATAATGGAGATAACAAGACATGATTCGAGTGTGCCACCTGTCCTCGGTCCATCCTGCATTCGATACCCGGGTGTTTTACAAAGAGTGTAAAAGCCTGGCCGAATCCGGTTACGACGTCACCCTGATCGCGCGGCACGACGCTTTCGAAGAGGTGGAAGGGGTCCGCGTGGTGCCGTTTCGCCTGTGGAAAAGCCGGGTAAAACGCATTCTTTTTTCGCCCTTCCGGATGTTTCTCCTGGCATTGAAACAGCGTGCGCATATCTATCATTTCCATGACCCGGAATTAATGGTGGTGGGGGTGATGTTAAAGTTGTGGGGAAAAAAGGTGATTTACGATGTACACGAAGACGTGCCCAAACAAATCCTCGACAAGTACTGGATCCGGGGATTGTGGCTTCGTAAAACCCTGGCGTTTATAACCAAAATTTTCGAGAAATGCTGTGCCCTTTTTTTCGATCGTATCGTAACCGCCACGCCAGATATCGCCGTCAATTTTAATCCCCGGAAGACCACCGCGGTCAGGAACTTACCGCTGCTGAAATTAATGGATACCGACCGGGAAGCGGATATAAAAAAACAAAAAGCCGTGGTGATATATGCCGGTATTTTATCCGAACCCCGGGGAATTAAAGAGATCGTCGAGGCCATGGAACACATCGGCGACGAAGCGGAATTGTGGCTCCTGGGGAAGTGGCAAACCGAAGCATATCACCGCCGGTGCCGCGAGTCCGGGGGTTGGCAATTCACCCGTTTCTTCGGCCAAAAAAATCAGGCGGAAGCCTATGCGTATATGAAACTCGCGGATGTCGGCGTGGTCAATTTTTTCCCAAAGGCCAACCATGTCCGGGCGCTGCCCAATAAAATTTTCGAATACATGGCGGTATCGCTTCCCATGGTGGTTTCGAATTTTCCCTATTGGAAAGAAAACTTTAGCGACTGCGCATTGTTTGCAGACCCTCAAAACCCTGAAGATGTCGCCGAACAGATCAAGCGTTACCTGGGCGACGAGCAACTGCGCAGGCAAAAGGGCGCCAACGGGCGGGCGGCCATCGAGTCCGAATACTCCTGGGAAAGGGAAAAAGATGTATTGATCGATCTATACCGGCAACTTTCCAACCGCTCGACGGAGGAGGATGGAGCGTTAAAATGAAAATATCCATGCTTATTCCCACTTACCAGGAGGAAAAATACATCCGACGGTGCCTGGACAGTATCTTGCAAAACGATTATCCTTTCGATGATGTGGAGATATTGATCCTCGACGGGATGAGTACGGACCGGACCCGCGATATTATCAAGGAGAACTATGTCAGCCGGTACCCCTTTGTCAGGATCGTGGACAATCCTCACCGGACCGTGGGGTATGGGATGAATATCGGTTTAAAGGAAGCCGGGGGCGAACTTTTGATCCGGTGTGACGCCCACAGCGAGTACCCCCGGGACTACATCTCGGAATTGGTCGAATGGCATAAGAAGAACGCGGCGGATAATATCGGCGGCACCTGCGTCACCGTTCCCGCCAACGACACCGCGTTGGCCGAGGCCATTGCCGTTGCCATGTCTCATCCCCTGGGCGTGGGGCTTTCGTTCCGGACGATCAAGGGTAACAAGGAGAAATATGTGGATACGGTGCCTTTCGGTTGTTGGAAACGGGAACTTTTCGATGAAATCGGCACCTTTGACACGGCGCTGGCCCGGGGGCAGGATTTCGAACACAACATGAGGATGATAAAAAACGGTAAGAAGATCCTGCTGCTTCCCTGGTTGAAGATCAGGTACTATGCCCGCGAAAACTTGAGAAAAATGTATAAGACCTTTTACCAGATCGGTTATTGGAAAGTCAAGCTGAACAGGGACCATAAAATTGTCACGTCTTATCGTCAATTGGCGCCTTTAATTTGGGTATTGGGACTTCTGGCACTCCCGGTTCTTTCTATTTTTTCCCGTCTCGCCGGGCTTTTATTTTTGCTTTACCTGGGCGTTTATTGTATCCCGCTGCTGTCGGTCGCTTTTAATGAAGGTATCCGGAAGCGGAAAAAGGGGAAATTGTTTTTTTACTTACCGGCTGCTTTTTTCCTGATCCATCTTTCCTATGGGTTGGGTTCCCTGCGGGGGATTGTGGAGTTTTTTATCTTTAACAGGAAACGGGTAGAGCAGAAAATGAAAGACACGCCCCGGGAAATGGGGAATTAGAAAAAATGGCTGTATATTTCAATGCGACAATGTTGGGAGTTGTGGTGCTCTCTTTCGGTACGGGTTTATTTTTTGCGTTCCTGGTGTCGAGATACGGGGAGAGGTTGGGTTTAGTGGATATCCCCAATGTGCGAAGTTCTCATACCGTACCCACGCCGCGGGGGGGTGGGATCGGTATTCCGATTATCGCCGGCGGGGTGACGTTTTTGCTGGCGCCCTCTTTTTCCATAATGGTGGGGCTTGCGTTGGTCCTGTCGGTTTTTGCGCTTATCGACGATAAGAAGGGACTGCCGGTGATCGTACGGTTTCTTCTTCAAATGGTATTGGCCCTGGTGTTGGTATTGGTTTACCGGGGGGATTTGCTCCGGTCCGTGGAGCGGGAGTGGGGTGTTTTGGTTATGGTCTCGGTTGTTTTTATTGCCGTTATTTTTATTACCGCTTCAACGAATTTTTTCAATTTTATGGACGGCATCGATGGAATCTCCGGGTTTATGGCCGTTGTTTCGTTCGGGTTGTTGGGGGTTTATCATGTCTATTACGGGGCCGGGGGTGATTTCCTGCTGCTTTGCGCGGCGGTCGTGTTTTCCGCCGTGGGGTTTTTGTTTATGAATTTCCCGAAGGGGCGGGTGTTCATGGGGGACGTGGGGAGCATTTTCATCGGAAATCTTTTTGCATTTGTGGTTATTTTCCGGGCGGGGAGTATAAAGGAGTTTTTATTGTTGACGTTGTTCCAGGGTACCATGTATTTGGATTGTGTATCGACGATCATCTTGCGGTTGTTTAATCGTGAGAATATTTTGCAGGCGCATAAGAAGCATTTGTATCAGCATTTGGTTCATGGTGTGGGGTGGCCGCACGCGCGGGTGACGCTGGTGTTTTCGTCGGTACAGTTATTGGCGGGGGTCGGCGCAATCTTTCTTTATAAGTATCACGTGGCGTACCTGGCCGGGTTATGGTTATTCCTTGTTATCGTCTATTGGCTAATCAGACCCGGACCCCGCAAAACCATTTAACCGGGCAAACGTTTTCCGGGGGTCGGGGAAAAAATAAAAAAAAGAAATTGGGGAAGGTTTTTGACTCCCGTTTGTAAATGTAGTATGAAAGAAAAACCAATTTGCCTGGATGAACTGGAAAAGATCATGACGGAGACAAAAACGTCTCTCGCCGGTTTTATATACCGCATGGTAAAACAACCGGAAATCACCCAGGATATTTTCCAGGAAACCTGGCTAAACGTGGTTAGACATCTCGATTCCTATGACAGGAATCAACCCTTCAAACCATGGCTCTTTCGGATTGCACGAAATTTGAGCATCAATCACCTGAACCGCCAAAAACGCCGGGAAAAAAAAGAACAAAACCTCGGCGACATCTACCCCACACACTCCCTTAACCCGGGAGAACTGCAGGCGGATGAAGAACGGTTGATGCGGTGCCTCGACCAAATCCCTTCCAGGTTCAGGGAGGTGATCCGGCTCCGGTTCTTCGAGGAAATGTCCTTCGAGGATATTTCCACGGTTTTAAATGTCCCGGTGGGTACGGTCTACAGCCGTTCCAACCGGGGACTGAAACACCTAAGAAAACGTTGGGAGAAAGTAAGATGACCCAAAACCATAAAAAGATTAAAAACCAATTATTTCACTATATCCTGGATTCTCTCCCCCCGAAACGCCGGAGGAAAGTAGATACCCACCTGGAAGAGTGCGAATCATGCCGAAGGGAAAAAGAGTCTATCGAAAACCTGCTGAACGGTGTAAAATCCAAAACCGGCTATTCGCTGCCGGATTACGCCTTTGAAAGCGCAAAGACGGAAATGAAAAAGGAATACCGGAAAACCGTCGAGTCCCGGGACAGGGAAACGTTCATACGACCCTTCATCGAGAAACTCAGCGGCAACCGGAGCATCCGGTGGATATTCCAACCGGCCGCGTTGATGATGCTGACCGTCCTGGTCTCGCTGATCATTTCCGGGGTATCCCTTTTGACCCAATCGAACGGGTTGACTGCCCTTAATTTCCCTTTCTCGCTATTCCGGGCTTTCGGTGTTTCTTAATAACCAAACGAGGAGTGAAAAATGTTTTTATTGATCGTCATTTTAATTGTTTTATCGGTAGCGGTCACAGGACCCGCGTTTCTCCTGGCCGGGGGTAAAGTATTCAAGGTAAAAGAGCTTAATTATAAAAAGGTATTCAAAACCAATTTATTATTATTTCTCTTCGGGGCCGTGCTGCTCATCGTCTCGCTGTTGTCGACAACGGTCATAAAGGGACTTCTGCTGCCCAATATCCTCTTCCTGTTGACGAATGTCGCCGCCGGTATATGGATAACCGGGAAAACCCTAAACATTACCCTGCCGCGGTCCGCCGGGGTTTACCTGGTTTTTGCCCTGCTGTCCGTGATCTTAACGCTGGTCGTGTCGTCGTACGGAATGATGACCGCACAACTCCCCCCGCACGCGGGGTCCATGGAACCGAACATTATGCCCGGGGATTTCGTGGCCGTTAATAAACTGGTCTACCGGTTTAAAGACCCGTCCAGGGGTGAGCCCGTCGTTTTTAACGCCCCCACCTCCCGCCCGGTGATATATGTGAAACGGCTTATCGGGCTGCCCGGCGAAGTGGTGGAGATCAGGGACGGGAAAATCCTTGTGGATCAAAAACCCCTGGAAGAAAACCTGGACGCCGGTACGCCGGTTCCGTCCCATACGAGACCCCGGGGAGAGCGAAAAATGGCTAATTACGGTCCCGTCACGGTCCCGGAATACTCTTATTTCGTATTGGGAGATGACCTGGACAATTCATATGACAGCAGGAACTGGGGTTTTGTGGCCGAAAGCGAGATCATCGGCAGGGTGGATACGGTGTATTGGTCCGTAGACCTTCGCACCCAGAGCATCCGCTGGGACCGCATCGCCAGGTCCTTTTAACCACGCGGGAAAAACCGGTGCCCGCGCCGCCGGGTGCCGGTTATTCCCGGTTGCCGGGTACCGGAATTTCCAGCACAATTCTTTTAGACAAGCCCGAAGGCAATCTCATCCGGATATCCAGGTTATGCGCCCTCTTAAATTTATGCCCGGGTATCCTGATGTGACCGAAAACATAATCCCCCGGTCCCAGTTCCACCCCCCCGGAACAAAACGTATCTCTACCCTGCCATATCTTTTTTTTCTTTACCCACAACCCCGTTCTTAATACGTTTCTTTTGATCACCTGCTTTTCCAGGCTCACCCAGAGCAGGTGAACGATCGCCGTCTTTCGCCCCTTCTCATCCGAGATATTTTCGATCGAAAACGCCGTCAACCGGAACCGGTCCCCCAGGGTTAAATCCTTCCCGGACAGGTCCACCGTTCCCGGGAGAGACCGGATGCGTTCGACCATACCCGGGTCGATCTTCTCAAACCCAGGGGGATAAAAATAGAAACCGGATCGATACAACGCCGGGTCCAATTCCACCCGTTCCAATCGTTTCGATTCTTCCGTCGAAGGTACCCCGCCCCAGAGAATATCCTCCCGGGGAATGCCCTGTTTTTTCAATTCCGTTAATGTCGAAAGGTAACCGTCCATGCCTTCCCCCGTTTTAAAGGGAGACAAACTGCCCGTTCGTTTATCCGCCCGGAGAATCGTCCAGGGGGCGATCTTTGTTTTTCCTTTCCAATGAAGCACGTATTCGAATTGTTTTAATTTCGTTCTCCCTTTATCCAGTACAAAAAAGAACGCCGGTTTATCAAAATAGATCCCCCTGAACTGACCGGCGTTCTCCAATGCCAGGTCTTTGGGATCGAAGTGATTGATAAAGTTATTTTCGTCCCCCGGGGCCACCGTCCTGAACCGGCCGATCACATCGTTTCGTTTCAACGCATACATCATGTAACCCGTTGCCCGTATATGCCCGTGCGCCATCTCCGGCATCCCGGATATCACCACCTGGGAATTCGGGGGCAGTTGTATTTTCTTCAACGTATCCACGATAAGCGCCTGCACATTGTTTTTGGCGTCATAGATTGTTTTAAGGTTGACGTACCGGTAAACACCCGAAAAAACGATCAATGCCGCAAGAGCAATATAATGGACGTTGGCCTTCTTAAGAAACCCCCTGTTCAATATGACATAAATCGAAAGTACAAAAATCGCATTTATCCCGAAAGCCGAGATATAAGAGTAACGGGGCGGGAAGATCACCGCGCCCATGGTAATAAAAGGAAGGACCGTAACCCCGGCCCAGAGGGCGGCAAAACCGTAAAGATAAACGGCATACATGTTTCGCTTCATGTGGGAGAAATGAATGCTCTTTTGCGGGCCCGTTTCCGGGTGTCTCAAGAGCAGGAAAAAACCCGCGAGAAAAATACCCGTATAAAGAACCGCCGGGACCACCGGGCCGATATCCGGCAGCGGTAAACTGTATTTAAAGTAGAGGCCCACACGTCTTAATATTTCCTCCAGGGGCGCCATTACCCGTGCTTTTCTCGTGAACATGATAATCTGGATGTACCGTGCCGCGGCGATCAGCGAAAACAACGCCAGCAGCCGGATATGCTTTTTATTCCATTTCGTATACCCCAGGAACAGCAGGGCCATGGGCGGGAACAGGAACAGGGCCTGTTCCATCAGTTGACAACATACAATATAGAGAAACGCGCTTCCCGCCAGCCGTGCCCAATTTTTCGGCGTGTTTTTCTCCAGGTATTGAATGCCCAGCAGCAGTGCCGCCGCCGCCGTCAACAGCGGGAAAACCGTACGCGACATACCAATCCCGGCCGGGATTTGCCACTGGTGCGGGAGAATGTGCGGGAGCACCGCGGCGGCAAACGCCGCCGCCCGGGGAAAGCCGAGCTTGAAACGGTACAAATAATAAAAGCAGCAGGATATCGGGACCAAAAAAAACAGGATAAAGATCGCACGGGTCAAGGACGGCGATACCACCGTCATCTTCCAGGCAGCCCAATCCATAAAGGGATACAACACGAAATGCTTTACCAGGCTCCAGGGAAATTTTCCTTCGATGGCGTATTTATAGTTTCGCGGGCTGTCGTGTAAAAGGACATCCAGTCCCGTGACCACGATCAGGTTAAAAATAACCACCACCAGAAGGATACCCGCAAAAACCAGGTATTTCGAGTCACTGTTTTGTTTCGTTCCGGGATTCATGTTTATGTATTCGTCCGACGATAATTTCAAAGACAATCATACCGTAAGCGTGTATGAAAGTCAATATTTACCGCCTCCGGCGGGGACTCCCAATAATGGTTTAATGGTTTGAGATGAAGTCTGAAACAACGGAAAACTCCCGGGCCGTGCAAAACGGGTCCAGCAGCATGCTGGCTCCGGCGGGTCCCATGCTGGGACTTCCTATAATGGTTTGAGATGAAGTCTGATGCGTTTCTGGTATGTCCCCTTTTTCTCTTGAGGACAGGTTTAAGGAAAAAGGCATAGAAGAATCAATGGTCGAAAAGGGGACAGGCGCGAAGCGTCTCCCGGATGGCAATTGATGAAATGGCCCGAAAACATGGGGAAGGAAAAGCGCACACTTTTGCACGCCAATACATCCTGAACAATCTCTACGGAATTGAAAAAGAAATGTTTCTTTATGTGCTTTCGTGTTTGGAATTGGCCCATTTTTTGCAATCATTGAATATGCGGTTTAAAGCCGATGAGCGGTTTCATCTCTACTGCTCTGATGCCCTTGAGAACAGAACAGGAAATGTCCAGTTCAATGTCATATTGGGCAATCTACCCTCAGACCTCCTGACTTCAATAACTTCGATATCCCCCAAAATGGCCTATGGTGACGAAAAGGGGACAGGCGCGAAACATCCGTCCTGCCGCATGTGGAAAATTTTCTGAATGAGAGCCAGCGTTGTTTTCGGGCTTGTTCGAAATTATTCGATACTTTTCGACGGATTCTTATCCAGGTACCGGCTTAATTCAGATTCCAACTCCTCAATTGAAGGTAGACTGGATTTTAATTTTTCCGGGACAGCATGGGTTAGCAGATAATCGGATACACCGATGGGCTTATTTATATCGCGAAGTGAATACTCAGCAAGCACTTTGTCCTTTGTTTTGCAAAGAATAATTCCTATCGACGGATTGTCCATATCGCCCTTTATAAGATCATCCACTGCCGAAAGGTAAAAATTGAGCTTTCCCGCGTATTCCGGCTTGAATTTCCCTCCTTTCAATTCTATAACCACATAGCACCTTAATTTCAGGTGATAAAACAGCAGATCGATATAATAATCGCTCCCGGAAACCTCAAGGGGATATTGTTGGCCAATAAATGCAAAACCTGCGCCCAGTTCCAGTAAAAACTTTGTAATATGGTAAGTTAATTGTCTTTCAATCTCCCGTTCTTCAGCGTCACTCTCAAGCATCAGGAAATCAAAAAGATAGGGATCTTTAAGTGTTTGCCGGGCAAGATCGGATTGGAGAAGGGAGGGTTCGTGAAAAATTGGAAATACCTTTTCCCTGCCTGTGATACAGACCGCTCTCTATTTGATGAACCAGGATATTCCGACTCCATCCGTGTTCTACTATTTTATGGATGTACCATTCACGCTCTGCGGGTTCTTTAATTTTCTCAAATACAGCGATATTATGATACCAGGTGATTTGTGCAAGCACCTCTTGCACAAATTCTCTTTTCGGGTAGTTCTGCGCAAAAGCTCTCATATATTTGAGATTGCGCGGCGAAAAACCTTTCATCGCAGGGAACTCTTCCTTGAGGTCTGTTGATAGGCGCTCAATGATTTTCGCGCCCCATCCTTCTTTATCTTGACGTTCCAGTATCTCCTTTCCAATATCCCAATAGAGAAGAATCAATTCAGTGTTTGCGGAAATAGCGGCCTTCAATTGGCTTTCCTTTATTCTTTGCTTCAAATCCAGCAGGAATTCCGCATAGCCTTCAGGGAGCAGATGCCGTGGTATATTTTTTTTTCCCATGGCCCATATATTAAATGATTTTCTTTGCTTTGTCAAACCGAGAATTTTCAGTACAGCCCGGAAAAACTGGTTCCTCGAGTCCTTTTTTTCTACTTCCCACATTTGGGATTTGCATGGAATTAACGGGAAGCCTTATTAAAGAATGATTTCAAAGCTCTTAAACTTTAATACGAATTAATAGAGGTTTTTAGGGGCTAATAAGCATTAATAGGAGTAGAAAAAAAGGCTGAATGCGATAATCATAAATGGGAGAGCGCCTACTATTGAGGTTTTTCGAAAATCACTTGCAATGAGTGCATGCTGCCTCCGGCGGGTCCCATGCTGGGACTCCCAATAATGGTTTGAGATGAAGTTTGAAACAACGGAAGACTCCCGGGCCGTGCAAAGCGGGTCCAGCAGCATGCTGGTGACACTGGCACAGGAATTTTATCATAACAAGGAAGAATTACTCCTGCAAATGTTAGAAGAACCGAACCCCGAATAATTGCAATGGGTTGGTGTAAGGTTATTTTTTCAGGTAAACAAAATCGCGAAAGATCGCAGGGACAGGTATGGACCTTAACAATTTACCTTAAAAATTTTCTTTCAAGTATCAAACCCTTTTATTATAAACGATTTCAGGCGTAACCAAATCCTGTTCAAAAAAAAAATAAAAAAATATTTTTTTTGTTGACAAATCCCCGGGATTATATTATTATTTAGATATGATAGAAATAATTGGAATACATGAAATGTTTGCCGTTGACCTGAGCGAATCGAAAGACAGTTCATTGTATCCTCAATTAACGAAAGGAATGTCGGTTATCCTTTCCTTCATCATCGGACAAAAAAAATGTAACGGACATCCGGCCTATTTTTTACCGGGGACGGGTGTCTCAAAA
>Ga0210082_1000150_pt1 | contig 14726 bp, 15 predicted proteins | sample White_ThreeSqA_D_2_FD_185592 | JGI IMG/M metagenome (GOLD analysis project Ga0210082, IMG submission 185592) | Wetland microbial communities from the San Francisco Bay, California, USA, that impact long-term carbon sequestration -... | ecosystem: Environmental > Aquatic > Marine > Wetlands ... | reverse complement strand
GTCTGTGTAAGTCTGTGGCTATTTATTAACCGAAGTCATCTAACATGATGTTTTCGGGTTCGACACCCAGGTTGTCCAGCATCTTTATGACCGCACTGTTCATCATCGGCGGACCACACATGTAAAACTCACAATCCTCCGGCGCCGGGTGATCTTTCAGGTAATTTTCGTACAACACCTGGTGAATAAACCCGGTCAAACCGGTCCACTTATCTTCCGGCAGCGGTTCCGATAACGCATAATACCATTCGAAATTCGGGTTCTCTTTGGCGAGGGTATTGAAATCATCCAGGTAAAACATCTCCCTGAGACTCCTGGCACCGTACCAATACGTGATTTTCCGTTTTGTTTTAATTCGGTTTAACTGGTCGAAGATATGGGACCTCATGGGTGCCATCCCCGCGCCGCCGCCGATAAATACCATCTCCGCATCGGTATCCTTGGCGAAGAATTCACCGAAAGGACCGGTAATCGTCACTTTATCGCCGGGTTTCAGGTTAAAGATATAAGACGACATCTGACCCGGCGGTACATTGGGCATATTGGGAGGTGGAGAAGCAATCCGGACATTCAACATAATAATACCCTTTTCCTCGGGGTAATTGGCCATTGAATAGGCCCGTGTGACCGGTTCATCGACTTTGGATACATACTGCCATACATTGTATTTGTCCCAGTCGTCTTTATATTCGTCTTCTATAATAAAATCTTTATAATCGGCAACATGAGAGGGGGCCTCGATCTGGATATACCCACCGGCACGGAAGTTCACTTCCTCACCCCTGGGTAATTCCAGCACCAGCTCTTTAATAAAGGTAGCGACATTGTGATTGGAACGTACAACACACTCCCACTGTTTGACATGGAATATTTCCGGTGGGATCTCGATTCGCATGTCTTGTTTTACCGGTACCTGGCAGGAAAGTCTCGTTCCTTCCCGGGCTTCTTTTCGAGAGATTTGAGAGGTTTCCGTGGGAAGGATATCGCCGCCGCCCTCGAATACTTTAACCGTACACTGCCCGCACGTACCCCCACCGCCGCAGGCCGAGGATACAAATATCTTTTGGGCAGCCAGTGCATTTACCAATTTACCACCCACCGGAACGTTCAGGGTATTCTCTTCATCATCGTTGATAACGATTTTGACCGAACCGCTGGCAACCAATTTCGACCTTGCAAACACAATTAAAAGGACCAGCGCGATCACGATCACGATAAACATCACCACGCCCAGTAGAATCAGATTTAGTCCACTCATTCTTTCACCATCTTTTTATCTAATTTCGTTTTCATTAATATATACATTTAAAATACACTACTTATAATTGTATCCCGGAAAACAACATAAACGCCATGGCCATCAGGCCCGCCGTAATAAATGTAATTCCCAGGCCGCGGAGCCCCTCAGGGACATGACTGTATCTCAACTTTTCCCGGATACCCGCCATGGCGATTATGGCCAGCGCCCAACCCGTACCCGAACCTATACCGTATACCACACTCTCCGCGAAATTGTATTCATTCTTGACCATGAAAAGCGCACCGCCCAGGATGGCACAGTTCACCGTAATTAACGGGAGAAATATCCCCAGGGCATTGTATAACTTCGGGAAAAATTTATCTAAGATCATCTCCAGGATTTGTACCATCGCCGCAATAACGCCGATATACGCAAGCAGCCCCAGGAATGAAATATCCACTCCCTTTATCAGGGCATCTTCCTTAATCACGTAAGTGAAAATAAGATTATTCACGGGGACCGTAATGGTTTGAACCACCACCACGGCAATACCTAACCCGACAGCCGTCTCAAGTCTCTTGGAAACGGCCAGGAATGTACACATACCCAGGAAAAACACCAGGGCAATGTTCTCCACGAATATCGATTTAATAAATAAACTCAAATAATATTCAAGCATTTTAGTCTTTCTCCACCTGGTCTTTCTTAAAAGACCGGATAATCCAGATCAAACCGCCGATCAGGAAAAACGCACTGGACGGGGACAACAACAAACCGTTGGAAACATACCAACCGCCTTCGGTGGTCAACGGGAATATGGAAAAACCGAATAGCTTCCCGGACCCGAATAGTTCCCGGACAACACCCACCGAGATCAACACGAAGGCATATCCCAACCCGTTGCCGATACCGTCTATAAAACTCTGGAACGGGGGGTTCTGCAAGGAATACGCTTCCGCCCGCCCCATGATGATACAGTTCGTAATGATCAAGCCCACGTAAACGGACAACTGTTTACTGACATCGAAGGCATAGGCTTTGATCAACTGGTCGGCGATGATGACCAACGAGGCAATAATGGTCATCTCGACGAGTATTCGCGTACTCGCGGCAATGTGATTCCGGATGATACTCACCGCCATGTTGGAAAACGCAACCACCAGAGTTACCGACAGCGCCATCACGAAGGAGGTTTCCAGCTTCGATGTAACCGCCAGCGCCGAACATATACCCAATACCCCCAGGGTAATCGGGTTGTTGTCGAATAGGGGTTCCAGGAGTACTTTTTTTATTTTGCTCATTGCACACCTCCCCGGTCATTTTTCAAATTTTCTAAGAAAGGGGCGTATCCGTCCGGTCCGAACCAGAACCCGATCATTTCGTTCACGCCGCGGGTAGTCAGCGTGGCACCGGAAAGACCGTCGATCTCATTCGTCGTGTCCGGGGGGGCCTGTCCTTTAATGACCTTGAAATCATACTTGCCCGTTTCATCGAAGACCATTTTTCCTTTCCACGATTCTTTCCACCGGGCGTTATCCACTTCGCCGCCCAGGCCGGGGGTTTCGCCGTGTTCATAAATGGTAAAGCCCCGGATCGTCTTTAAATCTTTGTCGATGGACATGAATCCGTACAGGACCGACCACAGCCCGCTCCCGTAAATAGGGAAAATGACTTTGGAATAGCTGTCTCCTTCTTTGACAAAATAGACCATCATTTGTGTGGGAATTCGCCGGATCTTTGCCCTGTCTTCGGCTGATGACAGCGATCTGCTGAGTTCAGGGGCCTTGGCGACCATTTTAACGTCGAAGGTCTCCGGGGCCAGGAGTCCGGACATTTTTTCTTTCGGTAACTCTTTTCCTGTTTTAAGGTCGATCAGTGCGGGTATGATCTTTTCAGCGAAAATACCCTCGATATCCACCTTTTCTTTTTCTTTCATTAAATCGCCGGCGATCAACACGTTTCGCAGTTTTTCCAGTCTCTGGTTGGCTTCTTGCCTGGGTTTTAACGCCACGTAAGCGACGGATACCAGTACCGAACAAACCAGGCAAACCAGCAGGGCTACACCGATTATATTCTTTATCGAATCATTTGACGACATAACGGAGTTTCCTCCTCTTTATATTTTTTTTGATATATATACGGTCGATCAGCGGCGCAAACATGTTGCCGAACAAGATCGCCAACATCATGCCTTCGGGATAGGCCGGGTTTACGACCCGTACCAGTATCACCAGTATCCCGATCAAAAGACCGTATGCATATTTTCCTTTTTTTGTGATGGCCGCGCTGACGGGGTCGGTTGCCATGAACACGGTACCGAAAGCAAAACCGCCCAATACGATGTGCCACACGGGGGTAACGGCGAACATGGAGTTGGTGGAACTGCCGATCAGGTTAAAGAGCAGCGATGTTCCTGCCATCCCGGCGACGATACTGACCATGATCCGCCATGAACCGATGCCGGTGGCAATAAGGATAACGGCACCGATGAGGCAAGCCAGGGTCGATGTTTCCCCGATAGAGCCGGGGATGATACCGATGAAGGCATCCCACCACGAGGCCGTGAGGTGCAGCGACTTGTCCGCCAGTTGGGCGAGGGGGGTGGCTTTACTCACGCCGTCCACGGCGACCCAGACGGCATCGCCGGAGATTTGGGCGGGGTAGGCGAAAAAGAGAAAAGCCCGGGCCATTAAAGCGGGGTTAAAGATATTCATCCCGACTCCGCCGAAGACTTCTTTACCGATCACCACGCCGAAGGAGATGCCGACGGCCACCTGCCACAGCGGAATGGTGGGCGGCAGGATCAGGGGGAACAGTAAACCGGTTACCAGGAACCCTTCGTGTACATCGTGTTTCCGGATACAGGCAAACAACACTTCCCAGAACCCCCCGACCGCCATGGTGACGATATAGATGGGTAGAAAGTAGAGGAGCCCGTGAATGAAACAGGCGAGAATATTGGAGGGGTCCAGCCCGATACCCAGCCCGGTCAGTACGTCCACGCGCCATCCCTGGCCGACGGTTTCGCCCAATTTTGCCAGTGCCAGGTTGGCCTGGTAGCCGACATTGTAAAGGCCCATGAGCACCGCGGGTACAAGGGAGTACACCACCAGCATCATGATCCGTTTGAAATCCATGGTGTCGCGGATATGGGAAGCGCCGGCGGTCGGTTTACCGGGGGTATACAAGAATGAGTCGATGGCTTCCCACAAGTAATACAGGCCTTTGAGCTTGCCTTCTTTAAAATGTTTTTCCTGTTTATCAAGGAATTTTCTCAAGAATTTCATTATGCTTTAACCTTCCTTCTCAATTGTGGTTAAATTACGTCTTAACACCGGACCGTATTCGATCTTTGAGGGAGACACGAAGGAACACAGTGCCAGGTCTTCTTCGCACAGTTCGAGGCAACCGAGGTTTTCGGCCTCTTCGATATCGTCTACCATCAGGGCACGCAGCAGGTAGGTGATCTCGAAATCCATGGGCATGACCTCTTCATAGGCACCGATGGGAAAGACGGACCGTTTCCCGCCGCTCCGGTCGGTGGTGAAGTTGAATTTTTTACGGGGAAAGAAGCTGGAGGCGAGGATTCGTTTGATGGAGAAGAGGTTGAAACCGGGACTGAGCCATCCGAAGAAATGGCGTTCTTTTCCTTCCCGGACAACGGAGACCTGCTGATGGTATCGCCCGAGGAAAGCAACCGTATCCGCGGCGGTTCGGCCCGACAGTACGGAGCCGGATATCACGCGGTTTTCGGTGTCTGTAAGTTCGTCTTTGGTGAGACTTTCCATACAGGCGCCGATTCGTGTTTTGATCAGCCGCGGGTTTTTAACCGGGGGGCCGGCCAGTGAGATGATACGTTCTACCGGGATTCTCCCCGTGGTAAAGAGTTTGCCCACGGCGACCACATCCTGGGCGTCGATATGCCACACGGTACTCTCACGGTGGGCCGGGTCGAGGAAGTGGATATGGGTCCCGGCGTTTCCCGCCGGGTGAGGGCCTGAGAATTCTGTTACGGACAGGCTCCCCGTGTTTATTTCGGGGATGGGGGCGCCGGGGGATTTGCACAGGTGGAGTTTGCCTTCGGTCAATCGTGAGATCACGGTCAGGCCGTTTTTGAATGCCTCTTCGTTTCCTTCGAGGATTTTTTCCACCGGGGGTGCCAGGGGGTTGGTATCCATGGCGGTGACAAAGATGGAATGGGGGGTCTCTGCCGGGTTGGCGACTTTGCCGTAGGGTCGTGCCCGCAGCGACGTCCATACCCCGGATTCGATCAAGTTAGTTTTAATTTTTTCCGGGTCCAGTTCCGCCAGTTGGTTTTCGTTGTACGAATCGAATGTGATTTCCTCTTCTTTTTCGTCGCACTCGATGACCAGGGATTCGAACACCCGTTTTTGTCCCCTGTTGATTGCGGTGACTTTACCGCTTGCGGGGGAGGTGTACTTGACGCCTTCCATTTTTTTGTCCGTAAAGAGTAACTGACCCCGTTTGACCTGGTCTCCTACTGAGACGGCCAGTGTGGGTTTCATCCCGACGTAATCGTAGCCGATGAGGGCCACTTTCTTTGACGGGTTGCCTTCGGAAACGCTTTTTATCTGCGGTTCCCCGGCAATCGGAACATTTAAACCTTTCTTAATCTTTATTAATCGCATAGGGTATGATACCATAATGGTTGGAAAAAAACAAGATAAAATTTTAATTCATTGTCAATTTTTTAAAACCGTTTTGGGCAGTAAGGATTCGGTGATGAAAAATCAAGGGAGGGATAAATTTGTGCGGACCGGTACCCCGGTCCATTTCTGCTAATCGCGATCGTCACACATTTAATCCCACAATTTGCCCAATTTTGTTAGTTCTTCCGTTACGTACTTCCGGAACAAAATTTCCCACTCTCGTGAGCCTTCCGGAACGCTTCTTTTTTGAGTTCTTACCCGTTCTTTGGCGGTGAGTTCGATTTGTTCGTACAGGCGGAGTTCATCCATGATGAGGTGATAAATTTTAAACCTTACATTCCCGATATCGCCGTTATAATCGAGATCTTCATTTTGTTGGATATAATTGGTAATGAGGGATGAAAGACAGTTTACTTTGTTTCTTGACAGTTTGAGGCTCATATTACGATATTCTCCTTTTCTGCGAGTTTGGATTTTACCATTTTGAACATCTCGTAGTAATCGACATTGGTGCTCCTGATCTCTTCGAGTTTATCTTTCAGGATATCTTTTACTTGTTCATCGAGTTTGTCTTCTTTTTCCAGTTCCCGTGCGATAACGTCCTCCACTTCTTTTACGATCTTCTGCCTGTCTTCCGTGATGATCACATTGTCTTTCAATAGACCTTTTACGATGCTAAAGGCCAAATGTTCAATTTGCAACTTATTTAATCTCATGGTGCTTAATATAACAAATTTTGTCGGATAAATCAACTTATTGATAATAAATAACGAAAAGAAGGTTAAGAGATCAATTGTAAAGGTCAATTGCAGAGGAACCCTTCGGGCATTTCTATCCGTCTCCGGCGGGGAAAGGAATTGAAAACAACGCGGTTTTGGTGTAAAATATATCCCGAGGAATTAACCTCAGCCCGGAACATTTCAATTCTTTGTTTGGGCGTTTATGGTTTGGGCGGTTATAATTCACAAATATAAAGGAGGTCGTTATGAGTAAAAAACAAAAAATGTCTCTTGAAGCACTCAGGGTAACCAGTTTCATCACGCATTTGACCCAACACGAAACCATGAAGATCAATGGCGGTCAGGAAGTCGTGACTGCGTCGCCGTGCAAATCGGTCGATGCCTGTCTCGGTGACGGCGGTGACGGCGGCGAAGGAGACCCGGACGAATTGGGCGGCGGGTTCAGGTAAGTTAAGGGGTAAGGAGGAATCCTTACCCCTTACTCCTTAAGATTTGAAGAGGAGAACCCAAAATGAGAATAAGAAGTGGTTGTCATCCGGTAGTTGTTCATGTATTGATTTTCATTACCGTTTTCTTGTTTTATTCCATACTATGGCCGTTGGAACCACCGACACCGGAACAACTGGAGAAATACCGTTCCGACGGATCGTTGGCTCGGCGGATCGAGGCGGCTAAAGCCATCGGCAATCACCTTATCTCTCCCCGGCTGCTCCAACAATTCGCTTACAGGGTGCGGCGCCGGTACCTGCAAATGAATGGCAAAACCGGAGCGGAAATCGGACAACCGCTGTCCGCCGCTCCCGGTGAGACGCCAATGCCCACCACCGGCTCGGTGAGAATCTTTGTCATGCCGATTGCTTTCAGCGATTATCCCGCCATCAATTCCATCTCATCGCTCAGCAATACAATTTTCGGGAAAGGTGATCCGGATTATTATCCTTATGACGGTCTCCGAACGTTTTATTTACGTTCGTCATACGGTCAATTGGAATTGGTCGGAACAGTGCTGGACCGGTACACAACGCCCTATCCCCGCGGCCAGGTCCCCGAGGACAAATACGGTCTCGATAATTTGATCATTGAGGCCCTGGAATACCATGACGCCCGGGGTCATGATTTTGCCCAATATGATAATAACGGAGACGGTATTGTCGATTATTTCGCGGTGCTGTGGACCGGGCCGTCGGGTGACTGGGCGACTTTTTGGTGGGGTTACCAGACCTGGTTTAGCGGGGAGATCGAATTGGACGGTAAACGATTCAGTATGTTCTCATGGCAGCCCGAGGGGAATGTACGGCCGGACAGCTTCCTCCCCCACACGTTGATCCATGAGACCGGTCATGCGCTGGGTTTGCCCGATTATTACGATTATGACTCGTCCGTAGGACCGGGGGGAGGTATCGGTCGTATCGATGTGATGGACGGCAACCAGGGAGACCACAACTGCTTTTCCAAGTATTTATTGGGATGGATTACGCCCGTCATATATGATACCGGTTCCCATACGGCGGTTCTCCGGGAATCCTCCGGTCACCCGGATGCCGTTGTTTTTATGCCCAACGTAAGCGATATTTACTCCGAATTTTTTATGGTGCAGAACCGTTCCCGCCTGGGCAACGATATGGGGCTTCCCAATGACGGGCTGCTGGTCTGGCACGTGGACGCCCGCCTGGATGAAACCGGGAGGTTTCAATACGATAACTCCTTTACGGGCCATAAATTACTGCAGTTGGTACAGGCCGACGGTCTGGATGAAATAGAGATATACCGCAGGCGGGCTGATTCCGGGGATTACTACACCGCGGGAGACATATTGGGACCGGACACGCGCCCGCATAGTAACGCATACGGCGGCATGAAGACGTATTGTGAATTATCCGGTATTTCGGAAAGCGGTCTTACGATGTCTTGCGATATTTCGGTGGGGATATACTCTCCCATGAATTTTTCGGCTGTAAGGCATGAAAACCGTTCGTTGTTCCTGTGGGAATACATCGTCGATTTCAGTTGGGACCCGAACCCGGCCAATCATCCGTTTCCAATCGAGCAATACCGCATATATCAAATAACGGGTGATTCCCGCACAGAGATAGCGAATATACCCGTGAATACGTATTTCTACCGGCTCCGGCCCGTTTATGAGAGAGATCAAACGTATACCATCGTCGCGATAACCGATGACGGACTCGAGAGTCCCGGTGTCACCATTACCGTGAGAGGAGGACACAACCGGCCTGTCCCGTAATCGGTCCCTTTTCTAATAGGCTCCCTGCGCGGCAGGGAAAAAAACAGTTGACTTTCAGCGGGGGAAATGATAAAGTTTTACCTATTCCAACGTGAGGTCAAGTATTATGATCGGAGAAATTGTCGGCAATTACCGGGTACTTAAAAAATTGGGAGAAGGCGGTATGGGGACGGTTTACCTCGCACGAGACCTCAGCCTCGAACGCGAAGTAGCACTGAAGATCATCTCACCGGAACTGGCCCGAAATCCCAGCCTCATGGCACGGTTCCGCGTGGAAGCCATCGCCCAGGCAAAACTCAACCACTCGAATATTACGGTCATCCACTCCTTCGACCAACAAAAGGATACCTACTATATCGTCATGGAATTCGTGGACGGGAAAACCCTGAAAAAAGTGATCAAAGAAAAAGGAAAAATCCCCCTGAAACAAACGGCAAACATCTTCTCACAAATCCTCGACGGCGTGGCCTATGCCCACTACAAAGGCGTGGTCCACCGCGATATCAAACCATCGAATATCTTTCTCACCAGAGATGAAATGGTAAAGATAGGCGACTTCGGCATCGCAAAAGTAGAAGGAATCGAAGGACTGACGAAAATCGGTTCCACACTGGGATCTCCCCTCTACTGCTCGCCGGAACAGGTCATGGGTAAAAAAACCGACGCCCGGACGGATGTCTACTCCCTGGGCATGACTCTCTATGAAATGCTGACGGGAAAATTGCCTTTCAAACATTCGGAGGATTCGGACTATAAAATAATGAAGCAGGTGATCGAAGTGACGCCGCAAAAACCGTCGGAGATGGAGAGAACCATTCCCCCGGCAATGGATGCGTTGATCATGAAATGCCTGGCCAAATCGCCGGACGAACGGTTCCAAGGTGTCGGGGAATTGGAACAAGCGTTTAAAAAGGCAATGGGATTGGCAACACCGGTATCGCCGGTACCGGGAATTAAAGAAACCCCCAAACCGGCGGGCGAAATCATTAAATCCCCACGTAAAAAAAGTGCGGGCGCCGTGGCCGGGACGGATCGCAAAAAGGTCCTGGCGGTTGCCCTGTCACTGGGCATTGTACTGGCCTTCGTCGTGATCTACCTGGTGACGTCTTCCAATACGGAACCGCTGCCTCAACCTTCCTCCAGCCCGGCGTCCCGGCTTACGCAGACGGATACAAGCCAGCATACGACCGAAATTCCCCGGATTATGCAGCCGGACCCGCCAAAGTCCTCGGTTACGCCGGGGCCGGTAACTCGTGACCCTTCCTCCACGGTCACCACCCACACCACGCCGCCCCTTACGGTCACGGGGAGCGATATCCCCGCCCAAATGGATCAATTGATAAGAAATAATAATTATGCCAAAGCCGTTGAAATCGGTGAGCAGGCGGTCGGCAGCGGGAATAGTTCCGCTTACATCTACCAAAAACTGGCCCAGGCATACTATTTCGACGGGAATAAAACAAAAGCGCGCAAATATTATTGGAAAATAACCGAATTGAACGATGCTTTCCGGTTCAACGTTTATTACGAATACATGAAAAATAGGATAATCGGCGGTACCCTGGCCGTCTCCGGTTCTGCGGTCTCGTTCCAGCCCTCCCGCGGCGACCTGAACTCCCTCCGGTTTTCCATTCCTCTTTCCCAGGTCAAACGGGTCAACGCCGATTATGTCTCGGATTTGAAAGGCATTTTTAAGAAAAAGAAGACCCGTGAAACACCCACGCTCATCATCAGGGGCAAGCATAAAGAAAGATACGACATCCGTGTAAAACGGCACGACAACACGTTGAGAAGCTTCATAACGGACATCATCGATGTATTGAGGAATTAGGCACTTTAAGAATTTTCTGTCTTGACTTTGTTTTCCCGGGGTGGTAAAGTGTCTCGATAGGGAGTTTAACCATGGATATATGTTCGAATTGTTTGAAGAAAAGAGACGGGGAATATCTCTTTTGCCCCTGGTGTGGGTTTCCCGCCGGGGACATCGGGTTGAAAGCGTGCGGGCACGGGCATGTTATTTATGAAACCCTAAAGAATTGCCCCTTTTGCCTGCTGGCGGAAAACCTGGGTAAATCCCGTCTGAATGCCGGGAAACAGGAACCTGCACCCACGGAATTTGTCCGGCCGGGATCGACGGATAATACCGTCCTTGAAGACGACCCACTGGAGAAAACCATGCTGGAAGGCGATACGGGGCCCGGGCTGACGGTGATGGAAGAGGACCTGTTGGAGAAAACCGTGGTAGAGGATTATTTCGAGGGGACCCGCGTGGATACGCCGGAGGGTGAAACCGGGGTCCGGGAACCGGGAGAAAAAATGCCTTTCGCTGCCTGGGTGGTCTTTACCGATGAGGAAGACCTGCCGGTTCACGACATTCGTTTGACCAAACAAAGGACCATTATCGGTAAAGGCGAAGAGACGGATATCCGGCTGCCGGACGATTTTGTCTCGCGGCTGCACGCGCTGATCTACCTGGAGAAAGATGTTTTTTATATTTCCGACCTGGGTTCCACCAACGGTACATTTGTCAACGGTCAAAAGGTCATGCAAGAGGCATTGAAAGACGGGGATCATCTCCGCATCGGTCATAAACCCATGATCTTCAAACAGGTATCGAGAAAAATCTAATGAAATAACCGGAGGTATTTATGACTGTAGATAAGACAGTGGTTCGGGATGATAAGGAATTGAAAGGATGGTTGGTGGTGTTAAGCGGCGAATGGAAGGGGAAAGATTATCCCCTTTACGAAGGGAAAACCGTTGTGGGGTCCAGTCATTATGCCAATATTTACCTGCCGGACGCCGGCATGGAGCATTTTCATTTCAGTATCCGCGTCCGGGGGGGAGTGGTCATTGTCACCGACCTTGACAGCGAATCGGGATTGTACATGGATGATAAACGGTTTTACAGGGAAAAAGTTACCGATGAAACACTATTTAAAACCCCGGATATGGAATTTTTAATTAAAATGTTGTAATATAGATCAATGCAATTGTATTATTACTCGTTATCGGATGTCGGCAATGTCAGGTCTCACAATGAGGATTTTTTATTCTCCGGGAGAGTGAAGGGTGACGGTTACCTTTTTATCGTGGCCGACGGCATGGGGGGACACAGCTCGGGTGAAGTGGCCAGTTACAAAGCCGTTGCCGGTTTTGTTAAAGCCATGAGAAAAGGGATAGGAAAAAATGTTCCCGAGGCCATGCGGCGTATCATTCTCACCATCAACGACGATCTCATTCACGAGGGGAAAAGGTCCGCCAAGGATAAAGGTATGGGCACCACGTTATCGGCATTGTACATAAAAGGCGACAAGGGGTATTTCGCCCATGTGGGCGACAGCCGGATTTACCGCTATTCGAATTCCGGGGATGGGGGGGATAAGGGCACCATGGTCCAGTTGACCGAGGATCATTCCCTGGTGGGACGGCTCCTTAAGGACGGTTTCATTAACGCCGAAGAAGCACAGAACCATCCGAAACGGAACGTGTTGTACCAGTCCGTGGGATTGAAAAAAGGAATCGAGGTCCAGGCCATGGGACCCTTCATTGTCCGGGACGGGCAAAAATTCCTTCTCTGTTCCGACGGCCTTAATACCGAACTGCGCGATTCCGAGATCAAGGAGTTCCTTGCACTAAAATCTCCCCGGCGAATCGTGGAAGGCCTGATCACGGAAGCAAAACAGCGCATCGCATCGGATAACATTACCGTCATCGCCGTATCTACCGAAATCGGGGGAACCGATGAAATGACCCGGCCCGTGGATACGGTAAAAGTCCCCGTACCCACTAAGGTCAAAATGAAGCTGAAACGTAAACGAAAGAGAGTTTTGGTTCTCATATTATTGGGTATTGTCCTGGCCCTGCTGGCTGCAATGGTTTATTTATTGGTAAAGAATACCCAGGGTGTTACACCCCCGGATACCATCGATCAGAGATCGAAATCCGAAGCATCGGGGCAATAAGAAAATGGAGAAGGAACGAAAACAAATATCTAAAAATAAAAGAGGGACCACGGAACACTCAAAAGGGGTGTGTTCTGTGGGCAGTAACCTTTTAAAAAGGAGGCATGAATGAAAGCCAAAGGATGGATTTTTCTATTTATTGTGATCGCGTTTATAAACACGTCCTGTTCTTCCTCATCCGGGGAAAAACTCACCGAAGAGCAAATGACCGCCTACCGGACCCGGCCGGCCGTGGTATTGGTTTACAGCGGTATGTACGTGAAAATTGCACTTAAAAGCGGGCAGAGTTTCGATGTTCCCAATTACGGTTCCGGCAGCGGTTTCTTTATCAATCCCGACGGTTACCTGGTAACCAACGGGCACGTGGTGAATGCTTATGTGAAGTACATGGAAGATAAGAATGCCTATGCCCGGCAAGTGTTCAATAATTTTATCGCGCAGCGGATCGCCATGGAATTCAAACAGGCCAACGGGCGTGATCCGTCCGAGCAGGAGATCGGTGCCGAAGTCCAGAAATTCATGAAAAGCCGGGAACCCCGGATTGCCGATCACGGCGCCATTAATTATGTGGTGTTGTCCAATTCCGAAACCTTCCGGTTCGAGGTGAAAAAATTCAGTCCGTCCATCCCCGATGGGGGTAAAGACATTGCCGTATTGAAGATCGAGCGGGAGAACTGCCCCGTTATTATGCTGGGGGACTCTTCAAAATTGGCGCTCCAGCAGCCCGTATTTACCATCGGTTTTCCCGCCGTCGTGGACCCCAACCGTTTTCCCATGCTGGACAAGAAAAACACGTTGAAGTCCTCTATCACCCGGGGGTCTATTTCGGCGCTTAAAACCGATTATAAAGGCATGTCCGTGATCCAGCACGATTCCGCCACTTCCCCCGGTAACTCCGGCGGTCCCACCGTGGATATCAAGGGCAGGGTCATCGGCGTTCATTCTTATGCCGCCCGTGATTATGACGGGTTTAAGTTTTGTGTGCCCATCAATTCCGCCAGGGAATTTATCCGGGAGACGGGTATCGAGACGAATAAATTATCCGAATTTTCCACCGTTTTCAATAAATTAATGGATGCCGTCTGGGAAGGGGAGTGGTTTGACGCCCAGGCCCATGTAAGTACGGCGTTGGCCTATATGAAAAACGAACCGGACCTGGAGAAAATTCAGCAGACGGTTTTGAGACAGATCAGTGAAATGGGGTTTTTCGAGAAAATATGGCGCCAGAACAAGGCCATCGTAATAATAGCCGTGGTGTTGATCGTCTTGATCCTGGTGGTATTAAAGATCGCGTTTTCCCCGTCTTCGGCGGAAAAGGAATACGGCGTGCCGGGTGCGGCGGCCCCGGTAGAAGGGAAACCGGATAAAACCAAACTGGATGAATTGGATGGAACGGTCCTGGAGAGTGATATTGCCGGGAGTGTTTCGGTATCGGTCAAAGGCGAGGATATCGGTTCTTTCAGTATCACTCCCGACGGTGTGATCGTTGGCCGGGACCCCAATGCGGTAAACATTCATATTTCCGATAATATTGTTTCCAAGACGCACCTTAAAATACTTCCCCGCGGGGAACGTTTTTTCATCGCGGACCTCGGTTCCACGAACGGGACATATGTTAATGGTGAGAAGATAACCGAGACGTCGGTCAGCCCCGAGGATGTGGTGCAATTGGGTAAGAAGGGCGACATTAAACTGGTGTTCAAGAAATAACCGGCAGGCTGCCGGACCCTTCGACCCTTCTTGCACGCCACGCGGCGCGTGGACCCCATATGCGGACTAATGCTGGAATCTGTTTCACGGCGTCCTGCCACACCTGATAAAAGTTTTTCGGGGGGTCCAGGGGGGCTGTTTTTCAAAAAAGCCCCC
>Ga0210082_1000149_pt1 | contig 14828 bp, 15 predicted proteins | sample White_ThreeSqA_D_2_FD_185592 | JGI IMG/M metagenome (GOLD analysis project Ga0210082, IMG submission 185592) | Wetland microbial communities from the San Francisco Bay, California, USA, that impact long-term carbon sequestration -... | ecosystem: Environmental > Aquatic > Marine > Wetlands ... | reverse complement strand
GCGGGGCCGCAAGGGCCCCGCTCTCTTTCTTGAATTGTTGAATTAACGTTCCATTAATTGATTGGCAACTTCCTGGGATTTCTCTTTGATCTCTTTGTGAAGACTCCCACCGTGGGAATCCATGGTCACTACCAACGGGAAATCCTCCACCACGATTACCCAAAAGGCCTCGGGTGTACCGAACTCTTCCAGCTTAAAAACGGTCTTGACCTCTTTGACGGCATTGGCGATCAATGTTCCGGCCCCGCCGACGGCATGAAAATAAACCGCGCCGCATTTCTTTAAACCCTCGGCGGTCTTGTCGCCCATCCCGCCTTTACCGATAACGCCGCGTAAGTTGTACTCACATATCACATCGGCCTGGTAAGGCTCCTCACGGGCCGAGGTAGTGGGACCCGCGGATACGAATGACCACTTACCGTCGTCGCCCTTCTTGACCACGGGTCCGCAGTGATAAATGACGGACTCTTTCAGGTACTCACGTATAAACTCCGGTTTCTCCTCGATCATCAATTTGTGGGCTTCATCCCTGCCGGTGACAATGGTACCGGAAAGCGAAACAGTGTCACCCACCTTTAACTTACGAATCTCCTCTTCGGGAATTGGGGTCGTTAACTTAATCATAGTTCACCTCGCCGCTTTTATTAATGGTCATTGTTTTCCGCCTGAATGCCCAACACGTATAGGAAACGGATACGAAAAACGTTGCCGGGTGGCGGGCCTGGGAATCGATAAATACCTCCAGTACGGTTGTCTTCCCACCGAATCCCATGGGACCGATATTCAATGTGTTCAAGTCCTTATAGAGAGACGTTTCCAACTCGGCCAGTTCTTTCATGGGGTTTCGCTCCCCGATCTTCCTGAAGAACTGTTCTTTAGAGAGCGAATAGGCGCTGTCCCTGCCGCCGCCGATACCCACGCCGATCACACCGGGCGCACAGCCCAGTCCCTGGGCATTGGTCACGGCATCGATGATGAGTTTCCGGACACCCTTTAAATCGCGTCCCGCTTTTAAGGGCGGGTGTGGTAATTTGTATTGGGTCCCCACGTTCTCACTGCCGCCGCCTTTCAACATTAAACGAATACGCACGTTATCCCTGTCCCACTGGTGGAAATGGAAATAGGGGGCATTGACCCCGATATTGTTCCCGGAATTCTTCGCCGTGATCGGGTCCACGGCATTGGGACGAAGGTATTGCCGTTTGGTGGCTTCCTGCGCGGCCCAACCCACGGCCTCCCTGTACTTTTTTTCCGGCTCACCCACGGGGAAATCAATATAAAAAATGAGGGAACCGGTATCCTGGCACATGGGTGTGCTGTTCTCCCTGGCCATTTTTACGTTTTCAAGAATCGTGTTGAAAACACTTTTGGCCGGGGTCCCTTCTTCTTCCCGTTCATAAGCATCGGATAACACCTGCTCAACATCGGGAGAAAGATCGGTCGCTGCCTTCCTGATTAATTCCAGGATTGACTCTTTTAATTCCATAAACATTTCTCCTTTGTACTTCGTATTTTTTTATCTTGAATACTGCCGATTGCGGCACGTATGCTTCCGCCTTTGGATTTCAAATACCCTCGAATAACGTTCATTTTATTATTAATCGACTCGTTTTATACCGGTCCGGCTGCCGATACGCCGACCCCTAAAAAAACGAAAAAAAATCACCGCTATAAAGTAAATGAGTAACATAAAAATGAGTATTTTGCAAGCCCCCCGGGCAAATTTACACGATTCTAATTTTACCACGAAGGACACGAAGAACACGAAGGGTGAAATATATAAAAGGGTGCGCCGCGGCCTTCGTGTCCTTCGTGCCTTCGTGGTGAAAAATCAAAATGAGAAAAAATATAATTCTCCTGCTTTGGGACTTGACAGATTGGTTTTCTTTTATTAAAATGTCGAATATGAACATAATAGATAATAAAAAAATGAAAAATGACAATTCAACACAAAAAGACCTGGGGTTCCGGTTTCTCCTGTTTCGAAAGGCAATCGAAAAAACAGTCCGGGAACTTGCTTCGGAAGCGAACGTAACCGAATCGGCCATAAACGGCATCGAATCCGGCTCCGCATATCCCGAAATCGTTTTTTTACATTTTTTGCGTAAGCAATACGGGTTGAACATTAACTGGCTGTTGACCAAAGAAGGCCGGATGTTCGAGACGGGACGGCCGCAGGAGAAAAAAGAATCCATGTATGAAAAATATGCCGAACTCATCGAATTGATGAGGGTCCCCGCGGTTGAACAAGCCATTAACGCCGCACTCACCCAGATTCTTGCGCTCCTGGAACTGGAAAAACAACAAGAAAAAAACGATACCTGAAAAAAAATTTTTTACCGCCGGGACTTTGACTTCCTTTTTTTGTAGTGATATAATTGATGATAAATTTGAGGAGGTCTGCATGCCAAAGGGACCTGGTATTGATGAATTGATCGACGGCGATGTCCAATCGGTCTCCAGGACGAAGTTGAAAAAACCCAGGATGTACCGGGTGATTCTTTTCAACGATGACTATACGTCCATGGAATTCGTCGTTGAGATATTAATATCGGTTTTCAATAAACCGGCTGCCGAAGCCACAAAAATTATGCTGGATGTTCATAAAAAGGGATCCGGGGTTTGCGGGGTGTATACTCACGATATTGCACTTACCAAAGTGAGTCAGGTTCACCGGCAGGCCAAAATTAACGAGTTCCCCTTGAGATGCGGATACGAAGAGATTTGATGATGAGAATGAAAGTAAACGAGGAATTAAACAATATTATTACCGCGGCATTTGCCGAGGCAAAGGCCAGGGCGCATGAATATATAACACCGGAGCATGTCCTGTATGCCTCGCTGTTTTTCGATTCCGGGACCGATATTATCGCCAATTGCGGCGGCGATATCGACCGCTTAAAAAAAGACCTGGAAACCTTCTTTAACGGAAAGTATATCCCCACGGTGACGGGAATAGAACCCATGGAATCCGAAGGGTTTCATAATGTCATTGAAAATGCCATGCTGCACGTGGCAAGTTCGGGAAAAGACATGCTGGATGTCGGCGATGTGTTTGCATCGCTTTTTTATGAGAAAGATTCCTTCGCGGTTTCTTTCCTTGCCAAAGACGGTATCGATCGTCTCCGGGTACTGGAGTATATTTCGCACGGTATCTCGGTCATCGCGGAACCCGAACCCCCCGACAGCGAACAAGAAAGCGAACTGCAGGAAGAAGAACGGGATGCGGAAACACAAACCACTCCCCCGGGTACCAAACCGAAAAAGAAAAAGAGAAAATACCTGGAAATCTATACCACGGAACTTACGGCCAAAGCCGCCGCCGGCGAGATCGACCCCATCATCGGAAGGGAAGATATTATCGAACGGACCATCCAGGTGTTGTGCCGAAGGTTGAAAAACAACCCGGTCCACGTGGGTGAACCCGGCGTGGGGAAAACCGCCATTACGGAAGGACTGGCCCGCTTGATCGCCGAAAACAACGTACCCCACGCACTGAAAGGGGCAAAGATTTTCATGCTGGATATGGGCGGACTCCTGGCGGGAACTAAATTCAGGGGCGATTTCGAAGACCGGATGAAACGCGTACTCAAGGAACTGCTGGAAGAAGAAAATGCCGTCCTCTTCATCGATGAAATCCATAACGTGGTGGGCGCGGGCGCGGTCTCCGGCGGTTCCATGGATGCATCGAATATACTTAAACCCGTTCTCTCCTCGGGTAAAGTCCAGTGTATCGGCTCCACGACTTACGAGGATTATAAAAAATACTTTGAAAAAGACCGCGCCCTGTCACGGCGGTTTCAAAAGATAGATATTCCCGAACCCACGACGGATGAGACCCTGGATATCCTCATGGGTTTAAAAGACAGGTACGAAGAGTTTCACGGCATCACCTATACGGATGAGGCGCTGAAAGCCGCCGTGGATTTGTCGGGGAAATACATTAACGACCGGTACCTGCCGGATAAGGCCATCGATGTCATGGATGAAGTCGGCGCAAGGGAACGAATGAAACGGGAATCGGATGAAGCCCCCAAAGTGGTGATCGACCACGAACGGATCGAAAAGGTGGTGGCCAGTATCGCCAGGATACCGGAGAAAACGGTTTCGGAATCGGAAACATCCCGGTTGAAGCACCTGGATGTGGAATTAAAACAACAGATTTTCGGCCAGGATGAAGCGGTCCGCAAAGTAGCGGAAGCGATCAAACGCTCGCGCGCCGGGTTCCGTAACCCGGATAAACCGGTGGCGTCGCTGTTGTTCGTCGGTCCCACGGGGGTCGGGAAAACGGAACTGACACGGCAACTGGCCAATATCCTGGGGATTACGCTCCATCGTTTCGATATGAGCGAGTACCAGGAGAAACACACGGTGGCACGATTGATCGGCTCCCCCCCGGGTTACGTTGGTTTCGACCAGGGCGGCCAGTTGACGGAAGCCATCCGGAAAACGCCTCACTCGGTGCTGTTGTTGGACGAGATCGAGAAAGCCCATTCGGATATTTTTAATACTCTTCTGCAAATTATGGATTATGCAACGTTGACGGATAATACGGGGAAAAAAGCGGATTTCAGGAACGTTATTATTATTATGACGTCCAATGCCGGCGCCAGGGACCTGGGAAGATCGAAAATCGGGTTCGGCGGCGATAAAGGAAAAGCAAAAAGTTCGATAAAAGTTGCCATCGAAAAACACTTCTCACCGGAATTCAGGAACCGGTTGGACGGCATTGTTACGTTTAACGGACTTAATGAAGCCATCGTGCTCCAGATCGTGAAAAAAGATATTTCCGCATTCCAGACCTTGCTGGCGGAAAAGAATATCGAGTTAAAGATCACGCAAAAATGTTATGAATGGTTGGCTAAAAAGGGCTTCTCCGACCTCTTCGGCGCCCGTGAAGTCGCGCGGCTCCTGGAAGATAAGATTAAATCCTATTTCGTCGATCAGGTTCTCTTCGGGGAACTCGCCAAAGGTGGAAAAGTAAAAGCCGATATCAAAAACGACGACGTTGTGATCAAGAAGATATAAAACGTTTGTTTATGAAACCGGGGATAATAGTTCGGCTGTAGACCGGTGTTTGTTTTCTTCCGCGAAAGACTTTGCAGTACGGCCGTCAACCGTTACGGCACTTATATCAGCCCCCTCCGAAAGCAACAACTTCACGATCTTATAATGCCCCAACCTCGCCGCCGTCATCAACGCCGTTACACCACCCGAACCGGATACATTCACATCGATACCTTTCATTATTAAAAACGCCGCCAAATCCAAATGCTCCCTCTCACTCTCACATACCGCCATCAACGCATTAAACCCCCTCGAATCCACCGCCGATACATCGATACCCGCCAATATAAGACGGTAACACAACGCCTTGTGACCCAAAAATCCCGCCGCGATCAACCCCGTCGCCCCACCCCCATTCCTCACGTTTATATCGACACCCTCCAGCAATAAACCCTTTACCTCTTTCCAACTCCCTTTGTCCACCGCATTAAAAAAGGCGCCGCTTTTCGCCGTCGCTTTATCCGTACCCAACGGCACCAACTCCTTGTACTCCCCATCCAAACACGATTGAAGCCATTTCTTATTGCCCCCCAGGTCCATGTTCGCTCCATTTGAGAGCAAAAATTCCATTAACTCTCTATCCCCATTCACCGCTGCAAACATCAACGGCCGCCATTCATTGCTATTCGTCGCATTCACATCCGCCCCCGCATAAACCAGGTGTTCCACCACCTCCCTGTGATCCCCACGGACAGCCAAAATAAGGGCCGTGTTCCCATCCTTATCCTCCCTGAAATATTCGGCACCCGAGGAAATAAGAAATTCCACCATGTCCAAACGTCCTTCACCCGCGGCCAACATCAACATCGTGGTCCCGTCTTCCCTGGGGGTGTTCACATCGAAACCGCCGGCCAGTAATTCCCGTATTTCCGCTGTCTTCCCGTCTTTAACCGAATCCACCGCACGTACGATCCCGTTTATTTTTGCTTCGATCAATTGGGCGGTGGTGGCAAAATTATTTTGTTTAGCCAGGGAAAGCGCCGTTTCGCCGTCGTTGTTCCGCGCATTAACGTCCGCACCCCCGGCAATCAACGTTTTTGTTATATCGTCAAAACCCTTTGCCGCCGCAAGCATTAACGGCGTATTTCCCCGCCGGTTTTTAATATGAATATCCGTACCTTTACCCAAAAGCAGCCGGGCCAAATTCTCCTCACCGTGAATTAACGCCCTTGTAAATGCCGTATCGCCGTCGGTGTCCCTCGTATCGATAGCGGTGGTCCGGGGAACGAGTGTCTCCGCTACTCCGGTGAAACCTTTGGATATGGCGATAAGCAGCGGCGTGTTTCCTTTCTGGTTTTTAACGTTAACATCGGCGCCTTTATCCATGAGCAGGCGGGCGATATCTTTATGTCCGTTGTTGAGTGCCGCGGTTAAGGGGGAATCGCCGTTATTGTTTTTAGCATCGATATCGGCGTCTTTCGATACCAGTCGTTCCGTAAGTTCTTTGAAACCCTTTGATGCGGCGATATGCAAAGGCTGATTGCCGTTTTTGTCCCTTGTTTTAATATTCGCGCCGATATTTATCAACATTTCAGCCGTCTTTTCATGACCGTTTTTGAGGGAGATGGAGAGGGGTGTTTCATTGTTTTCGCCGGTTGTCTCGATATCCGCGTGGTGTTCCAGGAGAACGGGGATAATTTCGGTGAGTCCTTTTTCGGCGGCGATCAAAATGGCGGGACGATTGGGAAGGGTATCCTTTTTTTCCTGTAGCGGTGCGTTGACGTCGGCGGGTTCCATCATGCCCATGAAACCGGGTTTCAGTGCTTTTATAACTTTCTCGACATTATTCTCGAGAATTGCTTTCAACAGGTCATCTTGTTTCGACATATATCCTCCGGTTTTAAAATTAAACGACATTATACCCCTTTAACCGGTCTTATGCAACATCTCCCGGTCTCCCCAAACAAAAGTTTTTCGGGGGGGGCCAGGGGGGCAAGTCCCGCGTTTTTCAAAAAAGCCCCCCTATGCTTCACGGAGCCGAAGGCAAAATAGCAAATAAACTTGCATTTTCATTCGATTTTTCTTACAATAAATAGATGCTAACCAGCGCGAGTAAAAAACGGAGGTCAGGTAATGCCTAAGCCTACATATGAAGAGTTGGAACTGCGGGTGCTGGAGGTGGAGACCGCCCGGCGTGAGAGGGAGAATGCCCTGCGTGAATTGGATGACCGGGTCAAAAAATTAAATTGTCTTTACGGGCTTTCGCGGCTGGAGGATAAGCCGGGCGAGACATTGGATGAATTATTGCAGGAAACCGCTTATTTAATCCCGTCTTCGTGGCAGTATCCCGATATTGCGTGTGCAAGGGTTTCCGTGGGGAATAAACATTTCACGTCAGGGGAATTTGAAGAAACGCCCTGGGTGCAATCCGGCGATATCAAGGTGTATGAGGATGTTGTGGGGAAAGTCGAGGTGTATTACCGCGAGGAGAGGCCGCCTTTGGATGAAGGTCCGTTTTCAAAAGAGGAGCGGCTGCTTCTCGATGTCGTTGCCGAACGGCTGGGACGGATTATCGAGCGGCGGCAGGCAGAGGAAGCGTTGGACCACGAATTTGCCATCGATGAAGCCCTTTCCGAATTGTACAAACCGTTGATCTCTTCCCTGGCCACCATGGAGGAGATCAGCGTGAAAATACGCGATCAGGCATTGCAATTGACCGGCAGCGCCCATGGTTATGTTTCTACCATCGACAGGGTCACCGGGGACAATGTCTGCCACACGTTTACCGAAATGATCGAGGGCCAATGCAATGTCGAGTCCGGGAAGAGGAAGAATACGTTTCCCATCGGGGAGGATGGCCGGTACAAGGGATTGTGGGGGTACTCTTTGAATACCCGGGAACCCTTTTTCACCAACACGCCGTCAACCCATCCGTCATTCGTGGGGGTGCCCGGCGGACATATTCCTTTGGAGCGGTTCCTTTCCATCCCCGTGATGTTGGGTGACGAGCTGGTGGGTCAAATTGCCCTTGCCAATAAGGGTGAGGGGTATACGTCCCGAGACCTCGAGGCCGTCAGCCGGTTGGCCGAATATTATGCCCTGGCCATCCGCCGCATGTGGGACCGCGCGGCGCTGCAGGAAAGTGAAGAGCGATTCCGTTATACGTTTGAGCAGGCTGCCATGGGGATTTCCCACGTGGCGCCGGACGGGCGTTTCCTTAGAGTTAACCGGCGGTTTTGCGATATTGTGGGTTATACCCGCGAGGAAATACTGACCCGTACATTCCAGGACATTACCCACCCGGACGACCTGGAAGCGAACCTCGCTTATACCGGGCGGATGCTCAATGGTGAAATCGAAACCTTTGCCATGGAGAAACGGTATTTCCGAAAGGACGGTTCCATCGTCTGGGTCTATCTTACGGTTTCCTTAATGTGGGACGAAGCGGGAAAGCCGCTTCATTTTATCACAGCCGCGGAGGATGTTTCACGGCGGAAACAGGTGGAGGACGAGTTAAAAAATGCCCACGATGTATTGGAATGCCGGGTAAAGGAACGTACTTCGGAGTTGGAAGCCGCCAACCGGCAGTTGAACCGGGAGATCAAAGAGCGTGAGGAGGCGCAGGAAGAGCAGGAAAAACTTGCCGGGCAACTGAGGGAAGCCCAAAAAGCCGAAGCTGTCGGGACACTGGCCGGGGGGATTGCCCATGATTTCAATAATATTTTAGGTGTCATCATCGGCTATACGCAGTTGGCCAAAGACGTGCTCGCCCCGGACGACCAGGCCGTCTCCATGTTGGACAGTATTCTCAATGCCGGTGACCGTGCCAAAGATTTAATCCAACAAATATTGGCCTTTAGCTGGGACAGTTCGCAAGACCGAAAGCCCATGCAAATTCCCCCGGTGATCAAGGAAGTGGTGAATCTGCTTAACGCCACCATTCCCAAGAACATCGTTATTCACCGGGATATCGATCCCGGCTGCGGCACTATCCTGGGAAACGCCGGTCAAATTCACCAGGTACTCATGAACCTCTGTACCAATGCTTACCATGCCATGCGAGAATACGGGGGGACGCTGACGGTTGCCCTCAAACCCGTGGATATTCCCGCGGGAAGCAACAAAACCGGCGACATGGAACTGCCTCCCGGCGCCTATGTCAGGTTGGAAGTCTCCGATACCGGGCACGGCATGAGTCAAAACGTGATGGAACGCATATTCGACCCGTATTTTTCCACCAAAAAAAAAGGCGAGGGTACCGGGCTGGGACTTGCCGTGGTCCAGGGAATCGTAAAGAGTCACAACGGTATTATCAGGGTTTCCAGTACACCCGGTAAAGGGGCGACATTTTCTATTTGCCTCCCTCGTCTGGATGTAGAGAGCGGCGTATCCCAATCCGCACTCACGGTACCGCTGCCCCGGGGGGATGAACATATTTTATTTGTCGATGATGAAGAACACCTGGTAAATATCTGGACTAGAGTGCTCGAAAAACTCGGGTACGATGTTACCGCAACCACCAGCAGTGTCGAGGCGCTGGAGCTCTTCCGGGCGAATCCCGGGGGGTTCGATCTTGTGATCACGGACATGAATATGCCCCATTTGACCGGTTCCCAGTTGACAAAGGACCTTATCGAGATCCGCCCGGATATCCCCGTCATTCTATGCACCGGTTACAGCGAGATGATGGGCAAGGGTGAAGCCAAAAACATCGGTTTCCGCGAATACGTAATGAAACCTGTATTAAGAGAGGACTTTACCCGGACCATCCGGAAAGTACTGGATGAATAATTTAACTCTCTAATAAGCCATCTGACGGAGCCAGGGGTTGGCTATTTTTTCAAGGCCGATGGTGGACGAGGGATTGGGGCCGTAATCATGACCGGGCCAGACAACGGTTTCTTCAGGCAAGATCAGCAGTTTTTCCTTGATGGATTTCATAAACAGGTGATGGTCCGCCCCGGGTAAGTCCGTGCGGCCGATTCCGCCCACGAATAACGTATCGCCGGTAAAGACGTTCCCTTCGGCCAGCAGGCATATGCCTCCGGGTGAATGACCCGGTGTGTGAAGGACTTTCAACGACACCTTACCGATGACCAGTTCATCCCCGTCTTTTACGGTTTTGTCCGCGGGCGGTGTGGGATCGAAGCCCATTTGCCGGGCAAAGGCCTCTGCCTCCGGGCGCTGGAATGCTTTATCGTCATCGGCGTGCATCACGATATCCGCCCCGGTCAATGTTTTCATTTTGGCGTTACCGCCGGTATGGTCGGCATGACCATGGGTATTCACGATATATTTTAATTTTAGTCCTTTTTTCTTTATCTTCGCCGCCAACTGCTCCTCGTTCCCCGCCGGATCGATGATCAGGGCTTCTTTTGTCTCGGGGCAAGAAACCAGGTAACTGAATACCACCATACGCCCGACTAGAATCTGTTCGATATCCATATTAACCTCCTTGGTTCGCTATCGTTTTTAATGTATTCGGTTCGATCTCGTGTTGACCGTTAAATATCTTTATTTTAAAGTTCACGCCGTGCCGTTTTAATAGTCCCGTGTGCTGCTGCACGTTCGCCTGCTTAATATACGGATCGTCTTTTCCCCAGACCAATTGAACATCCATATTCTTTAAACGTTCGCGTCCGGTTTCCCAATCGATATCCATGGGGAAATCGCCGCCCCAGAGAACCAGGCGGTGGACGATGCTTTCTCCCATCAACGCCCACCGGCACGCTGTGGCCGTACCCTGGGAAAATCCCAGCGCCGTTATCCTGACGGCTTCGGGGTCCGATTGCGACATAACCTCCGAATAGACCGCGTCCAGGTAATGGATATAATCGGCGATATCGTTCAACCGGTCTTCCCTGGTCATCCACGATGCACCTATCTTCCCGTTGGTCCCATATAAATAAAAACGGTGCAGGGCTTCGGGGGCCACCACCAGGTGACTGCCGTCGTTTAATACCTCGAAATTACGTAAAAAATCGTTGGCCAGGAATCCGTACCCATGACAGGCAACCCACACCCGGCGGACATGGGGTCCCGGTTCACCGAGCATAAAATACCGGGCTGTTTTTCGTACGGAAATTGTTTTTTCGAGCATCCTTCATTGTAGTAAAAAATCACGATGAATGCAAGAGGGACAAAGAAAAAGGAATTTAGAGATTTAGGGGACAGTCCGGATGTGCGCCCCCACAGGGTGTTTAACGATAAAACCGGGTTGTCCCCTTGTGTTTGTCATTAAAAATAGTTTTTCATTAACCGATCTACCCATTCCGGGACTTTAGGATTCTCTATTTTATCATAGTGTGGATAATATGGTTTAATATCCAGTACCGGGGTTTCATTTACGGCATCCAGTCCTTTTACTTCAAGATAATCATTGCCCACGCTGATAATTTCCACCGCCGTGATGCCGATTGGATTCGGTCTATTTTTCGCCCTTTGAGATAAGATACCTACCATAGGCATTGTTTCCAGGTTTCTTGGTCTGCGTTGAAGATGTTTTTCTTTTTCATAATGAGCCTGATGGAGATAAGTGACAACCACAGCATGAGAAAACCCCTCGATTCCCGACAGGGCACCGGCGAATTCCGGTTCTAATATTATTTTTGATATAATTTTGCCCCAGTTTTCATCCATGCGCTCGGTAACCCGGGATGAAACAAATCCGATTGGTTGTAATTCAATTTTATTCATTTATATTTTCCCTATACGGCCGGGATCGTCTAACATAAAACACAGGATAATGCATCAGGGGAAAAAAGTCAACATTTTAAAGAAGCACATCTTGCCTGCTGCCCTGTTCAAAGATGCACTTTTTGCCTGGCACGTATTCTGATAGGCATCGGCCCCCGGATTAATTCTGTCTTTTTTTAAAAGAAAAAGGTGGACAAAAACCTCCACACTTATTATAATATGTATATGAAAAAATCCAACATTGATGCCAAAGTTGAAAAAGAAAAGAAAATCTCCGAAATTATTCTACAAAGGAACGGGTATGCAAGGACCATCGATTTTATCGAAAAGGGAATTCATCAGAGGGATATTAAAATGGCATTGGTGGATGGTCTCCTTATCAAAATAAAAAACGGTCTCTTCCGCTATTCGGAAATTCCCTTGATCTCCAACCAGGGGTTTGTCGATGTTTCCCTTTCGGTGCCGAATGGTGTGATATGTCTGCTTTCTGCTCTTTCTTATTATGAACTTACTACATTTAACCCTACATTCATCTCCGTTGCCATTCCCCGCAATACCTGGGAGTCGAAAATAGAATACCCCCCGGTAGAATTTTTTTCCTTTTCCAAAAAGCAATTTGAGGCAGGTATCGATGAGGTCGAGATCGGGGGTTTTAATGTGCGCATCTATTCCCCTGAGAAAACTGTATGCGATTGTTTTCGTCATCGCAATAGACTGGGGCTGGATATCGCCAAAGAGGGTCTTATGGAATACATAAAAAGGAAAGACCGAAATCTTGAAAAACTTCTCAAATATGCGGAGATTTGCCGGGTCAAACAATTGGTCGAAACCTGGCTCAATGCCTTGATTTAGCCAAAAAGGATGAAAAAAGAAATCAAAGATAAAGCGGCTTCCGTAAAAGCAAGACTGCTGAATATTTCCACAAAAACGAATGTCGATTTTGATGCACTTCTTCTACTTTATTTACAGGAAAGGTTCTTGTATCATCTTGCGATATCCCAATTTTCCGGGAATTTTATCCTCAAAGGAGGGCTTCTCCTGTTTTGCTTAAATGTAATCTGGTCCCGCCCTACCAAAGATATTGATTTTTTGGCTCAGGGAGTTAAAAATACTGCTTCGGCGCTCGAAGGTATTTTTAAAAATATTGCCGGGCTGGAATGTGACGATGGAGTTAATTTCGACTTATCTTCTATTTACTCCGAGAGAATCATAGAGAACACGGAATATGTGGGAATAAGGCTCAAAATTAAAACATACCTTGGTAAAGCGTGGAAGGTATTGCAATTTGACGTTGGTTTTGGCGATACCTTATGGCCAAAACCTGATTTAATCGAATTTCCAGGTTTGTTGGAGGACCCGAAACCTCTTCTTCACGCTTATTCCGTCGAGAGTATTATCGCTGAAAAATTTGAGATTATGCTGAAAAAGGAAATGATGAACAATCGAATGAAAGACTTCTTTGATATTTATAATTTGTCCTTCAGTTATAATTTTTCAGGGAAAATATTAAAAAAAGCGATTGAAAATACCCTGAGAAAAAGGCAAACAGTTCTTAACGATATACCGTTTATTTTTAGAGAAGAGTTCCAAAAGAATAGGGGGAAAAAGATACAGTGGGCAGCTTTCCTTCGTAAAACAAGGATAAGTCAATCGGATCAAGATTTTAGTGGGATTATGAACCGAATTATTGATTTCTTAAAACCATTGGTTGTTTCAATAAAAGAGAACAAAGAAATGGAACAATCATGGGACCCCAAAGAAGGGATTTGGAAATAGTGATTTAGGTGATTTAGGGGACGGTCCAGATTACCTTTTTGCAGGCTGGGCTGTGGGTACTTGAAAAATCATTGGAATCGGTTACAATATAACCAGGTGGCAAAATATGATAAAACCGGCTGTTTTATTACTGATTAGTATGACCATTAGTATGACCATGATAACCGTTTCATCGGGAGCATTTGAAAAAACGAATCCCACGGCTGACTCGAGAAACGACGGCGCGACAAAAATCAATATCTCCCTGTCCGGCAGCCTCCAAAACCCGGCCTTCTCCCCGGACGGGAACTACCTGGTCTTCACCCGCTTCAGAAACGGTTACAACGAAGAACCGGCGGATATCTTCGTGGTTGCAGATTAAGTGCCGGACAAGTTAAGCCAATAAAAATAAATTTCCCCTTCGGTTTCAACGCCTTTTGCGCATTAACCAGTATCTCATAATTCATCTCGTCCGTCTCCATCAACGGAAAGGCCCCCTCACAAATCATGATGACCAGGTCGAATTCATTGTCAAAGGGAAGCGCCCTGGCATCCGCCGCCCGGAAATCGACGGATACGTTTTCCTTTTTTGCTTTTTCAATGGCCCGGTTCAACTGGTCCCTTGAGAGATCGATCCCGGTGACTGTATATCCCCGTTTCGCCAACTCGACGGCATGTCTGCCGGTGCCGCAGCCGATATCCAAAATCCGTTTGGCTTTGTCGTGATCGATTTCCTTTTCGATGAAATCCACTTCACCCGTGGTGCCCTGTGTATAGACTTCTTTGTCATAGGATTCGGCATAATTTTCAAAAAAATCTTCATACCATTGTTTCATTATCGTTTTCCTTCCGCCCGTCTATCCGGGGCTCCCGTCAAACTCCCTGATTGCAAGGGCTACTTTTTCGGCGGTTAAGGGCATGCTCTTTATGCGTATTCCCAACGCATCCTCGATGGCATTGGCAACGATGGGCGCGGCCGGGATCATGGTATGCTCCCCAATCCCACGCGCCCCAAAGGGACCGTCGGGCTGGGGTACCTCGACGATGATACACACGACTTCACCGGGCTCCTCCATGGAAGTGGGTATCTTGTAATCGGTGAAATTGGGATTCAATAATTTTCCCTTTTCACTAAACCGCATGTCTTCGTAAAATACGGTCCCCAACCCCTGGAGCATCCCACCGATCATCTGTCCCCTGATCATGTCGGGATTCAACGCTTTCCCGGCATCGATGGCAAGGACGACCCGGGGGACCCTCATCCTGCCGGTCTCTTTGTCGATCTCCAACATAATCGCGGCGGCACCCACGGTGTAATGAACCATGGGTTTACCACCCTGACCGGTTTCAGGATCGCTGACGGCGGAAGA
>Ga0210082_1000148_pt1 | contig 15080 bp, 14 predicted proteins | sample White_ThreeSqA_D_2_FD_185592 | JGI IMG/M metagenome (GOLD analysis project Ga0210082, IMG submission 185592) | Wetland microbial communities from the San Francisco Bay, California, USA, that impact long-term carbon sequestration -... | ecosystem: Environmental > Aquatic > Marine > Wetlands ... | reverse complement strand
TTATCCGGGGATTCCAGGCAAATGCGACATTAACATATGCATTTGCCATTCACATTCAATTTTGCCATAACGGGGTTGATTTTTGTCACCAAAAAAGTTAAAATACGATTTCTTTGTATAGGAGGTTGCGTTTGCAGTTGTACAACTTTTTTTTAGAGACGTACAACTTTAGTTGTACAAATTTTGAATATAAAAATCATACCAAATGTACAACCTTTGATGTATTGAGTTTCCATTTTATAAAACATATAATTCGTTCTAAAGCGATTGAAAAAGACGAAAATGATGAGTGAAACAGTGAAAAACAGAGTGAACGAAAAACACACATTAGGAATGCCGGGAATGAAAAATAAGACATTCAATGCTGTTCTATTTTTGGTTGGGGTAGTCACTATTTTTGGATTCGGAATCAATCCTACGGCTGCAGGAGAAGTCATTGATTTCAAGGCAGTCGATATTTATGGCAATAACATATCTCTGTCTGCCGAAAACAAAATCTTGTTCCTGTTTTTTGACCCTTCAAATGCTTACGACAAAATGAAATTATTCTATGCCGCGGCATTGGATTCGAAACTTAAAAAATACGGACTGCAAATAATCGGTATTGCTAAAGGAGAGTGCCCTGATCCGGACAATTTCCTTCAACGGAGCGGGATTCGATTCCCCCTTGTGGTGGATAAAGAATATCAGATACACGAACAATTCGGAGTTACTCAATGCTGCGGTGCCACTCTCCTAATAGACGAGACAAAAAAGATAAAATTCTTTTTACCCACTCTTATGGAACCGGACAGCTTACGCCAATTACTGGAAAAGGAAACCAGGGGGAAGATCGATTACCGCCAGGACAGGGTTAAGCAGGAAGTGTTTGTTATTCACAAACAAGTCCCGGATATTCCATTGACAGTCCCCGGAACCGGGGAGAACGTCATTTTTGATGCCATGGATGGAGACCACCTGGTAGTCACTTTCTTTTCATCCCTTTGCGGGATGTGCAAAACCGGGAAACGGATTCGTACTCTCATCGATATGGAGCAGGAGTTAATTTCGTCGGGAAAAGCAGGCGGTCTGAAATTCGTTCTTGTGTTCATGGGGCCGTTTGATGCGGAAGATATAATGGAATGGGAAGAAATAATTCCCATGCCTTTTGACAAATATGTTACAGGATATCTATTTTCAGACGAGGAGAAATACATCTCCGGTCCGGCTAAAAAAAATGACCCTTTGACCATTATATTGGACAAGAAACGGAGCGTCATCTTTATAGAAGAAGCAGGTATCGATGAAACGAGATTTCAAAATGCCTTGCTTCGATTTACAGGAGGAAAAAATGAGCAATAAGAAAAAATTAATACGTTTTCGGCTGGGTGTTGTCGTTGGCATCGGCATAATGTTGTCATTAATGCCTGCCTTCCTATTTTCAAATTGCTATTCAGTGAAAATTTGCCCCAATGGAAAAACCATCCTATGTGATACTTTTCCAGGGTGTAATAATGAATCTTGTGTCGCTTTCACAGAATATATTGTATGTGTTTGCGACTCCCATTATACGGTTGTAGTCTGTACACTTAACCCCAAACAACCTCCATCTCCTAAAGGATGAATTGTTTAATTGAGAAGTCAATGATTCCCGAAATAAGGATTTCCCGCGTGGCTATTTTATTATGCCTGTCAATGACAACGTTACTCCATTTTCTTGTAGGGGCAGTGTGGGCTGCAAACCGTGATTATCAATCACAGACACCCACTTTCGGGCAAATTACGTTGGAGTTTGGCAGGACGGATATCATCGGGAATTCTGAGGAAGGTCCCTGGGGAATTTTTTCTTATGTCCTGGATTTGAAAACAGACAGTAGGGAGAATATTTTTCTTCTCGATTTCAAACAAAAAGGCGTATTGAGATTTGACCGCCGGGGAAAATTCGTCAAAACGTATGGGCAGGAAGGTGTGAGACCGGGAGACTACTTGCGGGCGTGGAAACTTTTTATAGATGGTAAGAATCATATCTTTGTCTCAGACCGGGGAAGTCTCAGGATAACGGAAATAGACCCCTCCGGGAAAACACTGGATATTATCCGTCTTAAACACGGTATAACCAGCGATTTTTTTGTGGACCCCGGGGGAATATCTACGGGTTTATTCTTATTCAAAAGGGAATGGTGCCTATGCGAACCCTTGTCAGGATGGATAGAAAAGATGAAAAATTTGAAGAGTATTGTCCATGGGAGGTAACATGAAAATCAGACTGATTATTATATATACGATTTTGTCGGGCTTTTTGTATCATTGTGATTCAAAGCTCCCCACCGATTCGAAGCGTTCAAATATCGAAACAAGAAAGATTCAAGTTAAGGAGATTCTTAGACTCACCGATCTGGCTATTAACCCGAATGCAATGTCGTTTATGCATAATGGTTTTTTCGATGTCGATGCGGAAGGGAACTACTATTTTCTCGAAATGATGAACCACCGTATCGTCAAATACAACCGTAAGAAAGAGTTCGTGTGCCAGATCGGGAGTATCGGCCAGGGGGAAAAAGACCTCTACGAGCCAAGCGCCATATGTGTCGATGGCGATTCTATCCTGGTGTCTTACCGCCAGGGCAAGAAAATCAGACGGTATTCACTGACCGGTGAATTTATTTCGTCCTTCGATATTGTAGATTGCTTCCAAATAAATACCCTGCGCGCCCATGCAGGGAAAATATACTGTGACGCCCGTTATAGTTCAGATGATTGGCACAAACGTAATGCGATATCCGTTTTCGATGCCGGGGGGAAGCCTTTAACGGAGATCGGGAAAAGCTTAAAAACTCCGGACTCGTTCACCTATGAATTTTTCAATACCTCGTATTTCCAGGTGGGGGATAATGGTATTATCGGCGCATTTAAAAGCTCCCCGGTGATTTTCAAATATGATCTGGACGGGCACAGCATATTTTATAAAAACCTGGGAAAGATGAATATTCCCGAAGTCGATGAAAGACTCAAGATAGTAAGTGAAGAAGATATATACGATACCCCCGAGGAGAGGAAATCCGCGGATCTCAGCACTATCCAGGGTGTTTATTACAGCAATGGATGTATTGTTGACGACAACGGCCATATTCATTACGATTTTATATCGTTCGCCGGTACCCATGTTCTCCTGCATTTCGACAGCGGCGGTAATTTATTGGAAAAGTTAGTGTTGGAGAGGGAAAACCGCCCGGTCAGTATTTTCGGTATCTATACAAGAAATTCAGTCAGGTATGGGCTCGGATGCGTTGAGGCATTTAGTGAAGACGGTATGCTGTTTACCTTTTAAATAAAACGAATACTAAAAGGAGGATTTGATGCATAAAAAGAGTTTTGTGAAACGTTTGTTTATTGGGATGGCGGTCATGGGATTGGTCATATCCGTTTTCTATACCTATCTATGGCCCTGTTCAGTTACAAAACATTGTTCCAATGGGAGAACAATTTGGTGCCAAACCTTTGGGGACTGTGGTAATAATGAGCAATGTCATTCGTGGGATGAAGGGTATGTTGTTTGTATTTGTGGTCAGGGAACGTATATTGTCGTTAAGTGCAACGAGGATATTAAAACGCCCCCGTCCCCCATAGGTTAAAATCCAGGTGATCACAAGGGGGGAGTTTACTCCCCCCTTCCCATCTGAAGAAGAATGAAGAATCGAATACGTAGTATAAAATTTATTTATTTGCTTTTTTTAGCAGCCATATTATTAATTACAGGGTTGTTGAGCATTTCGGACAGCGGCAAAGAAGAAACCGCACATCCTGCCCATGGTCAATTAACCCTGGAATTTGTTGAAGAATGCGCCATTATCAACTCCGATTCCTCTGCTAATGCCATGCTTTCCTATATCCGGGATTTCAAATTAGACAGCCGTGGGGGGATTTATCTTCTTGACGCCAAACATCCGGGGATCATGTTGTTTAACTCGCAAGGGGCTTTCCTGCGGCAGGTCGGTGAAATCGGGAAAGGCCCCGGAAATTTCCTGAGACCGTCACACCTGTATATCGATCCTCGCAACGTTATTTACATCTATGACGAAGGAAATTACAATATAACAGGATTGGCCCCGAATTGGAAAGTGACTCTCTTTGTCAGGATCGTCAGGTCTTTGAGCAGCGATATCTTCGTTACCCCTGACGGAGATATTTATGCCTTTGTCCGTGACCTGGAACAAACCGGACCGGTACGGCGGTTAGCGGTATTCGATAAAAAAGGAGTACGGGTTAAAACGATCGCGGAATTCAAAGACTCCGGGTATTTGATAAAAAGAGACAAAGTCGGTGGGGCTGTCATGGGCGGGATAATCCATGCGTATTCACCTGATGCCTATTTGTATCCCCTGGATAATGTTTCCTTCATTTACGGTTACAACCTGGAGAATACGTTCCATATTTACAATACCATCCTAGGAAAGGGTAAGGACATTCTATTGGCTGACAAAAAGAATCCTATAACAGGTAAAGAGCAAGAATACTTTGAGAAGGAGTGCGGCAAATGGGCGATGCTGCCGACCCACCGGCCGTTTTTCAAAAGTCTTCTATCCGACGAAAAAGGGCGGATATACATAATCCTTACAAGACACGTTTTAAGCGAGGAAAAGTCCACTAAAATGGACGTTTTCACCAGGGACGGGAATTACATCTACAGACTCACGTCTCCGGTGATTCCGTCCTTAATCAGGAACGGTTATGTATATTCGTTGGCTAAGAATGATTCCGGGGATGCGATAATCAAACGATTTCGTATAAAGAATTATTCTTCCCTGGCAGATTAAGAGGGCCAGAATGTTTCAACTCGCATGACCCCTTATTTACCTACGGTCAAGAACGGCAAGCTCTATCAATTGGAGGACAATGAAGAAACCGAAAACTGGGAAATCCACCACACCACTTTCCACTGAATAGGGAGTAGAAATACGGGAAGGGGTGTGTCAACAGGTTCAGGATACCCTGGCTTCGCTGAAATCGTTGGCCCACTTGATGGCGTTCAGGTAATTGGGAAGGATTTTACTGTTCTCCAAATTTAATGCTTCGGTGATACTCGCCACCGCCTCCCAGTTTCCCTGCTCATACTTGATGATGAGATCCAGTATGTTGCGCAAAGGATTTTGGACCCCCAAAAGCGCGTCTTTTATGTCGGCGGCAATGGGAAGTTCGTTGAGCACTTCCTCCATGGGACGGTTCAGGAAGGTATCGATATAAGAAAAAAGGCCCATGAGAAAAAGGTCCTCTTTTCGCTGCTTCAAACCGGTGGACTCGGAGATCATTTCGCAGAATTTTGCCCTGACTATGGAATTGACCACAAGCTCCTCGGGGGTATCGCTCCCAATCTGGGAAAGTACGATCAACGACATCCATTTTTTTAATTCCACCAGGCCCAGGAGATTAAGGGCGTGACGAACGGACCGGATTTCACGGAGCATCCCGAAGGCCGCGGAATTGATAAAGCGCAGCAGTTTATAAGTCAGCGACACATCCCGGATAATGATGTTTTCGATCTTCTTGACATCCATATAGGGTTGGTTCAACTCTTTGAGTACCTGGAGCAGGTTGAGTTTGTAGCTGGGAACATCTCTCCCGGAGAGGATAACGGGTTTACAAAAGAAAAATCCCTGGAAATAGGAATACCCCATATCCACGGCGATTTTGAAATCATCGTTGTTTTCGATCTTTTCGGCCAGGTATGCGATCCGGCCTTCACCGCTTTTTTGTATCACGGTCCGCCGGTCATTGCCTTTGGTCAACAGGAAATCCACTTTAATGATATCGGTCAGATCGATAAGCGGACGGTATTCGGGAACGAACTGGAAATCATCCAGGGCCAGCATATAACCGCTTTTTTTTAGTTTTCGACATATCTCCACTACCTCGGGCTGGGGTTCGATGGTTTCCAGCAGTTCGATGACCAGTGTATCTTTGGGCAGTGCCAGTGCCACCTCGCTGAGCAGTACCTTTTTACTGAAATTGAGGAACATCTTTTTGCCTTTGGTCAGTTCCTCGATACCGAACAACAGCAAGGTGTCCAGTAGTGTCTTGGAGGAGGCGAAATCGATGTCCATGCTTTGATCGAAAAAGTTTTCCAGCCCGGAACGAAAGAGCAGCTCATATCCGAATATTTTCTTCCCGGTATCTAAGATGGGCTGCCTTGCGACAAATATATCCTCGATCTTCTTTGTAACCTGTACTTTTTTCTCATTAACCGTCATTATCTCTTCTCTTCAAACTAAGACATATATTATGAACCATTCGGAAGAAAAATGCAACTGAAAAAACGAAAACGATGCGCGTTATACAATCTCTTTCAAGAATTCATCGATACGGGCCAGACCCGCGAGTAGATAGTCTTTTTCGGAACCGAAACCGATGCGTACAAACCGGTCCATGCCGAAACAATCGCCGTCCATTATAAAAACACTCTTCTTCTCTCTCAGGCGCGTGGCCAGTTCCCTGGAGTTCATCTCCAGGTTGTACCGGATAAACGCCATGGCACCGGCCTTCGGTGGAATAAAATTGAACAGGCCGTTATGCTTTTTTATCCAGGTCTCCAGGTAAGCGATATTCTCACGCAGCATGGCCCGGTTACGGTCCAATACTTTTTTTCTCATCTCGGGTTCCAATACCCGGGCCGCCACTTGCTGACTGAGAATACCGGTGCTGATGGTGGTGTAATCATGGTATGCCCAACCGTCGGCAATGGTACCGGCGGGACCGACGAGCCAACCGGTCCGAAGTCCCGGGAGACCGTATGCCTTGGAAAGACCGCCGTTGACCACGACTTTATTGTAATCATAGAAACCGTAAAAGGTGGGGGTATCTTTCCCGGCCAATTCGGCGCCGCGGTAAATCTCATCGACATAAATCCAGGCATCGACGTCTTTTGCCAGTTTAAAGATAAACTCCATGTCGTCTTCGCTTAATACGGCCCCGGTGGGGTTGTTGGGATTGCACAGGGCGATCATTTTGGTTTTAGGGGTCACCACCCGCTTTAACTCCTCCAGGTCCGGCCCCCAGTTCAACGCTTCTTTTAGATAAAACGGCTTGATAACGATATCGCAGGATTTCGCAAGCCCGTGGATTTGCATGTAATTGGGCAGCATCAGGACCAACTCGTCACCGGGTTCCAGCATGCTCCGGACGGCAATATAATTGGCCTCGGCGGAACCGGCGGTCACAAGCACATTGGAGGGACCGGCACCGGGGTAAAGACGACTGATGGTCTCCCGAAGCGGGGGCGCACCGTCGGTCTGACCGTAACCGAGACGCAGGGTTGTCAACTGTTCGATCTCTTCGGCGGTGAGAAGCTCTTTTAAGGTATACGGGTGGAGACCGGTTTCGGTGAGATTGTAATCCACTTTATTTTCATATAAAGACTGGATTCGCTCCAGTTCAAAGATATCTATTTTCATAATAATTACCTCCCTGGCATTTTAACAGGTCCCGGGGGACACACCCCGCCGCTTCGCGGCCGGGGTGTGTCCCCCGGGAAGAATTACCCATGTCAACAACTAACATAATATCGTCTTCAATTTATCCGGCGCAATCTTCCTGCCGCTGATGATCAATACCACCGTTTTATCCCGGAACCGTTCTTTCGCCCGGATAAACGACGCCACCGAAAGCGCCGCCGCTCCTTCAACCAACATGTAATGGCGTTCTACCATCACCCGGATGCCGTCGGCGATCTCGTCTTCGGAAACGATGATATAATCATCCACCGTCTCCCTGCAAATGTCGAAGGTAATGGAACCGGGCTCCATCCCCCCGGCGGTGCCGTCGGAAAGGGTGGGTTTGGATTCCATGGCGACGATCCTGCCCGCTTTAACCGACTCGGCCATCACCGGCGAATTTTCCGGCTGACACCCGATACACCGAACGGGGTGGCCCACGGATTTAAAATAACCGGAAATCCCGGCCATTAATCCACCGCCGCCGATGGGGACGAAAACGGCATCCATGGTATCGAGCCGGCGTTCCAGTTCCATTGCCACCGTCCCCTGGCCGCCGACGATCTTCGGATGATTGTAGGGAGGGATAAATACACGGCCGGTCGCGGCCGCATCTTCCCTGGCCGCGGTTTCCGCGATCTCGCAGTCGTCCCCGGTGAATTTCAAATCGACGTTGTAAGTACGAAGGACATCGACTTTTCCCCTGGCGGCATTTTCGGGCAAGTAGATGGTACCGCCGCGGCCCATGATCTCCAGCATCTCGGCAAAAGCAGCCCCGTGGTTGCCGGTGGAAGCGGTAACCACCCCCCGGTGGATATCCTCTCCGGATAATGAAAGTATATGGTTGGCGGCTCCACGGAATTTAAACGAACCGGTACGCTGGATATTCTCCAGTTTCAAATACACACGGCACCGCCCCAGGCGGCTCAGGTAACGGGAGTATTCCAGCGGTGTCTCTACCGCGTAGGGCCGTATACGTTTCTCGGCTTCCCGTACTTCCCGCTCTACATTCAAATAGCTGTATTTCGTTTCGGCAATCATGCCGGTCTCCTCTTTGCAGCCTTAAAAATTTCGGGCAACACATTTATACATTGTTCCCTACACATTTTTCACTGTCCCCTTCCATGGCCGTAATAGACACACCGTAAAGATAAGGGGGAAAAAATCAAGCAAATCCTTTATTTAAAGGATTGGGTACCGTAAGTGTTAACGGAGCCGAAAAGATCGAGAGACGCTTTCCAGGGGTAGCGATTCCCGTACATGGTTACCCGGCTGGTTAATTTTCCCTGTTTATTTAAGCCCATTATCTCCCGGAATTGATTGGCCGGTGAATCCGGGTTGAAATCCGCCTGTTCCGTGTAACGGGAATTAAGGAAACCTTCCAGGTAGGCCTTATCGATGACCAGGGTCTTCGGGATCATGTCCTTATTACCCGTACAACTGGCAAATTCCAGGTCGCCGAACTGCTCGACCCGCAGGTTCAATTTCGTATTGCTCTCCGGGCTGTATTCCAGGTCCGCCATCTTATTGGCGAAGAAAATATTGTGATCCAGTTTCACCCATTCGTTCTTGTTAAAACGGCTGTGGTCCACCCCGGCCAATACGTTGCCGCCGATGATGTTGTGGTGGATATTGTATTTCAATTTCGTCATTATGCGGATGCCGTAACCCATGTCCAGCAGCTCTTTGGTACGGCTCCAGGAAAAGAGAATCGTGTTGTACGCGATCTCAACCTCCCCGCACAGGGAAAGCGTTTTCGGTCCCCCCGTACTGCGGCAGGTGCCGTAGATTTCCAGGGCGGCCATACGGTCGGCAATGAAGACATTGTTGAGAATTTTAAAGGTGCCGTCTCTCAATCCCGCCTGGATACCGAATTTGGCCGAATTGACAAATACATTGTTCTGGATCAAAACATCTCCCCCTTTGGCGGAACTGGGAATGGTCAAACATGCTTCCGTAACAGTGGCCGCCTGTCCGGTCAGTTTCTTCGGGGGGAGGAGGAGCATCCCGGTTTCAAGGCCGGCGGGTTTCCCGTCTTTGTCGTGGTAGGCATTGCGCATACCCATATCGAATACGAAACCGTCGACCACGATGCCGTCAACATCCCCGCTGAAACGGAGCAAGGCTTTCCGGGACCTGGCCCCACTCTTGTTGTCGGGTTGAAAGACCGTGGGGTATTTTTTTATATCCCGGGCGCTGAAGTCCGGCGAGAAACTCCCGATCAATTTCACCGCTTTGTTGCAATCGATATAACCGATATCGAAAGTCCCGCTGTAAACACCCCCGGCAACGTTGATGGTATCTCCCGGTTGGGCGACTTTTACGGCTTTGTCGATATTTTTCAACGGTTGTTCTTTGGTACCCGGGTTCGAGTTATTCCCGTTGGATTTCGAGACATAGAGTGTTTTCGACATCAGCGGGAAGGTCGAAACCGCCGTCATTAACACCAGGATAAGGAAAATTCTTGTCATTTTAATAGTCATACCAGTCCCTCCGATTTTTGATTGGCATTATAAAAATGTTTATTCGTAATCATACCGCTATGCTAAAATAAAGCGGGAGAAAAGTCAAGCGGTAAAGTGAATAAAGGAAAGCAATAAACTCAAATAAAAATATTGTCAACATGAGAGTTGATGGGAAAAAATTAACAAAGAGGACTTTTCCCCTTGAAATTCGGGAGCATTTCAAATAAAATGTTTTTATGATCAAACAGATCGATAATTAGGAGGAAGTATGAAAGCAAAAAAGATCGACAAAAAATTGGCGTTGAACAAAAAAACCATCGCCCACCTGGGCACCAAAGAAATGAAAGAGGTTTATGCGGGAATCTCCGGGAGCATTTGCGGTAACGAAACCTGCTGGCTCGAATGCTCAAGATTTTGTTAATTCGCAGCGAATGAAACCCGGTCCGGTGCGTGATCCCGTGACTCCTCTTGACCGCCTCTTCAAAAAACAGCGGAAATAAAAAGAAGAAATCACGGGATCACGCACCGCTGCAGCGAGCCGGGGAAAAAAGCTCAAGATGATTTCGCAGCAGTCAAATTAATCGTTTAACATCCCAAAAATTAAAATCGCTTGAGATCGGTTTTTTTAAAGGTCCATTCCGGTGTTTCCAGTTGGTCCCCGAAATCGATGTCGTACCACGGCGAGATAGAGAACGGGCTTTTCAATATATGGATATCCTGGGCAGGCATGTAGCTCTGGGCAAGAAGAAATACCAGGCCCCCGGCACTGCTCTTTGCCATATCCACAACAATGACCGCATGGCCCGGAAACCCTCCTTCGATAAATAGATCGCCTATCCTGATATCCCGGACATCCCTTACCGGTGCCATCTCGAGGCTCAGCGAGTGGGTATTGGCATAAGTGAAAACAACTCTCATATATTTCCTGAAACTTTCATATCCCTCGTTCACACCCGTCTTTTTCTCCCACCGGCAGCGGTTCCCGTTTATAACGACCCGGTACCCTTTCCTCCAGGTTGAATAATCGGCATTAAACCCGCTTACAAAATTGAAACGGATTTTATTAAAGGCCTTCCGCGAAAAAAGGTATTCCGCCCTTAGCCTCATGGCGGCATCGGCACACTGTTGAAGGTCCTCTTTCCCGGTATCGATATCCACAACACGGTAGTGGACATCCTGCCTCCATTTTTTCTTCCCGTTATAGAGATAAACGGCCGTGTCCCGGGGTTTTAACGGGAGGTCCCGAAGCCATTCCGCAAAAGAGTCTTTGGTCACGGTTACCCTCGAATAATTCGCCGGCGGAGGAATATCTTTTATCCTCTCCACGGGGGAGACATTTCCCTTCAACCATGGGAACCGGTTTTTTTCGTCATTTACCTCCGGCGGAGCCGTATATTCCACGGTCTCCGCACCGCGGAGTTCCTTATAGGTATCGACGGGACGCATCTCCCCTTTATCGAAGGAGAGGGACATGAAATGGAGGTGGGTAGGCGACCGTTTCATGAAGGCGTTCTTACCGGTCCTTCCCAGATAGCCTATCCGGCCCCCGCTTTTTACGATATCACCCACATTCACCAGGACCCGGCCGAGATGGGCATAATAAAAATACCGGTCAAGAGCGGGATTGTAAATCCAGGTATATTTTCCACCCCTCCGCGCGCTGCCCGCCTCCCATTCCCCGTTTACCGCAACAACGACCCCGTCCGTAAAAGAAAGAATTTCCACGGGTTTGCCTGTCCTGTCGCCGACGGAATCCCGGTTCTTATCCACGATGAAAATATCGTGGGCCGGGTGACCGGTATGCTTATTCCCGTCATAATAATCGTAGCCGCCATGAGTATATCCGCTTCCATTGTTACCGCCGATACTTTTAGAGGAATAATTTTTTACCGGGAAGGTGAAAACCGAATGGGTAATTTTAGTGGAAAATGCCGCTTTCAAGCGCCGGTTAAGATCGATGATCTTTTTTTTAGCCGCTTCTTTTCCTATTATCGAATCCCTGATCTCTTTATCAAGTTGGTTCCAATCCCGGCAAATAACGGTATTCAGAACCGAGCACGCCAGGCAAAAAATAAATAAAAAAATAAATAAAGAAAAAATCATTTGTTTCATTGGATACCCCGATGGTAGATTATAATTGAACCGGGACTGTTTTTCAAGGCCGGGAGAAAATTTAAAAAATGCGATAAAAAGGTATTGATTATCGGACCGGTTTTAAATATAATACCACAATGATTTAAATGCGTTTAAAAACAAATAAGAAAATGAATTAAAAAGGAGAAAGAAAAATGAAAAAAATGATTCTCATGAGTGTGTTCATCATGGTTTTTGCCATGATCTCGGTAATGCCCGCCATAGCTCAACGGGGGGATGATGCCGATCGAGCCAGCAAAAACGGGAAGGTCGAAGGAACCATCGACGGTGTCAATGTTGTTATCGAATACGGACGCCCCAATGTCAAAGAACGGAAGATCTGGGGCGGCCTGGTACCCTTTGATAAGGTCTGGCGCACCGGTGCCAATGAGGCCACGACCTTTACCGTGGACAGAAACGTAACCATCGAGGGTAAAGCACTTGCCGCCGGGACCTACGGCCTCTTCACGATTCCCGGGGAAACGGAATGGACGTTCATCTTCAATAAAGTAGCAAAACAGTGGGGAGCCATGAAATACGACGCAGCCCAGGATGCGCTGCGGGTAATGGTAAAACCCAAAGAATCGGAACACGTGGAAGAGATGACCTTTAAGATCGACGGGAATAACGTGGTCTTACTCTGGGAGAAACTGGCCGTCGGCTTTGCCGTTGCCGCGGCAAAATAACCCCGCGGCGCGGGGAGCCTATATACGGACTATTGCTGGAATCGATGCCACAGCGACCTACCACACCGGACGCAGTGTTAATAGGCTCCCCATGCCATGGGGCCGCGGCGCGGGGAGCCTATATACGGACTATTGCTGGAATCGATTCCACAACGACCTACCACACCGGACGCAGTGTTAATAGGCTCCCCGGGTCCTGGGGCGAGCCGCGGGGCTAAGAGGCTTTTTTTAGTTTAACGTCACGTTTGCGGGCGTGGAAATCAAGATACTTTTTTCTCATCCGAATGGTCCGGGGAGTAATTTCCAACAACTCGTCATCTTCGATGTATTCCAGCGCCTGCTCCAACGTAAACCGCCGGGACGGCGTCAAGCGGACCGCGTCATCCGCCCCCGACGCCCTCATATTCGTTAACTTTTTCGTCTTACACACATTAACCACCAGGTCATTGTCTTTACTATGCTCCCCGACGATCATTCCCGCGTAAACAGGCGTCCCGGAATCGATAAAAAGACTGCCCCTCTCCTGGAGGTTGAATAACCCGTAAGCCACCGATGTCCCCGGTTCCAGGGCAATCAAAACGCCCTTGGTTTTCCTGTTCATATCCCCCCTGTACGGTTCATAATCATGAAAGTTGTGATTAAGAATACCCGTCCCGTGAGTAGCCGTAAGAAATTCATTGCTAAAACCGATCAACCCCCTGGAAGGAATATGAAACTCCAGCCGGGTATAACCGCCCGTACCGGTAACCATATTGCGTAACTCCCCTTTTCTCTGTCCGAACATTTCGATAACCACGCCCGCATACTCGTCCGCCACATCGATTACCGCCAGTTCGACCGGTTCGAGTCTCCGGCCGTCCATATAACGGTAGATCACCTCGGGTTTCGAGACCTGGAATTCATAACCTTCCCGTCTCATGTTTTCAATAAGTACCGCCAGTTGAAGCGCCCCCCTACCCTTTACCAGGAAGGCGTTTTTCGATCCCGTTTCCTCCACCCGGAGACTGACATTGGTCAAAAGCTCTTTTTGGAGACGGTCCCACACATGCCTGGAGGTTACGTATTTCCCTTCGTTTCCCGCAAAGGGGGAGTCGTTGACGATAAACGTCATGGCCAGCGTCGGTTCGTCGATGTTCATCGCCGGTAAGGCATCCGGGTGATCTTTGTGGGTAATCGTTTCTCCCACGTCGATGGTATCGACACCCGCCACGCAAACGATGTCCCCGGCAAAGGCTTGCGGAACACTTTCCCGCTTAAGCCCGTTAAACGTGAAAAGTTTGGTAATTTTATAACGTTTCTCTTCCCCTGTTTTTTTGATCAGTAAGACCTCTTCTCCCTGCGTGACGGTCCCGTTATGGATTTTGCCGGTCCCTATTTTGCCCAGGTAGTTGTCGTAGCCGATAGCGGAAATAAACAATTGCAGCGGACTGTCAACATCTCCCCCGGGTTCTTTCACATGGGTAATGATCGTCTCGAACAGGGGAATCAAATCCCGGTTCGTATCTTCCGGTTCGTACCTGGCGAACCCTTCTTTTGCCGAGGCATAAATGACCGGGAAATCCAGTTGTGCGTCATCGGCATTTAGTTCGACGAACAGGTCGAAGACCGCGTTGAGTACTTCATTCGGCCGGGCATTGGGCCGATCGATCTTATTGATCACCACGATGGGATTCAGTCCGTGTTCCAGGGATTTTTTCAGCACATATTTCGTTTGGGGCATGGGACCTTCGAACGCATCCACCAGCAGGAGGACCGAATCCACCATTTTCATGATTCTCTGGACTTCGCCGCCGAAGTCGGCGTGTCCGGGGGTGTCCACGATATTGATCTTGTAGTCTTTATAGATGAGTGCAGCGTTTTTAGAAAAGATCGTGATACCTCTTTCCCTTTCGAGGTCGTTTGAATCCATGACCCGTTCGGCGACTTCCTGGTTCGCGCGGAACACGCCCGCCTGTCTCAGGGCGGCGTCGATGAGAGTGGTTTTCCCGTGGTCTACATGGGCGATAATGGCTATATTTTTCAGTTTTTTCATTATATACACGTCCTCCCTATTGTTTTCAACCAGTAATTATCTCTTCCCTTTTGGAATTTTTTTAGAATTAAGGGTAATAACTTCCAGTAACCATAGAGTATGGTATTATACCACATTTTTTTGTTCTTGCAATACGAAAAGAAAATAACGGGGTGTAAAGGCTATATCTTCTCGATTTCTTCCATCGATAAACCCGTCAATTTCGATATCAATTCGACCGGTAAGCCCTCTTTAATGGATTTCTTTGCCATTTCAATTTTTTCCTCTTTCCGGCCTTCTTCCCGGCCTTCGTTTCGGCCTT
>Ga0210082_1000147_pt1 | contig 15287 bp, 12 predicted proteins | sample White_ThreeSqA_D_2_FD_185592 | JGI IMG/M metagenome (GOLD analysis project Ga0210082, IMG submission 185592) | Wetland microbial communities from the San Francisco Bay, California, USA, that impact long-term carbon sequestration -... | ecosystem: Environmental > Aquatic > Marine > Wetlands ... | reverse complement strand
AGTTTTAATTCCCTTAGTATATCTTCCCGGGTCAACTCACGGTCCCTATGTTTGCACAGGTGCAGCACGATATTTTTGGCATTTCGGTCGTTGATCTGGGGGAACGCATTGGCGACATATTCCATCCAGGTGGATTTGATGGCGCCGCGATCGTTCAGGGTTTCAAATTCCAGGGTATCCGTAAGCCCCTTAACCGTGGTCAGGTCCTTATTCCGTAAAGAGGAGCGAATAATGGAACTAATATAAAACGGGCTGCCTTCGGCATGTTTGGCCAATAAGTAAGCCGTTTCTTCCGTGATTGGGACATCGAAGTAACGGGAAAATTTATATACCATCTCTGCTGCTTCATTTTCCGGCATATTTTCAAGATATTCATACCTGAACCGTGACGGGAGCGTGTTGAGCAGTTCATTCATCAGCCATCCCACCCAACTGCCGGACACCAGCAGGGGGGCGACTTTACTTTCAGCCGTGCTTAAATACCCGCCGGCCAGGTCTCCTCCCAGGGTTTCCGTTTCTTTGTCCCGGTAGATCATGGCATTTAAGAACTGGAATTCATCGATCATTTGTACGATGAATTCATTTTGGCTGTAGGCGATGGTTTTGGGTGCTTGACGAACCGTTTCCCACAGCATATCCACGTGGTCGTGACGGACGGCGTCTTCCACGTTTTTGATGATGCCGGTCAAATAGTCAAGCCCTTCATTTATGGCGATTTTTTTTACCGCTTCAAGACTATTCCTTTTCTCCGGGCCGAGATAATTAATGTTCCGGGATTTAAACGCAATGTACTGGTAAATAAAGGTGAAGAAGAAATCCAGGCAAAAATCCACGATCCATACTTTTCTTTCCTTGATCTCAAAATAAAACGGGATCACTTCCTGGTTTTTGAAAAAGGTAAGATTGAAGAGTCTTTCCATGAGGGCGGTTTTGCCCATTTTGCGGCGGGCGAGGAGGGCGGTACTCTGGGATTTTCTTTCTTTGATATCGTTAATCCATTTCAGGAAGTAGGCCAGTTCTTCTTTTCTCCCGGTGAACAGGTCCGGGTTCCCGATTCGTTCCTCTAATGCGTATTCCATGAGTTTTATATATCACAAATAGCCTAAAATAGCAACCGCTCTTTTCCTTCTTATGAATAGCCCACGGATCACACAAGACTCGCGAAGACACAGAAGCCGCGGCCCCGCGGCGCGGGGGGCCTTTTTGCACGGCCCTGGGGTTTTTCTACGTTCTAACTTCATCTCAAATCCCGAGAGTCTTTTCCACTTCGCTTCGGGCCTGTCACCTTTTCTTCCCACAGGTGGGACTCCCGGCATGGATAGGGGGACAGGCGCGAAGCCGCATTTGTTTCCTATCAAGGATATTTCACGCCGGAGGGGACATCTTTTTCCCGGGAGTACACCTTGCGCGCGCGGGAGCACTCCTTCTGCGTGCCTGAGTAAGGATGTTTTGTTTCCTACTAAGGATATTTCGTTTCCTACTAAGGTATTTTCGTTTCTGACTAAGGTATTTTCGTTTCTGACTAAGGTATTTTCGTTTCTGACTAAGGTATTTTCGTTTCTGACTAAGGATATTTTTAGCCGGGACTACAGTCTTTTTGTTTCCGACTAAGGATACTTTGTTTCCTACTAAGGTATTTTCGTTTCTGACTAAGGTATTTTCGTTTCTGACTAAGGATACTTTTGGCAGGGACCACACCCTCTTTGTTTCCGACTAAGGATACTTTTGGGATGGAGACACCCTTATCCGAGACCGCGGGTAGTGATCTTTCCTGACCCCCTTTTATTTCCAGTCTTAGGACTTCTCTCCCGTCTCCTTTTCTTTGTCTGAAAAGGGTTTAAGGGATTAAAAGACAGCCGGGATTAAACGTAAAATGCCGGTGAATCACGGTGCCGTTTCCAATCTTTTAATCCTGTCAATCGCACAATCGTTTAAATCATGTTCTAACCGTTTTAGCTGATTTTTACCCTTCCCTCGCCCCTCGTCCATTTCTCCCCGCAATAAGTTTCTAAGTTTTTCCTCGCAACCCGCACCCCGCACCCCGCAACAGTCTTTTAAATTTTCTTCAAAAAGGAATTGACATTTTTTCCCCCGTGTGCTACTAATTAATCTTGAGGTCGTAGGGTATAAGAAAGGCAATGACGGATACGGTAAGAAAAAAGTACTCAACCCCGAATGGCGGAAGCCTGCTATAAAAATAAACTCTGCCACGGATTGACACGGATAAACACGGATAAAAAATAAAAAAATCTGTGTAAATCTGTGTAAATCTGTGGCTAAAGCTTTTCATCGTTTTACGGCGAGGCGCAGCATCATGGAAGCCTGTACGGGATTTAGAAATGAACACGAACACGATTTTAACCGACGACTGGTCAAACCCGGCCTCTAAGACCCTGTACCATTCGCAGTGGCCGGATGAGCCGGAACTGGGCAAACAATATGAGGAAGGTCAGCAGTGCGGCGGATGCTCATTTTTTGCGCCTTTCAATGCGGATTGGGGACTCTGCTGCAACGGTTCCTCCCGGCACTTTCGAGAAACGATTTTCGAGCATTTCACCTGTGGAAATCTCGTGAACGAGGGATGGGGTTCCCACAGTTTCACGGAGAATCCACACCTTTTAGACGAAATCACCGGATAGGGTTCAAAGAATTCTGTGAGAAGAAAATGACTGAAAGCACAAAGTCAACAAAAAAGTACCGGTCAGTTTTTCTATCAGAAAGCAGTTTACGTATCGATTTGTGATGCTTGTATTGTGATTATGGATATATTGCTTGGCATATGTACCTTAGTCGGTGGAATTGCTGCGCTATTCTACTTCATAGACAAATACCGCTCCCGAAAAAAAACACTTTATCTATCAGAATTACAACAAGGAGAATCGATAGCCACAACAACCATCAGTAAGGCAAAGAAAGTTTTCAATTGGCGTGAAAGTCGAGAAATTTTACTTCCGGGCCAACTTGCAGATTTCATATATGAAGGAAAAGCAGGCCTTTGGCCAAGTATATTAGATGCATATAAGAACCGGATGGGTAAGGATCATCTGACTCCGAATGAGCGGCTTTCTCTTATCGTTGCATATGATATTGCGCGAGTCCGAAACCTTGTTCATTATGATGGACATTTGGTATTCTTTGATTCAAGTTGGTTGACTCACGACTATACCTTTTGGATTGTTAATCCAGAGATGAGGCGTTGGCTTGAAGAGTTAGGGAAAGTTGCATTTATGAGAGCCAAGCTTAGTCGAAAGACCAGTAGAGCATTTTATTGGAAACCTGATGGAGTAAGGAGTTTTCTAGTTCTGCAAGAGGTGTCAAAAACTATTCTGGAGCATCTAAAATATGGGATTTCTGTTTTTTTAGTGGAACCTTTACATTGGCCAAATATCGTTGATGTTCAGATATTTACGAAGACAGACGCAATTTTGTCCTCAGATTTTGGGGAGATATCCATAGAGCAACTTCAAGGACGAACAGAAGTAGAGCCTTATATAAACCGCTTTGACGAACTTGAAACGCTCGTAAAAGCAGGTGAGGCTGATTTTATTCCATTAAACATTGCTCCGCTTGAGGTGATGAAGATACTAACGAGGCGATGTGGTAATTTTAATGGAACGACAAGGCAGGTATCTAATCTCTATGGTGATGGGTATTAAAGGTACAATCCAAAAACGTTGCGATTATTGGGATGGCTTTTCAAAATGGTTTTTTTTGGCAAACTATACTTGGCAAGGTTGAAAGCGATTTAGAGAGAAAGTAAAAGCCTTCATTCAAGATATTATATTTTAATTTCTTGTCTGCCCCGTCTTAAAAATGCTTATGAAAGATTATTACGACCAAACCGGAAAACCCGTACATCGGATGTCATACTGTGCATTTCTTGATGTATTGGGATTCTCTGATCGAATTATAGATAGCTTTAACACCAGTGATGGAAACGCTCTGCTACAAGAATTTCACGGGATGCTGAAAAGACGAATAGATGAATTGAAAGAGGATACAAAAGGTTCTCATCTTTATATGAAAGCGTTTACGGACAATGTCATCTTGGCGCACCCTATTTTCAGCGAAGATGGTGAAGCGGAATTCGCTTTTATACTATGGTCGCTCGCAGAGTATCAATTTGAAATGGTAAAAAAAGGCTTTTTCATTCGCGGCGGCCTATCCGTTGGGCCACTTTTCATAGATGAAAATACAGTGTATGGCCCGGCATTGTTAGAGGCTTATATCCTTGAAAACTCCGTTGCCGTAAATCCTATCGTTTCGCTATCAGATGAAGTAAGGCGCTTGGTGCTTCGTCACATTCGCTATTATCCAGACAGAGAAGATGCCCCTCAGAGTCGTGACGTGCTCGTCAATTCTGATGGTCGCTTTTTTATAAGCTATCTTTCGGAGTGCTATATTGATACAGGCTCATCCGAAGAAATTGATTGGGAATCGCTTAAAATCCATAAGGATCAGATTGAGGTAGCACTGAATGTCTATCGTGCGGTTCCGAAAATTTTTTCTAAGTTCACATGGCTTGCCGCCTATCACAATTATTTTTGCGACTCAGTGAACAATTACCATGGTTATTCCAAATCACTGAAGGTATCGAAAGATGCCATTTCTATTCAATTTGGCAAGGTTGCAGCAATTGAATCCAAACAGCTTGCTCCAACGGATAACTGATGCTACCAATAATCTCCAAACGTTGGACTAATGGAAATGAGGGGTGAAGCGAACTTAATCTCTAAAAAGGTATTGAAAAATTTTCCCCTGTTTCCCCGGTTTTCAAAAGATAAAAATTTGATTTTTAATTTGAACTCAGAGTTTTAAAATAAGATGATTCTAGAGTTACAAGAAGGAGGTTGAAATGGAATCCAAAAAGCAATGTTTCGTAATATCACCTATAGGAGCTCCAGACTCCGAAATACGAAAGCGGTCCGATCAAGTCTTAAAGCACATTATAAAACCGGCAGTAGAATCGTGCGGATACGAAGCGGTTAGAGCCGATGAGATAGCAAAACCAGGAATGATAACTAAACAAATACTAAAACGAGTGGCTGAGGCCCCATTAATTATCGCAGACCTCACAGGAGGTAATCCGAACGTTTTTTATGAGCTAGCAATTCGGCATGCTCTCCAAAAGCCATTAATACAGATAATAGAAAAAGGTGAAAAGCTACCTTTTGATATTGCTGAGACCAGAACTATTTTTTATGACCATCGCGATTTAGAGGATGCCGACGTTGCCCGAAAAGAAATAGTCAAATGCATAGAAGCCATTGAGAGGGATCCATCGCCAATAGAGACACCGATAACGCCAATATTCCCCCAGTTTTCCTCTGATCAACAAGTTATGGCCCTCCAGGAAAGAAGATATCTATCTGGCAGTTATATCCGTTGGACTGGGGAAGCTGAAAAAATAGACATTATAACTCTATCCATGGCTATCATGTTGGATCATTATAATGCTCAAGAAATGATCGGATGGATCAATGAGGGTAAGACTATTAGAGTACTTGTTCTCAACCCGAATGCTTCTGTAACCAAACTTAGAGGAAGAGAAGAAGGGATAGCATTAGAAAAAAAAATTTTAGAAAAAGTGCAGAGACTAAAAATGCTTTGTAAAAAGAGTCTTGAGTTTATAAAACAACAAGAATCTTCAAATGCCTGGGAGAGGTTCAAGGGGTCTTTCGAGGTAAGAATCTATGACGGCATTCCATACTTTGGATATTTCAAGGCTGACAGTAAAATGGTAATTGGCCTTTACTACTCCCACTTAACTGGTATGGAATCGGAAGCATTACTGATACGAGAGAGTGAAACGGGTATCTTTAAAAAGATGATAGACCACTTTAATTCATTATGGGAAGGTAAGTCTGAGGAGGGCGACATAGTCGATAGGCGAGTCTGCTTAATATCAGATACTAATGCTGAAGTATTTGAAGGAGTAATTAAGAAATTTTGTGACGAACCTTCGAGTTAAAATTCTAACAAAAGAAATAAGGGGGCAGCCGTGATGAAAGAAAAAAAGAAGAAAATTTGTGTCGCTTGTAATGAAGATGGCTTTGGACCATCTGCATTCGCTTATTATCTTATTCGCGCAATTGTTGATGAGTGGGAAGAAAATAAATACAATTTTGACCTGGAGATACCCGTTCTTAATAACTCTGCTTTTAATTTTAATGAATCAATATATTCGAGTTTTCGTTATATAGTACGGCCAGTTAAGCTCAAACGGGATAGTCTAATAAAACTTGTAAAGCTGAATGGGGAAGTCGCTGTAAAAGAAACGCTTAAAAAACTCATGGACTATGAAAACGTAAGAAACGAGTATTCTGGTGAAGTACGAGATAATCTTTCCGATTCTGACATCGCGATTGATATTGGTGTTCCTCTGTTTGTACGGAGTGCCAAAGAATTAGGAGTAAAGCATCGAATAACTCTTTTTGACCATAGTTGGGCTAAAACCCTTAGACTCATTTGTGAAAAAGGTCGGGAGGACATGTACAAACTTAATCCAAAGCCAACTGCTAGCGATCGTAGCGATGCGGAAAGAATTGCCAGCCAGATAGAAGAAGATGAAAAGTGTGCAACCGAAGTATACCTCTTTGATTCCTACATAACTCCGAATGAATTCCTTGAACATTGGCGGAAATTTACAGTTCCTACTGTACTTAAAGGAGTATTAGGCAGCAAAGGTGATCCCAAAGATGCAAAAAATATATTGAATGGTCTATTGAAGGAACTAGGTCAGCAAACTGTTCCAGATGGCAAGAAACTGGTTCTCATCTCACCGGGGGGTACCCCGGTTTGGTCAAACCTGCTCCCCGACATGATAAATCAGTTTGTATCCTCGAAAAAAACAAGGGAGTACATTCCTATATTATCAAATCCAATAACTGCAGACGATAAGATGGCTTACTCTCTCAAATCGAAAATGAAAAAATCTGACAGAATACGGTGGTTCGAATTTGTGAAAGGGAATACCCAGCAAATTATCATGCCTGCTTTCGACCTGGTAGTAACGAGAGCTGGTGGTGGAACCGTGAATGATGCACTTGCTGCTGAGAGATGCTTTATCTGCGTTGAAGAGCCCCAGGTTCAGGTTGTATTAATTGAACGGGAATGCATCAAGCGTGGTCTAATCCCTTTTCTACCAGAAACCAGGATCGATAAATTTAAGGAAAATCCAGTTGAATGTATTGACAGCTTCTTTGACTTCTTTAATAACAAGAGTGATGGGTTCCATTGTAAGGTTGATATCAAAGCCGGAGTAGAAAGAGAACTTGCACGTGATATTTTGAATCGACTCTAAGAAAACCAAAACCGGGCCGGTGCTTTACTGCTTTTTGACTTTTTGGCAAGCATAAAACAGACGACTATAAAAATCCCGCTCAAAATACCGATTCCCAATTGTTTTTCCCCGTACTCTCATACATCTTTCCCAAACGTTCAGGGATTTCCGCGAAATCATCCACCCAAAGGACCCGGGTCCCTAAGTTAAGCAAAGATTTCTCGGTTATCCAATTCAAACTCTCTTTGTTAAAACGCTTAAAGATGGCGAAATGACGAATCGCCTTTGCTTCTTTTGATGTGGATGATCCTTCTTTTCTAAATCCATCTTTTCGCTCTTCCATGGAATAGTGAAGCAATCTTCGGATATTGTCGTCAGTCATCGACAGGCCAATAAAAAGACATGGATACTCTCGAAGCAGATATAAGAACGTGTAATTGAAAAGACTGTTCGGTCTGTTGAAGAAATCAAAGTATTCCTGCTCGGTCAGAACCAGTTCCATGGACTCTTTCGAAGGATCACCCCTTTTACTATCAAAACGCAGGTAACCATGCATATGATAAATCCGAATTCTCCTATCATAAATTTCAGATTTATCCTTCTTCCCATATTTTAAGCCCGCTGATGCGCGTTCCACCGTCAGCACCAATCGTTTTCCGAAACGGGCCACCACGTATGCTTGAAGAAGGGCATCCAGGTTAAAGTTCACAATTGCATGGATATGGGGATTCGCAATAAAACGCCGTTTTTTACCCACCATTATCCTTTCAACGCACAAACTCCCCACGGCACTCAACGTCTTATTCCTTTTATATATATGATGGAAGAAATCCGTGTGGTTTTTCTTATTAATATCCATTGGAAAATATTCAAAATCCCGGTATAGTTCTTCACGAATGACTTCAATAAACGGTTTATTTTTGGGGCAAATGCTCTTAAGTAAACTGGCAATAAAAGTAAGAGTGTAACCATCTTCTCTCAGCTCATCGACGAGAACGTCGCCGGCTTCTACGAAAAATTCATCTGCATTTGCAATTCGTTTTAACAGGTCAATCCAGTTCGGCAGCCCGGAAGCCACTGACACACCGGCCCCAAGGGCAAGAACCAGTCCCTGGTTTTTATACGCCTTTTCCAATTTATCCCATGGCATACCTACCCCCTTTCGGAATTACTCTGTCCTCGTTCAAAAGTATCCATAGGGGTATTATATTGGAATTTGAATCCTTAATCAATGCCTACTTAAACTTTTTGTGAATTGCCGGGAATCGCAGGCAGGAAGACGGACTTTCGTTTTAAGACTGACGACTATAAAAAAACGGCGGGAGAGACGTTGAATAATACTGTTTGAACAGGATTTAAACATTTAGGGATGGACAGGATTAAAGATTGTTTCGGCCTTAATCCACTCGTCCGATGGCGATGATGAAACCGGTGACCGTTTTGTCTTCCGCCTGATATTCCTCTACTTTACAATTGGCCCCCACCTTCGTCCTTGTATCGAAAACCACGAGGTATCCCTCATTAGAACCCTCCGATGCCAGGTACTTCTCCGACAACTGAACAACGCCTTCATTTACTATTCCCGTCACATCATCATGCCGATTCACTTTCGTCTCTATAATATATTTTCTTTTCCTATAAGTCAAAAGGATGTCTATTCTTCCCAACCCGGAGCGTAATTCACAGCGAACATCTCCTTCTCCACCTTTTACAAATTGGTAAAGCCATGCCGTTAAAAGAAATTGTCCCGTCTTTTCGTACGGTTTCTTCTCTTCATAAAAAGCACCGACGCCGATCCGGGTAATATATTTTTCAAAATGGGGCGGCGCCCCAACCCTCCTTGCACGGCCCTGGGGTTTTCCGATGTTATAGGCGGCATCTCAAAAGCTTGTTTTTTTTGCACGCATTTTTGAAGTATTAGTAAAATTGAGGATGATTCGCTTCATATCGAGCCTGTTCCCCGGTAACAGGTACTCATGCGGCGATGTGCTCTTGTATGCCTGGATTTCCTTAAAAAACGCCTTTATAAAAATGGCCTTATAAATGTTATTGGCGACAACCACATGACCGCCGCTGTTCCTTACCAGTCCGTATTGCTCCAACCAGGACTGGTCCTCCTCGTAAGGATTGTACTCCACATGATCGAATACGATTTCAATAAATGTCTCTTTGTACAGCTTTGCCTTTTCGTAAAGATTATCGAAGTGGGCGTTTCGTTCATTCAATAGTATACCCATCGCCTCTTCCACATCCGTTTCATCGACGGGTTCCACCGTTCCGGGTTTTATATTTACCGTAAGAATCGTTCCCAACCGGTTGACCAACCAGGGCTGACCCGCGGTTTCCTCGTGAACCTTTCTTACGGCTTTTTCAGTAAATGCCTGGTTGGTTTCTTCCGTATATTGAGCAAAAAGATCACGTACGTTTTTTAAAGAAAAAGGCGGCATCTCTACCTGGTCCGCAATATTAAACGGCGACACCCCGCCCACGATGAGTTTGGTTATATCTCTAATGCCGACCAGTCCGATAGAGTACAGGGCCTTTTGTTTGATCTCTTTGTACTCCAGGTATAAGTCCCTGATGGTGGCAAGAAAATTTCCCAGTTCATCACGGGGTATCCCGTCGAATTCATCGATGAAAACAATTATCTTTTTAAATTGGACAATGCGGTTCAATCCTTCAAATAATTCACCAAAGGAAAGATGGTCGGTTAAATCGTGCCCGGCAAGGTAAGCCCTCACTTCCTCCAGTTTCTCGCAGTCCAGGATCGTCAGCCGGTCGATCAATTGTTTATAGAGATATTTTTGAACCTGCGCGTAAAACGTTTTTATACTCAATTGACTGTACTTCTCGAAACTCAGGAAAATAGCGATATATGTCCGGTCTTTTTGTAGTTCTTCACAGAAACGTTTAAGGTAAGTGGTTTTACCGCTTTGCCTGGGAGCAAATATGGAAAAATACCGGCCGTTATCCACCATGGTTTTAATGTCCTGGTTATCCGTATTGACCACATTCTCCAGGGATACGAAGTAGGATGTTTCGGGATTTACCGAGCCGGATTTCTCAAAGGTGCGTTTCGGGTTTCGATAGGCCGTTTTATTTTCTTTTTTTGCTTTTTCCGTCATGGTTTTATAATATTGTAATCGTCCCGGTTTGTCAAGACTTTTTGAAACCGGAAACAGGGAAACCGGACCGGTGCTTTTCTTTTTGACTTTAAAGCCGCGGCGCGGCACCCTATACGCGGCACGGGGACCCAGTTGCAGAACGTTATCGGGAGTATGCAATTAAATTGACTTCAGATCAGACGCCTTAACGCATCGACTATCCGGATCATCCCTCCGGTATCCGCTCATATAGGCTCCCCGCGCCGCGGGGCCGAGCCGCGGGGCTTATGGATAATGAACGGTGACGTTTTTACCGATTCCCAATTTCCGGCGAATCTTTTGCTCATAAGGACGACCGTAATTGGTCATGTATAACCCGCAGCAGCGATTACAAATAGGAAACCGGTGGTGCAAAATATACTTGCGAAACCGGATCGACATCTCTGAATTGAGCGCTTCCTCGAAACCATCCTTAAACACATTTCCGACAATAATGTCCGGGTGCCCGGGACAATAGATCATGTCCCCGTTGGAATGGATCCTGGCCAGGTAAAAAGGCAGGAAACAGGTTTCATTACCAAACACCTCCAGGTAATCGGAGAAATAGGTTTCAAATTCTTTCCTCCGAAGGCGCGGCATGGTCACGACAAAGGGAGGAACGATACGAAAACGCGTTTTTCCAAGGATGCGTTTCAACGCTTCAACGGCTGTCTCGTAATCATGGTCTTTGGGATCGGAAATAAACCCCCGCCAGGCGCCGAGAGATTTTATATTAAAATGCGTTTGAAGGTGTTTTTCATAAGTCTCCCCGGCGTCTTCCGGCAGGAACCATCGCATATTATAATTGATGGCCATTACCCCCAGTTCTCGGGCCACCTCGAAGGCTTTTTCCAATATCCCCGTGGTCCATTCGCAGACGGTAATACTCATTACCACCATGGGTAACGGCACCCCGGCACGGCGCCGCGCGTCGAATAACGCCTCCAATCCCTCTTTCGCCTGATCGAATCGCCCTTCCCCGCGCACGCTGTCGTGGGTGTCCCGGTCACCGTCTATGGAGAAAAGCAGTGCCAGGTTTTCCAACCGGGTCAATGACTCCATGCCGCGGTTAAACAGTGTCCCGTTGGTGGAAATGAAAACATCGAATCGTTTTTCTTGAAGCAGTTCCAGCAGCCGGTCGATGTGTTTGTAAACAAAGGGTTCGCCGCCGTGAACGCTGAAAAGTGAATGACGGGGGGAAATACTTTTTATCAAACCGGTCAGCCCGTTTAAGTCCATGTGTTCAACCGGGCGTACTCCCCGGGAGAAATAACCCCTTTCGCCCCATTGGTTGCACATGGGGCAATTTAAATTACAGGCTTCGGTGGGAATGAGTTGAAACACCGCCGGGTGGGGAAGCCGGTAACTTTTATCGCGAAGGGCGGTTTCATAATGTTTTGCCCAAACCTTCTGCCGCTGCCGGTTGCGGCGGAGCATGCCCGCAAAGTGCAGGTAATCGCGAATTGAATAACGATGTTTCATCTTTATGAAACCTTTTTTTTAAAATAATTCTTCGATCAGCAGGTCTGCCAGGCGGTTTGCGGCGCTTTCGGGGAGTGCGTTCAACCGGTGGGTAATGACCAATTTCATACTCTCCGGCATTACCAGCACAAACAATGCCGCCCCCATGTGCAAACAAACCGCCACGAAAATGTGTTGGTCCAGCAATTCCAGGGTTCCCCCGGACAATTTAAAAACTTCGGAAGCCAAACTCTGTTTCTGTTCCAACCACGTAATATGACTGGTGGCAAACCCACTGGCAGTCGTCCCCACCGCGGTACGACGAAATATCCACCAGGGTAAGTACTTTCCCACACCGGTAAAAAACGGGACCCCCAGATGAGAGCGGTCCCTGACCCCCTTAAAAAACTGCTGCTTCAACTCAACCCCCAATTCCCCCACTGACCGTCCGGCATCGCCAAACAAGACCAACGGCGAAATAAAATTACCGATGGAACTGTCCATACTGTCTTTCCCCCGCAAACTTACAGGAAGCTCAAGGGAAATAAGCGTGTTTCTCGTCCCTTCTCTTTCCACATTCCATTTGTTGATCGCACGCATCCACGCCGCGGCACACAACCATAACGGAGAAATATAAAAACCGGCGGCAGACTTCCTTATCGCTTCGATCTGCCCCTTACCCAGTGTCCGTTCACACGTGGCAATAGGACCGGGTTCGCATCGTTCCTTAGCGATCCGGGCACTTCGACCGGCTTTCGATTCTCTCGCCAACCAACGTACGTAACGCCACATGGATTTGAGTTTCCCCTGCCGGAATAGTTCCCGGGGATTTATAATATCGGAGAGTACCGCAGGTGTGATCTCCCCGGGCGGCGCGAATGTTTCACCGGCGTGCAGTCCGGCCAACAGGTGTAATGCACGGGTACATACATTAAAAAACGCCTGCCCGTCGGTGACGGCGTGATGCGCGCGGAACGCCAGGATATGGTTGTGCGGCCCCGGGACCCAGAGTAATTGGAACGACGGTTCGGTAAACGGATCAATCGGACGGTTGCGCCATTCCGCAACGGCACCGGGATCGGTGGAGGTGTGCAGCATCTCTTTAACCTTTACGTCACCGTGTCGAGCCAACCCGAAGACGCGCCGCCGGACGGTCCGCCCCAATTGCGGCCATTGGGCGGTCAAAAGTTTGAGCATTGTTTCGAGCAGGTCCGGGGTAATCGTGCCTTTTAATTCGATCTCGGCACCCAACTGCATAAGAATCCCGGACCGCTCCTGGTAAGCAACAAAAAACGCATCAATTTGCGATAGCATGAGTTTATAATCCGAAATAGACGGGATGGATTCCTCGTTTGACTTTTGACCAGTAATACAAATTGGTCGCTAAATTTACCCAGAAATGATTGCCGCTTTTTTGAAATAATAACCGTTTGAAAATCGACTGCATCGAATAAAACCGCTCCAACGCTCCCCACCACCCCTCACGCAATTCCTGCGATGTGAGCCGCGGATGCTCGAACACCACGTAAGGCTCACGGAAATGAGCAAGGTCATGATCAAACACCCGCCCCTCACGAAACATCCGGTCACCCGAGGGCGTACCCGGGTACGGCATCATCAAAAAAAACTGGCCCACCGGTATCTTCAAATCCTCCAGGTAATCCACCGTTCGCTTGAAGGTCTCCATATTATCGTCCGGTAACCCGAAAATGATCAACGCATGCGGACTGATCCCCGCATCCATGACCTTCCGAAACCCCTCCGCATACTTATCCACCGCATGAAACGTTTTATTCACCTCTTCCAGGTTCTTCACCGAAAACGTCTCCACTCCCAACGCCATTAACGTGGCCCCGCTTTCCCGGGCTTTCTTTAACAATTGCGGATGGTTCGCCACATTGATCGTCGTTTGCGTCCCCCAACGAATTTTGCTTCCTTTCATTGCCGAAAAAAGTGTTTCCGAAAACTCCACGTCCTCGCAGAGATTATCGTCGCAAAAATTGATATTACGACTCCCCGTCGCCTCGATATCGCGAATGATCCGGTCCACCGGCCGCTTCCGGTAACCGCCCTTAAACACCGAAGCAATCGAACAGAACTCACACTTATACGGACACCCGCGCGTGGCCTGCACCGGGTAAACCACCAACCGGTCTTTCTTGACCAGGTCGTAACGGGGGACCGGCAGGTCCGAGATATCCGGCGGTACGCCCTGCCGGTAACATTTTTGAAGTTGCCCCTTTTCGATATCCCCCAGGATTTGGGGCCAGATATCGTCGCCTTCTCCTATCACCGACGTACTGAATAAACCGTCCACTTTGTCCGGTACCAGTGTCGGAAGGTATCCACCCAGGACCGTTATTTTTCCACGGGCAAGAAATCGCTTTGAAATATCGATACTGCGGTCGATCTGCATGATCTGCGCCGAAATGGCCACCACATCCGCGTCCGAATTGAAATCGATGTCTTCCAGGTACTCATCCACCACCCGGACCTCGTGTTTTGCCGGTGTCAGCGCCGCAAGGTGAACCGGGCCCAGGTGCGGCACATACGCACCCAACCGGTCGATCCATTTCTTAGACTGTACAAGCGATCCGTCTTGCCCGTAATGGGCCGGGTGAATGATATCGATTTTCATGCTTCTAATAGATAAACGGGATTAACCGCTTTGTCTTCACCCGGTAGGATTCGTATTGATCTCCATATTTATCGATCAGATGTTTTTCCTCTCCATTCATCCGGAAAAGGCAGACCGGGATCGTGGCAATCACAACGGCAAGGGAAATATAGTTGAATTTAATCACGAAAAACCCCGCCAATTCGATCAAATAACCCAGGTAGATGGGGTGCCGGACAATCGAATAAATCCCGGTGCTTACCATGAAACCCTTCGGAACCGTGCTGAAATCCTGGCTGTAATTAACTTTTAGTTCCCTGAGCGACACGATCCTTACGGCAAAACCCGAAAGGAACAACACCATTCCGCCTATATAAAGGACCGGGGTGTCCGGTCCCTCTTTTAAAAGAAGGTACGCCGCGAAACCCGCGGAAACCACGGAACCCAGGAACAGGAGGAAAAGTGAAAGCCGTCCCTTTTTTTTCCCTTTTTCAACCAGGTATAAGACTTTGTTTTTGTGCTGCATGAAGAGTTCGGAAATGTGCCGCAGGACGTAGATCACTGCAAAAACGACGGTATAGATCATCTTATCTCCCTGGAATAAGCTTCCGCCCCTGGATACCGGCGAAGAATAGTCCCATTTTGTCCCACATTGTCAACCTCTATGAAAATTAAAAATACAATATTTGAAAGATATTTTCAAGAGAAAAGCATGAAAAAAAATCAGAAAAGAGGACTCCCGCGCCGTGCAAGTAGGGTCCAGCAGCATGCTGGCTCCGGCGGG
>Ga0210082_1000146_pt1 | contig 15341 bp, 13 predicted proteins | sample White_ThreeSqA_D_2_FD_185592 | JGI IMG/M metagenome (GOLD analysis project Ga0210082, IMG submission 185592) | Wetland microbial communities from the San Francisco Bay, California, USA, that impact long-term carbon sequestration -... | ecosystem: Environmental > Aquatic > Marine > Wetlands ... | reverse complement strand
TGATCACCCCCATCGCCATGGAACAGGGTTTGAAGTTTGCCATCCGAGAAGGCGGACGCACCATCGGCGCGGGTTCCGTAACCGATATTCTCGAATAAAGTTGAGACAAATAAAATGGCTAAAAGTGAGAAACGAATTAAGATTCATTTGAAATGTACCGAATGCGGCGAGAAAAATTATTCTACATATAAAAACAAAAGCAATACCACGGACAAATTAAACTTGAAAAAGTATTGTCCTCGTGATAAAAAACATACCGTCCATAAGGAGGTAAAATAGGTCAGTAGCTCAATTGGTAGAGTACCGGTCTCCAAAACCGGGTGTTGGGGGTTCGAGCCCCTCCTGACCTGCTTTGAAATACTAACATGAGTAAAGAAAATATATTTAAACGGATGCGGAGCTATCTCACGGAAATAAGAGGTGAATTAAAAAAAGTCACCTGGCCAACGCGAAACGATCTGCAAAAGACCACGATCGCGGTAATTATCATCTCGATTATTTTCGGCATCTATTTGCAGGTGGTCGATTTCTCCTTTCGTATCGTTGTCGAACGAGTGATCGGTATCTTCAAATAGCAGAGATACACAGGGTTGAATATGGAAAAAAAATGGTATATCATCCACGTCTTTTCAGGTGCGGAAGAATTTGTCGTAAAAGCGCTGGAAGAAAAAATCCGGAAGTATAAAATGGAAGAACATATTACAGGTATGGTCATTCCCAAAGAAAATGTGATCGAGATCAAAGACGGAAAAAAAGTTGTCAGCGAAAAGCGTTCCTTCCCCGGATACATCCTCGTTCAAATGGAAATGAACGATAAAAACTGGTATTTCGTCAGGAATACCCCAAAAGTAACGGGATTCGTGGGAGCCGGCAAAAAACCCAAACCCCTGTCCGATAAAGAAGTGGCTACCATTTTGAAACATATCGAAACAACCCAGGTGACACCCAAACCCAAATATCACTTCGATGTGGGAGAGGGAGTAAAGATCATTGACGGCCCATTCTTGAATTTTAATGGAGTAGTCGATTCAGTAATGGAAGACAAAAGTATGTTGAAAGTTACCGTAACCATTTTCGGAAGGCCGACCCCTGTGGATCTGAACTTTTTACAGGTAGAAAAAATATAGGAGAATTCAAATGGCAGGGCCGAAGAAAAAACAGAAACAAGTTGTAAAATCCTTTAAACTACAATTACCCGCCGGGAAAGCGACACCGGCACCGCCGGTAGGCCCGGCATTAAGCCAACACGGCTTAAACATCATGGAGTTCGTAAACCAGTTCAATAAAGCCACCGCAAAAATGGAAGACGGTATGATCATACCGGCGGAAATACTGGTCCACCCGGATAAAACCTTTACACTGAACTTGAAGACCCCCCCCGCTTCATACCTCCTGAGAAAAGCCGCGGGAATCGTCAAAGGCTCCGGTGAACCCAACAAAACGAAAGTTGGGAAAATTACCCGGAAACAGGTAGAAGAAATCGCAAAAGCAAAATTGCCGGACTTAAATACAAAAGACCTGGCCGCGGCGGTGAAAATCGTGAGCGGGTCCGCAAGAAGTATGGGACTGGAGATTAAATAATGGCTAAGCAAAGTAAGCACTACCGAAACGCAAAAGAAAAAATCGAACAAATGAAAGAATACGGACTCCAGGACGCCATCTCTATTATAAAAGAGATTAAAACGGCGAAATTCGACGAATCCGTGGACGTCTCCATCCGCCTGGGCGTCGACCCCAAATACCCGGACCAGATGGTCAGGGGGACCGTCGTTCTTCCCCATGGGACCGGCAGGGTAAAACGCGTACTGGTCATCGCCTCCGGTGAAAAACAAAAAGAAGCCGAAGAAGCCGGTGCCGATTTCTACGGCGGCGAAGATATCGTGGAGAAAATCCAGAAAGAAAACTGGTTCGATTTCGATGTGTTGATCGTAACACCCGATATGATGAAACATGTGGGAAGGCTGGGGAAACTATTGGGTCCCAAGGGATTGATGCCAAGCCCAAAAGCCGGTACGGTGACCTTTAACATATCGGACTCCGTCTCCGAGATAAAAAAAGGACGGGTGGAATTCAAAGTGGATAAAACCGGGATTATCAATTCCAGTATCGGGAAAATGTCCTTTGAGAACGATAAACTGGCGGACAATGCCAGGGATTTCATAAAGGCCGTGCTCAAAGCCAAACCCACCGCGTTAAAAGGAAAATATGTTTTATCCGTTTATATCAGTTCAACCATGAGCCCTTCCGTAAAGTTGGGCGCACAGCAATTCGAGAGTTAAGGAGGTTTCCAGTGCCCAGTACACAGATATTGAAAAAGAAGAAACAACAGGTCGATGAAATAGCGAATATCTTCGACAACAGTGGTGTGTATCTCTTCGACTACAGGGGATTGACCGTTTCTGAAATGAGCGTTCTGAGAGAACGGATAAAAAGCCTTAATGCCAATGTGAAAGTCATTAAAAACAGGCTGGCGATCAAGTATTTCGAAAGAGAAAAAATCGACTTCGGAAGAGATGTCTTCAAAGGTCCCATGGCCATCGCCTATGCCACCGAAAATTTCGTGGAAGTGGCGAAAGCCCTGGTGGAATTCGAAAAAGAAAACAGTAAAGTCGAAATAAAAGCAGGCTTTATTGAAAAAACATTCGCGGATAAAGATAAAGTAAAATACGTGGCAAAGCTTCCCGGAAAGGAACAATTGCTGGCACAGTTGGTGGGTGCCATCTCGATGCCCCTCAGGAAAATGGGAATGGCATTGTCCGCACCCCTTACCAATATGCTGATTCTAATGAACAATTTAAAAGATAAAAAAGAAAAAGAGGAGAAGAACAATGGCTGAAATCAAGAAGGAAGATTTTTTCAAACACCTGGACAACTTAACTGTACTTGAACTTGCGGACTACATTAAAGAGTTTGAAGAAAGATACGGAATTAAAGCGGAAATGGCCGCCATGCCCGCGGGCGCTGCCGCACCCGCCGCCGCCGCGGAAGAGGAAGAGGCTGAAGAAAAAACCGATTTTGATATCATCTTAAAAAATGTAGGACCCAAAAAGATCAACGTGATCAAAGTGGTCCGTGAAGTCACCGACCTGGGACTGAAAGAAGCAAAGGCCGTCGTTGACGCCGCCCCCGGGGAAGTGAAAAAAGGCGTTTCAAAAGAAGAAGCCGAGGAAATCAAGAAGAAATTCGAAGAAGTAGGTGCTGAAATCGAGATTAAGTAAATATGGAATGCAAATGTATAAAAGCGTAAAATACGTAAACAACGTAAACGCTTCGATCGGTTTAACTTGAGGGATAAGTATGCGAAAAAAAAAAAAATATATTGACAGGATAAGTTTCTCCAAAATTGAATCTCCAATAGAAATGCCAAACCTATTGGAGATTCAAAAAAGATCGTATCGAATCTTTCTACAGATCGACGAACTGCCGGAGAAAAGAAAAAATATCGGTATCCAGGCAGCATTCAAGTCGATCTTCCCTATTTCCGACTTCAAGGAGACGGCTATCCTGGCATTCGACTCTTATTCTCTCGGTGACTGGGCGTGCAAATGCGGTGCCCTCGAGGGAATCGAAAACTCCAAACCCTACTGTTCCAAATGCGGTACGTTGCTGAGCTCGGATACCGTTACCGGCAGCGATTCCGTGTGCCCCGATTGTATCAATAAAGGATCCGTACTGAATAAAACCTGCAAACTCTGCGGCGATAAGGTCCGTTTAAAAATCAGGTACACACCGGAAGAATGCCTGGATAAAGGATTCGATTACTCCATCCCGTTAAAGGTCACACTTCGATTGGCCCTGTACGGTGAGGATAAAAAAGGCAAAAAAGTCATCCGCGATGTAAAAGAACAGGAAATCTTTTTCGGAGAAATCCCTTTTATTACGGAACGAGGTACCTTTATCATAAACGGTACCGAACGGGCGGTGGTTTCTCAACTCCAGCGGTCTCCAGGGGTTTACTTTCTACCCGGGAAGTCCAGGGGTGAGTACACCGCCAAAATTATTCCCGCCAGGGGCGCGTGGATCGAACTGGAAGAAAAATTAAACCTTCTCCAGGTCCGGTTGGATAAAAAAACCAAGCGTATCAATGTCACCACCTTTTTAAAGGCAATGGGACTCTGCGACGACCTCGAGATACTGGAAAAATTTTATACCATCATCCCCGCCCGGGTTAAAAACGGGACCTTCTATTTCAAAACCTCCCGGTTCCTCAAAGATAACCGCCTCACCGCCCCCGTTATCGATGCCGACGGGACGGAATTATTGCCCCTGGGCACCAAACTGATGATCAAACATATCAAGGACCTGGAAAAAGCGGGTATCGACTTTTTACCCATCGATATCGAACTCTTCGAGGACCTTTATTCCGCTTCCGATATCGAAGGTATCGTGGGTATCAACGAACTGATCAGCACCACACAGATCAAAAAATTGAGAAAAATGGACCGGGAATTCTCCGTGTTTTTCCCCGAAAGCGACGAAGAGGAATTCGGGTCCATGATGGCCTACACCCTGCGGAAAGATAAAAAAAGACAGGATGTCGAAATCACCGAAAAAGTCGTGGTCCAGAGCGAAGAAGCCGAAGACCGGATATCCAAGGACCAGGGCGATGCGTTTATCGAGATCTTCAAAAAATTAAGACCCGGCGAACCCGTAACGCTGGAAGGTTCGAAGAAATTCTTCGAGAATATGATGAAAGACACCCGGAGATATGACCTCTCCTCCGTGGGACGGTTGAAATTGAATATAAAACTGGGTCTTAAGAAAGATTTCCACGAGGATATTTTCATTCTTACCATTGAAGACATCATCGAGATTCTGAAATATTACCTTCAGCTAAAATATGATCGAAGCGGCCGGATGAGAGTGGACGATATCGACCACCTGGCCAACCGGCGTATCCGCGCCGTGGGCGAACTGGTGGAAAATGCGTTCAGGATCGGCCTGATGCGGCTGGAAAAGATCATCCGTGAACGCATAACCAATGCCACCGATATATCGGTCATGCTGCCCCGGGAACTGTTGAACACCAAACCGGTTTTTGCCGCCATAAAGGAATTCTTCGGCACATCCCAATTGTCCCAGTTCATGGACCAGACCAATGCCCTGGCCGAAACCACCCATAAACGGCGAATTTCCGCACTGGGTCCCGGCGGTCTCAACAGGGAACGCGCCGGGTTCGAGGTCAGGGACGTACACTCGTCACATTACGGCCGCATATGCCCCATTGAAACACCGGAAGGCCCCAATATCGGGCTCATCTCTTCGCTGACCACCTTCGCCCGGGTGAATGATTACGGCTTTATCGAAACCCCCTACCGGAAAGTAGAAAACGGCCAGGTGGTGAATTATTGTAAAGTCAGGTACCCCGGTGCATCGTCTTTCGAATACCGGCAGTTGGTAAGAGAAGACGAATTGCTCAAAGAGATCGAGAGTATCGAAAAAAAGGGCAAGGAAATCCCCATCTTCGATTATTACCCGTTCTATTTAACCGCCTGGGAGGAAGAAGGCTTTGTCATTGCACAGGCCAACGCGAAATTGGATGAAAACGGCTGGTTCAAATCCAAGCGCGTCAATGCTCGCAAAGGCAGTGAAACCATCCTGGCCGAGCCAAAGGACATCGATTATATGGATATCTCCCCTCGCCAGATCGTTTCCGTTTCCGCTTCGCTCATTCCCTTCCTGTCCCATGACGATGCCAACCGGGCATTGATGGGGTCCAACATGCAGAGGCAGTCCGTGCCGCTGGTGAACCCCGAAGCGCCCATTGTGGGCACCGGCATGGAACACAAACTGGTGGAAGATTCCGGTATCGTGGTGTTGGCCCGGAGGGCCGGTACCGTTATGAACGCCGATGCCGAACGTATTATCATTAAAGCCGATTCAATGGACAATACGGGTGACTTTTCCGAAATCGGCGCGGACCTGTACGAATTGAAAAAATTCCGGCGTTCCAACCAGAATACACTGATCAACCAGAAACCCCTGGTAAAACCCGGCGACCGCGTCGAAGCCGGACAGGTATTGTGCGACGGTCCCGCTTCCGAGCGCGGCGAGCTGGCATTGGGCCGTAACATATTGGCCGCCTTTATGCCCTGGCGCGGGTACAACTATGAAGACGCCATCGTTCTCAGCGAACGGTTGGTGAAAAATTCCGCATTCAATTCCATTTACATCGTCGAAGAGAATATCGAAGCCCGGGAAACCAAATTGGGCAAAGAAGAGATCACCGCCGATATCCCCGGCGTCTCCGAAGGTATATTAAGACACCTCGATGAAAACGGCATCGTCCGCATCGGGGCCAAGGTCAAACCCGGTGAAATCCTGGTGGGAAAAGTATCTCCAAAAGGCGAAACCCAACTCTCTCCCGAAGAAAAACTCCTGAGGGCCATCTTCGGCGAACAGGCTTCCGAAATAAAAGATACCTCGCTCTACTGTCCTCCCGGGGTCGAAGGAACCGTTATCGATGTCAAAATATTTACCCGTCGCGGTCTTGAAAAAGACAACAGGGCCCTGGACATCGATCAGCACATTATCGAAAAACTCGATCGTAACTTCAACGATGAGAAAAAAATATTGATCCTCGATAAATTCGATAAAATAAAAAATCTCTTACGGGATGTTGACATCCTGAACGCATTCGATTACGGCGGTCAAAAAATCCCCGCGGGAAAACCCGTCACAAATGAGAACCTGGAGAACCTGGACGAAAATTTCCTGAAAATGATAAAGAAAAACATCGCCGAAGAGGAACTGGACAAAATACTGGAAATCGAGTCCAAATCCCAGTTACATATCGAGGCCCTCCACAACGAAAAACAGGCCAAGATCGAACAAATGAGGAAAGGCGATGAGTTTGCGCCGGGCATTATCAAGATCATTAAAGTATTGATCGCGGTAAACCGGAAGGTTTCCGTCGGTGATAAAATGGCGGGCAGACACGGGAACAAAGGCGTTGTTTCCAGGATCCTGCCGGTGGAAGACATGCCGTTCATGGAAGACGGGACCCCCATCGATATCGTACTCAATCCATTGGGTGTCCCCTCCCGGATGAATGTCGGTCAGATCTACGAGTTGATACTGGGAATGGCCGGCAAACTTTTGGGTAAACATTTTGAAACCCCCGTCTTCGACGGTGCCACGGAAGAGGAAGTTAAAGCCTATATGACGGAAGCAAAGCTGCCCGAAGACGGTAAAGTCGTCCTTTTCGACGGTATCACCGGGGAACCGTTCACCAATAAGATAACCGTCGGTCAAATGTACATGATGAAACTGGAGCATATGGTTGACGACAAGATCCATGCCCGGTCGACCGGCCCGTATTCATTGATCACCCAACAGCCCCTGGGCGGTAAAGCCCAGTTCGGCGGACAGCGGGTCGGTGAAATGGAAGTATGGGCATTCGAAGCCTACGGTGCCGCATACTTGCTCCAGGAAATCCTGACGATCAAATCCGATAATATAAGCGGACGAAACGAGATATATTCGGCAATCGTTAAAGGCACCATGGACTTTAACCCCGGTTTGCCCGAATCCTTCAACGTTTTGATCAAAGAATTAAAGAGTCTCGCCCTGAACGTCGAGTTGATCAAAAAGGAAAAATTCGGTGACGAGTCCATGGCCAAAGAAAACATTGCCAATATATCTTAAATAAATGGAGGCAAGGAGTTACTATGCATAAACTTAAAAAGCATGGAAAAGAAGTCAACATAATGGATTACCATAAAATAAAGATCAGTCTTGCTTCCCCCGAGGTCATCCGCGGTTGGTCTTCCGGGGAGGTGACAAAGCCCGAGACCATCAACTACAGGACATTCAAACCGGAACGGGACGGGTTATTCTGCGCCAAGATCTTCGGGCCCACCCAGGATTTCAGGTGCTTGTGCGGAAAATACAAAGGTTTAAAATATAAAGGCATCGTTTGTGAAAAATGCGGGGTCGAAGTGACCCTGTCCTCCGTTAGAAGAGAACGGATGGGACATATCGAACTGAACTCGAAAGTCGCGCATATCTGGTTTTTTAAAGGCGTTCCCTCGCGCATCGCCGTGCTGCTCGAAATAACGGCAAAACAACTGGAACACATTGTCTACTTTGAGAATTATATCGTGATCGATAAGGGAAATGTTCCCGACTTGAAATTCAAACAAATACTGACCGAAGAAGAATACCTCGAACTGGTCGATAGGTACGGGGAAGAAGCTTTCAAAGCCGGAATGGGGGCCGAAGCCATTTACGAATTGCTCAAAATGCTGGATACCGAAAAAGAAGTAAGAGAGTTGAAATCACGACTCACCGTCGAGCGCTCCATCCAGAAAAAGAAAAGTATGGCACGCCGGTTAAAATTAATGGAAGACTTCGATCATTCCGGGAACCGGCCCGAATGGATGATATTAACCATCATCCCGGTGCTCCCCCCGGATTTAAGACCCCTGGTCCGGTTGGACGGCGGACGTTTCGCTTCCTCCGACCTCAACGACCTTTACCGGCGCGTTATCAACCGGAACAACCGCCTCAAACGGCTCCTGGACTTGAAAGCCCCCGAATTGATCATCAAAAACGAAAAACGAATGCTGCAGGAAGCCGTGGATGCCCTTTTCGATAACCAGAAGAGAAACAAGAGCTACATGAGTTCCCAAAAAAGACCCCTGAAATCGCTCTCCGATTCCCTGAAGGGAAAACAGGGCCGGTTCAGGCAGAACTTACTGGGAAAACGTGTCGATTATTCCGGCCGTTCCGTTATCGTGGTGGACCCCAAACTGAAATTGGAACAGTGCGGTCTCCCCAAAAAAATGGCGCTGGAACTGTTCAAACCTTTTATTTACAATAAACTCGAGAAAAAAGGGGTGGTTACCACCCTCCGGGTCGCCCGCACCTGGGTGGAAGAAAACAGGGATGAAATATGGGATGCACTGGATGAAGTCATCCATGAACACACCGTCTTGCTGAACCGCGCGCCGACCCTGCACCGGTTGGGGATCCAGGCCTTCCGGCCCCACCTGGTGGAAGGAAACTCCATTACCCTTCACCCCCTGGTTTGTCCGGCCTTTAATGCCGATTTCGACGGTGACCAGATGGCCGTCCATATCCCCCTCTCGTTGGAAGCCCAGGCCGAAGCCCAACTGTTGATGCTCTCCACCAATAATATTTTGAACCCCTCCAATGGAAAACCCCTGGCGGTCCCCACACAGGATATGATCCTGGGGTTCTATTATCTTACCTTCACCAAAAAAGGACTGAAGGGTGAGAATATGATCTTCGCCTCCCAAAAAGATGTGCTCCAGGCGTTCGAAAAGGGACTCGTGGATTTGAATGCCACGATAAGGGTCCGGTACTTCGGCGAACTGAAGAACCTCGATACCTTCATGCTGGATAACCAGGACATTGCGAACTGCCCCGTTTCCGAAATTAAAAAAGGCGACAACGGACTGCTGGTGACCACACCGGGCCGGGTTTTGTTCAACGAGTTACTGCCCGTGGGGATCCCGTATATTAACGGCCTGTTAAAACGAAAAGGTATACAGAACCTCGTTTATTATATATATTTGAGATACGGTTTCAAAGAAACCGTGGAAACCCTGGATAAACTGAAAGAAGGCGGGTTCGAGTACGCAACCCGGGCCGGCTTTACCATCAGTATTTCAGACCTGGTCATCCCCCCCGAGAAAGAACAGATCATCGAGCAAACCGAAAAAGAACTGGAACAAGTCGAACAAATCTACGCCGCCGGCGGTTTAAGTGCCGGTGAACGCCATAATACCATTATCGATAAATGGAGCCGCGCCACCGACCAGATCAGGGAAACCATGTTTGCCGGTATGCGCCGGATGAGCTATGAAGGCGCAAGCATCAACCCCATTTTCGTTATGTCCGATTCCGGGGCCCGCGGTAGTAAAGACCAGTTGAAACAGTTGGCCGGGATGAGGGGATTGATGGCCAAACCCTCGGGAGAAATCCTGGAAACCCCGATTACCGCCAATTTCAAGGAAGGTCTTTCAGTGCTGCAGTACTTTATCTCCACCCACGGCGCACGAAAAGGTCTGGCCGATACGGCTTTAAAGACCGCCGATGCCGGTTACCTCACGCGAAAACTGGTGGACGCCGCCGTGGAAGTTATCGTAAAAGAAGAAGACTGCGGCACCATCAGCGGTGTCGAGGTTTCCGATATTATCGAGAATGGAAAAGAGATCGAACCCCTGATCGAACGGCTCATCGGGAGGACGTCGCTGTACGATATCCCCTATCCCGACGATTCCGATCGGATCATTGTTCATGCCAATGAAGAGATCGATGAAATCAGGGCGAAGGAGATCGTCGATGCAGGTATCTTAAAAGTAAAGATCAGGTCCGTCCTGACCTGTGAAACCCGGTCCGGTGTTTGCCAGACCTGTTACGGCCGGAATTTATCCACCGGGAAACGCATCGATCTCGGTGAAGCCGTGGGAATCATCGCCGCCCAGTCTATCGGGGAACCCGGCACCCAGTTGACCATGAGGACCTTCCATATCGGTGGTGTCGCTTCCGGCGGTGAAGGGCAGACCAAACTGCACTCCGGTTTCGACGGCAAGGTCGTTTTTAAAGGGCTGGAGATCATCGAGGATAAAGGCGGCAGTTATATTGCCATGAACCGGACCGGTTCCATTCAAATACTGGATTCAAAGAACCGTGAAAAAGCCTTATACCCCGTCACCTACGGTTCGAAGGTTACGGTTGCCGACGGTCAAAAGGTAGACAAGGGCGACCTCCTCCTGGAATGGGACCCCTTTGCAAACGCGATATTGACCAAAGAAGACGGTATCGTCGAGTTAAGGGACCTGGAAGATAATGTCTCCTTCGTTCATGACCGGGACGAGATTACGGGAAAGTTAACGGCTATTATTATCGATATAAAAAATGAAAAATTACGGGACGAACTGCAACCGCAAATCGTCATCCGGAACAAAGAAACCCATAAGATCACCCGGCGGTTTTACCTGCCGGTCAATGCCCACCTTTCTGTTAAAGACGGCGATGAGGTCCATGCCGGCGATGTCCTGGCTAAGATCCCTTCGGAATTTGCCAAAACAAAGGATATTACCGGTGGTCTGCCCAGGGTTACCGAGTTGTTCGAGGCCCGGAAACCCAAGTTCCCGGCCAGGATGGCCCAGATCGACGGCATCGTCGAGTACGGGAAACTGCTCAAAGGGTCCCGGAAATTGATCATTAAACCCTTCGATAAAAACGCCCGGCCCGATGAGCATAACATCCCCAGGGGCGCTTATATCATCGTCGGCGACGGCGATAAAATTACCGCCGGGACCCCCCTGATGGACGGACCGCTCAATCCCATCGATATCCTGACCGTCCTGGGTGAGCACAAACTGGCCGGATACCTCCTGAAAGAAATCCAGGATGTTTACCGGCTGCAAGGTGTTGCCATTAACGATAAACACATCGAGATCATTATCCGGCAAATGATAAAATGGCGCCGGATAGAGGAAGTCGGCGATACACGGTTTATCCCGGAACAGATCGTGGAAAAATGGAGATTTGAAGAAGAAAATGCAAGGGTTTCCGCCGAAGGCGGAGAACCCGCAAAAGCCAAACCCCACCTGCTGCCCATCTCACGCGCGGCCCTCGCCTATGACAGTTTTATTTCCGCCGCCGCTTTCCAGGAAACCACCAGGGTATTGACCGAGGCCGCAATCGCGGGAAAAGAAGACCTATTGAACGGTATTAAAGAAAATGTCACCATGGGGCGTTTAATACCGGCAGGCACCGGTTACGACCACTACCGAAATTTTGAGATCGATGAAACGGAGGATTTCTTTAGAACCGCAAAATGAACGAAAAAATCTTGGTAATCGATGATTCGCCCACTCTTCGAAAGCTGCTGCGATTTTACCTCAAGAAAAAAGGCTATTCCGTTAATGAAGCCAATAACGGGAAAGTGGGCCTGGCAACGATTACCAAAGAAGCCTTCGACCTCATCATCCTGGATATGCAAATGCCCGTCATGGACGGACTGGAAGTTTTGAAAACCCTGAAGAATAAAGAGGGGTTCTCCGTTCCGATATTGATCTTAAGCGCCGATAAAGAAGAAGAAAGTAAAGCCGCGGGTATTGCTTTCGGTGCTTCTTATTACCTCACCAAACCCTTCAAACCCGAAGAAGTCATCGCCCGAATCGAAGACATCTTCAACGAAAGAAAGGAAGAAAGGATCAATTGATCTTTTCTCATTCTTTTGCCATGAGGAGGGACATGGCTTCGGCACGGGTGGCGTTTTCCTTGCGGAATACGCCGCGGATGGCCGATGTTACCGTGACCGAACCGGGTTTTTTGGCCCCTCTCATTATCATGCACAGGTGCTCCGCTTTGATCACCACCATTACCCCAAGGGGCTGCATGGCTTTGACCAGGTAATCGGCAATCTGTTTGGTCAGCCGTTCCTGGATTTGCATGCGTTTGGCCAGGATATCCACCAGTTTTGCGATGGTATTCAGCCCCATGATCTTGCCTTTTTGAGGGATATAAGCAATGCCGGCGGTCCCTGAAAACGGCAGCATATGATGTTCACACATGGAATAAAGGGGGATATCCTTTAATATAACCATTTCCTCGTGCCGCTCTTCCGTAAGGGCTTTCAGGCACTCATCCACGTTATAGTGCGTCCCGGAAAGCACTTCCATGAACATTTCCGCCACCCGCCGGGGAGTCTGGGCCAGCCGTTCGGACCGGGGGTCTTCTCCCAATCCTTCCAATATCAGGGTAACCCCTTTTTCTATCTTTCCCGCATCCATATTACCACCGCACTCTTGCTGCATCGTGTTCTCCATATTTTAATTTTTATGTTTAATACCTTTTTATACCCCATTCCCCTTTTCCAGTCAAGGGAAAAAAAAGGGGTAAGGGGTAAGGGGTAAAAAAAATTTTGACAGTAAAATCGGATTTCATTTTTCCTTCGAATATTATATAATAGGTTATGTGCTCCGATGCTTCTTTCCCCCTTAACAACCGTGGAGCATGACTATATGATTCAGAGGTGAAATATGTACCTGGTAGAAAAAATTGGGAACCTCATCCTGGTTACATTTGAAGGTGATGTGACACATATTGAAATCGATACCATCAAGAATGAGCTAAAAAAAATAGCGGAAGTCGCTGTCGACGATGTGGTGGTGAGTTTCAATTTCTCGCAGAAAAAAGAACCGGGATTGTCTTTCACCCTCGAACAGAAAATAAACGAACTCCTGAAATTCTGCCACCTCTCCGGGCTCCGCGTCTATTCCTACCGATTTGAATGAATCTCACTCCTGGTAACGTTCCATGGGGATGTCGGCATTATGCAGGCGGTAGACCGGGTATAATTGGGGTTGGTTTCGCCACTGGCTGACCAACACCCTGTTAAAGAACCCCCAGGCGACCAGCCCGTCCTCCGATTCCGGTTCCAACATCACCGGTAATAACCGGGCCAGGGTCTGTTCCATGGAAACAAAATATGAACCTTCCGGGATAGTTACATCCGCTTTTGTTTCATAATCCCCGGTTACCTTTACGAAAACATTTCCCTGGTAGAGGCGGTTTGCCAGTTCCACCTTTTTTACCACAAAATTTTCCACCGCGGTGGTAAAGGGGCTTCGTATCCGTTCCACGACGATCCCGTGATTTTTCAGCACCGTAACGATATTTTCCCGGAAAGGTAAGATAATATACGCTTCCGGAAGTGGGACCGTCCGGGTGGGTACGGGGTCGGAAATATAATCCACGGTGTAATCTTTGAAAACATCCGTTTTTTTCGCGTAATAATCCTTATACCACGGTGGGTATTTATCGCGGTCTTCGGGTTTTATTTTTACCAGCTCGAAGACATAACTTTTGATAGAAAGTTCCATTAGTTTTTCGTTTTTGTATTCCAGGGCAAAATTTGTTTTGTGAAAGCCGGTTTTCGTTTCCCTGTCCGCCGCGATCACCATTTCCCGCATTTCCCGGATATGTTCGCCGGTATACAGGAGGATGGATTTAATAAACCCGAAGGAACCCAGGACGCGGGTTTTAAAGTCCGCATGGGCATAGTTTTCATCCAGGACCGTGAACCGGTTTCTCAGACCCACGTAGTTGGTGGCATAGCGTCCGCCCACGGCATCGCTCTCCCATCCTTTTCCCGGTTTTGTACGGTCTACGAAATTACCATAGGGCAGGGAATCGAAACCGTATTTTTTTTTCAGGGTTTCGGCCACCGCGGGGAAGAAAGTTTTCCACATGTAACCGGACAGTTTGGGATCGGCGTTGGGGTCCAGCATGGTGGTATAGGTGACCGGTTCCCGGTGGAAGGAGCCGTCGGTGGTGTGCAAATCGACGAAGAGCACCGGGTCCCATTCATTGAGCAGGCGGACCAGGGCTTTCATTTCCGGCGATTCGAGTTTGATGCAGTCGCGGTTCAGGTCCAGTTGTTGTCCGTTGTACCTGACTCCCGCCAGCTCGGGTCCGTTGTCTCCCCGGTTTTTCCCGAATTTATCGTTACCGTCGGCGTTGAAAATGGGGGTTAGCAGGATGACCTGGTTATCCAGGATACCGTTGAATTTCCCGGTAATGATCTCTCGAATGAGCATGAGTACAGCTTCTTTTCCTTCGATTTCGCCGGCGTGGATATTGGCGTTGATGAGGACGGCGGGTTTGCCCGTAAGTTTTAGTTCTTGCGGGCTTTTTATTTGTTCGCTGCCGATGACCACCAGGGGGACCATTCGGCCTTCCGTGGAGGTGGTCAGTGTGAGCACCTGTAATTTATCGGATTTTTTCTGGGCCTCGAACAGGAAAGTCATTACGTCGTCGTAGGTGGATGTGTTTTTATATTCGGTGCGTTCCGCCGTGGTGATGAAATCGAATTCGGCCGAAAGCAGCATGGCGGAGAGGGTAATTATTATTAAAAATGTAAGAACATTTTTGGTCATGGGACCTCCTTTATTTCGTTGATGATCGGATATTATCATCGATACGATGAGAGGTTATTTTCTCATATGAAGTGGGTAATTGTCAAATATTGTATCTTGACACAATTTCTAAAAGTGGTATCATCAGGGGGTAAGGAAAAAAATGAAAAACAATAACGTACATATCGTCCGAAACAGTCGAGCTAAGAAAAAAGGAGGCGAAAGTGAAAGAACTTGTGGAAATGATTTGTAAATCATTGGTGGACAAACCCGAAGATGTCGTGGTAACCCAGATCGATGGAGAGCAGATATCGATTTTGGAGTTAAAAGTGAACAAATCCGATATGGGATTGATAATCGGCAAACGTGGGAACACCGCAAACGCGATAAGAACGATTCTTAATGCCGCGGGGATGAAGGAGAGAAAGCGGTATAATTTTG
>Ga0210082_1000145_pt1 | contig 15417 bp, 16 predicted proteins | sample White_ThreeSqA_D_2_FD_185592 | JGI IMG/M metagenome (GOLD analysis project Ga0210082, IMG submission 185592) | Wetland microbial communities from the San Francisco Bay, California, USA, that impact long-term carbon sequestration -... | ecosystem: Environmental > Aquatic > Marine > Wetlands ... | reverse complement strand
AAAAGCCGGTGAAAAGATCGAGATCGACACCGAAGCCGCTTTTATAAATTTAAGAGACTGACATGATGACCTTAAAAGAACTTGCCAGGAAAGAAGACCTGTTCACCGCCGGGCATTCCCTCTGCCCCGGCTGCTCGTTTCCCCCGGTCCTGAAACTGGTGCTGCGGGCCACCAATTCCCCCATCGTCGTCTCCAATGCCACCGGCTGTTTGCAGATGGCTTCCACCGGTTTCCCCCAGACCGCGTGGAGATTGAACTGGATTCACAGTGCTTTCGAGAATGCCGCCGCCACCATGTCGGGCATTGAAACCATGTACCGTTCCCTGAAGAAGCAGGGGCGATTACCCGTGGAGAAAGAGATGAAGTTTCTCGTGATCGCCGGTGACGGCGCTACCGGCGATGCCGGTTTCGGTTCGCTTTCCGGGGCCGTTGAGCGGGGTCATCGTTTTGTTTACCTGTGCCTGGACAATCAATTGTATGCCAATACCGGCGGTCAGCGATCGTCGGCCACCCCCATGGGTGCCGCCACCACCACCACGCCCGCCGGGCAAGTTTTACCCGGAAAGATGCAGTTCAGGAAGAATATTTCCGCCATAATGGCGGCGCACCGGGTGCCTTATATGGCCCAATCCGCCCCGTGGATATGGCAGGACCTGTATCGAAAAGCCGAACGTGCTTTCGATACCCCCGGTCCCGCTTACCTGAACGTATTGAGCCCCTGTCCCGACGAGTGGAAAACCCCGACGGCAAAATCCGTCGAGTTGACCCGGTTGGCTGCCGACACCTGTGTCTGGCCGGTCTATGAAGTGAAAAACGGCACCAACGTAACCGTTAATTACAAACCCAAAACGAAATTACCCGTCACCGAGTGGCTCAATTCGCAGCCCCGCTTTAAACACCTGATGGTGTCGGAAAATAAATGGATCGTGGATAAAATCCAGGAAGAGGTGGACCGGGAATGGGAATTCCTTCTCTCTTCCGAAACCGAAACCAAACATAGAGATAACTAAGATGCAAGAGAATTTTATAATATACAATGAAGAGTATGTGTTGATCAAGGAAATCTTGAAAGGTTTGAAGAACAATACCAGGGCCGAGATTGTTTTTATTACCGATTCGGAGGGGCACTGCATTGCCTCTACCGGGGAAGTGGAGGATTCCCATCTAAATTCGATCTCTTCCCTGATCGCCGGTAGTATGGCGGCAGTCAACGGTATCGGTCAGATGCTCAAAATCGATAAGTTCAATACCATCCTTACCGAATCCGATAGTAAAAACCTGCACATTTCATTGATCAATGACAGAACGATGCTGATCGTGATATTCGACCAGAGTTCGAACCTTGGGATTATCCGGTTCAGGGTCAAGGCCGCAACCCAGGAATTGGAAAAAGTGTTCGTGACCATCAACGAAAAACTTAAAACCACGGCTTTCGAAGATGGCGGGTCTCCCTTTGAAGGAGTCTCGGACGAAGATATCGATGAAATATTTGGAGATTAAAATTGTCGTTTCTAAACTATTCAACCAGGGAAATTAATTTTAAGATCGTGTATTACGGACCGGGTCTGAGTGGGAAAACCACCAATATAAAGACCATATACAACAAGGTAAAGCAGGATAACAAAGGGAAACTGGTAAGCCTGGCAACAGAGACCGAGCGAACTCTCTTTTTTGATTTTTTCCCCCTGGACCTGGGGTCTGTCAAAGGATACAAAGTAAAGTTCCATCTTTACACCGTACCCGGACAGATTTATTACAGCAGTTCAAGGAAGCTCATTATGAAGGGAGTGGACGGCGTCGTGTTCGTTGCCGATTCCCAGCGGGAACGTTTCGAAGCCAATTACGAAAGCCTGAACGATATGCTCCAGAACCTCAACGAATACAATATCGATTTCGAAACCCTGCCCTATGTCCTTCAACTGAATAAACGGGATTTGCCTAATATCACACCCGCAAACGAGTTGATCACCGCTCTCAGGAAACGGGATGAACCCGTCATCGAAGCCATGGCCCTTAAAGGCGACGGCGTGGTGGAAACTCTCAAAGCCATCTCGAAACTCATCATGGTGGATGTCAAAAAGAAACTCGGATAGGGAGTAAAGTGCTCAATGAAAACCGTTATCGAAAAAATTTTTCAAACCCATTCAAAAGAAGAGATCAAACCCGGAAATATCGTGTGGATTACGCTGGATGTCGTCAGTGCCAGGGATTTCGGCGGTCCCAATGTCGTCAAGAACTACAGGACGTTCTATAAAGACGAGAAGGTATTCGATCCCGAAAAAGTCTTTTTCACCTTCGACCTGACCGTTCCTCCCAAGACCGTCCAGTACGCCAACAACCAGCAGATATGCAGGGTCTTTGCCCGTGAACAGGGAATCCGGGTGTTCGACGTGGACCAGGGAATCGGGACCCATACCTTTATCGAAAAGGGGTATGCGCTGCCCGGCGGTATCGTTGTCGGCACCGACAGTCATATGAATATCCTGGGCGCCGTTAATTGTTTCGGCCAGGGCATGGGCGATGTGGACATAACCTTCGGTTACCGGTACGGCAGGACCTGGTTCGAGGTGCCTGAAACCGTTAAAGTAATAATTACCGGCGACCCCAAAGAGAAATTTTCCGCCAAGGACCTCACCTTGAAGGTCCTCGACGTATTAAAAACCGATAAACTGCTGGGGAAAGCCGTTGAATTTTACGGTCCCCATATCGAGGGCCTGGACCTTGCCGGGCGGATTACCCTGCTCAGCATGATCACTGAAATGGGGGGCATTGTCGGGTTTATTCCCTTCAATGAGGACACCGCCGACGAGATCAGGGACTTCAACGGTCTCGATACCGTGCCCGGCGAAGTCAGGGCCGATGAAGGGGCCCACTACTGCGAAGTCGTCGAGATCGATATCTCCGATATCGGCGGCATGGTTTCCGTGCCCCCGTATCCCCACAATGTGAAGAAAATATCCGGGTTGGGGAGAGTAAACGTCGATTTCGGTTTTATCGGCTCATGTACCAATGGGCGGCTGGAGGACCTCGAAACCGCCTGGAGGATATTGAGAGGGAAGCATATTGCCGAAGGTGTGCGGTTGGCCGTCGTGCCCGCCACCAAAGAAGTATATGCCGAGGCCATGAAGCTGGGAATACTTTCCGACCTGATGGACGCCGGTGCCATGATCTCCAATCCCGGCTGCGGCGGCTGCGCCCAGGGTCATATCGGGATGACCGGGAAGGGAGAGGTAATGGTATCCACCGGGAACCGTAATTTCCCCGGTAAGCAGGGGGACGGCGACAATTACCTCGTTTCCCCCGAAGTCGTCGCCTATTCCGTATTGAACGGTTATATATCAACCGAGGAGGCTTAGAGTGGCTGCGAAAGAATACCTATTTGAGGGCAGGGTCTGGACCATTACCGATAACAATAAACAATTGATACCCGATGTCGATACCGATCAGATATTTCACAATGCATACCTTCACATCACCGAGATCGAGAAGATGGGGCGGTATGCCTTCGATAACCTCGAGGGATGGAAGGATTTTTCATCGAAAGCGAAGCCCGGCGATATTGTTCTTGCCGGTAGTAATTTCGGTTCCGGTTCGTCGCGCCAGCAGGCCGTGGATTGTTTCCGGGCGTTGGGCGTCAAGCTGGTCATCGCGGTGTCCTTTGGGGCCATATACAAGCGGAATGCCATTAATTCCGGTTTCCCCATAATGATATTCGGGGATGCCGAGAAGGCGGTTTCCGCTGGAAAGCTCGCAAATCTTGCCAAAGTCGGGGTAGATTTATTATCCGGGACGTTGACCAACGCCGATACCGGTGAGACGTTTCAATTAATGCCTTTTTCAAAAGTCCAGAAAGACATCTACGACAACGACACGTTGTTAAAAATCTAATAAAAAATTTTTGGAGGTCCGAAGCGACGGAACCTTTTTATAAAAAGGTTCTTGGCCGCCGGGGGCATTTTACAAGGGGTTCGGTTAGTGAAAATAAATTCAAAAAAAAAAAGAATTTTGCTCTTTTTTCACCATTGGTATTGACTTTACGTCGATTTTGAGGTAAATTAAAGTTTCTTATCATTAGGAGGAAATAAATATGAACAAAGCCGATTTAGTTGCAAAAATGATTGAAGGTTCAAACATCACGAAGAATGATGCGCTGAAAGTTGTCGATTCATTCGTTGACGTGGTATCGGATGAGCTGAAAAAAGATAGTGGTAAGTTGACCCTGGTTGGTTTCGGGACCTTCAAGACCATCACCAAAAAGCAGAAGAAGGGACGGAATCCGCGAACCGGTGCCGAAATCATTATACCCAAGAAGACAGTGGTTAAATTTGTCGCCGGCAAAAAACTCAAAGAACAAATCAGGTAAGATAGACAAAAAAACAATTATAGGCACGTAACTCAGTTTTGGTTAGAGTGTTACCTTGACACGGTAGAAGTCGGCGGTTCGAGTCCGCCCGTGCCTATTTTTTTTTATATTTACTATAAAATTGGAAATAAATGGGAAAAAAAAAGAAGGACATAATATTACTAAAAATAGACGGTGAACTCAAAGATGCTGATTTTCCATACCCGGAAGGAGCGGAAGTAGAAGAGATCGATTCCCTGTCCGAAGAAGCCCTGGAGGTCTACAAGCACTCCTGCTCCCACCTCATGGCCCAGGCCGTAACCGATCTCTTTCCCGATGCCCAATACGGCATCGGGCCCGCCATCGAAACCGGTTTCTATTACGACTTCCTGGTGTCCAATCCCTTTACCCCCGAGGACCTCGAGAATATTTCAAAGCGGATGAAATTTATCATCAAGCAGAACCTTAAGATCGAACACCTGATGTGGAAGAAACAGGAAGCCGTCGATCATTTCACATCCAAAAACCAGTTGCTGAAAGTGGAATTGATCCGGGAAAAAGTCGAAGGCGACGACGTCTCCGTTTATAGACAGGGCGATTTCGTCGATCTCTGCCGCGGTCCCCATCTGCCGGCGGTATCGTATCTGAAACACTTTAAATTGCTCGATATTTCCGCGTCCTATTGGAAGGGCGATGAAAACAGCCATTCCATGCAGCGGATTTACGGCGCCGTATTTCCCACCGCCGAAGAACTCAACGACCACCTGAAATTTTTAAAAGAAGCCAAAGCCAGGGACCACCGGAAACTGGGAAAAGAACTCGAACTCTTTTCCATCGAAAACGAAATCGGGGCCGGGCTCGTACTGTGGCACCCCAAAGGCGCCATCATGCGGTACGAGATCGAAAAATACTGGTATGAAGCACACCTCAAAGGCGGGTACCAATTGGTTAACAGCCCCCACATCGCCCGCCTTGAACTCTGGGATACCAGTGGACACACCGGTTTTTACAGTGAAAACATGTTTACCCCCATCGAGTTCGACAATACCCGGTACCAGTTGAAACCCATGAACTGTCCGTTCCATATCGTGACCTTTAAGAGCCGGAACCGCAGCTACCGCGAGTTACCCATCCGGTGGGCCGAACTGGGGACCGTTTACCGGTACGAACGCAGCGGCGTGCTCCATGGTTTAATGCGGGTCCGGGGATTTACCCAGGATGACGCCCACATCTTTTGCACCCCCGCCCAACTGGAAGACGAAGTCGGCAATCTCATCACCTTTAGCCTGGGAATGCTGAGGCAATTCGGATTCAGCGAATTGGACGTCTACCTGTCCACCCGTCCCGAAAAGTACGTGGGCGAGTTGAGCGATTGGGAACTGGCCACCCGGGCACTGGCAAATTCCCTTGAAAAGGGCGGCGTCGATTATAAGATCGATAAAGGGGAAGGTGTGTTTTACGGTCCCAAGATCGATATCAAGGTCAAAGATGTACTCAAACGCGCCTGGCAGTGTACCACCATCCAGGTGGACTTTAACCTGCCCAAACGCTTTAACCTGAAATACACCGACGACGACGGGCAGGTCAGGCAGCCCATCATGATCCACCGTGCGCTGCTGGGTTCGTTGGAACGTTTTTTCGGCGTATTGATCGAACATTACGGCGGATTTTTTCCCGTATGGCTTTCGCCCGTCCAGGCGATCGTCCTTCCCATCACCGACAGGAACACCGAATACGCGCGCACAGTTTATCGAACCCTCGAAGCAAACGACATCCGGGTGGAACTGGATGAACGCAGCGAAGGGGTCGGGAAGAAGATCAGGGATGCCGAGTTGAAAAAAATACCGTACATCGTTATCGTGGGCGATGAAGAAGAGAAGAATAAAAACATCTCCTTCAGGATCCACAAGAAAGGTGACCAGGGGAAACGAGACCTGGACGAGTTCGTAACTAAAATTAACGAAATAATCAGGGGAAAAAAATTCAATTATGAGAGTTAAAAGACCCAGACCCAAAAAAAATCTTCATCCTTTAAATGAAGAGATCCGGGCGTCGGAAGTACGTTTGATCGACGAGAACAAAGAACAGTTGGGAGTGGTTCCTATTACCAGGGCACTGCAGATCGCCAGGGAGAAGGAACTGGACCTGGTGGCGATTTCACCCAATGCCCAGCCTCCCGTATGCCGCCTGCTGGATTACGGGAAATTCCTTTATTCGCTCCAGAAAAAAGCGCATGAGGCCCAAAAACAGCAGCGGAAAGTCCAGATCAAGGAAATTAAATTTACACCCGTTATCGGGGAACATGATATCGAAGTCAAATTAAAGAAAATAAAAGAATTTCTTGATGACGGAAATAAAGTAAAAGTAACCATATGGTTAAAAGGAAGACAGAAACGCAGACCGGAAATGTTGGGTGAAATGACCGACAAGATCATGGAAATTTTGAAAGACATCTCCGAAATCGAGTCCCCCCCGAAACGGGAACGATGGAACTGTCATATCCTGATAGGCAAAAAGAAAGGAGAGAAAGATGCCAAAACTTAAAACCCACAGAGGCGCAAAGAAGAGATTTAGTTTTACCGCCAGCGGTAAGATAAGGAGAAGCCAGGCCAATGCTTCTCATATCCTGACCAAAAAGTCCCGGAAACGGAAACGAAGCCTGAAACAGTCCACGATAGTGGTAAAAGAAGAATTTAAGCGATTAAAGGATTTGTTACCTTATGGGTAGCTCGTAAAGCGTAAAGCGTAAAGCGTAAAGCGTGATGCGTGATCATAATGTAACAATGGAGGAAACATGCCCAGAGTAACACGAGGAAATAAAAAACTATTAAGAAGAAAGAAAATATTAAAATTAGCCAAAGGATTTTTCGGGGCCAAGCGGAAAAATTACAGGACCGCCAAAGAAGCCGTCGAGAAAGCGTTGACCTATTCCTATCGAGACCGGAAGAGCCGGAAGCGGGATTTCCGGGTCCTCTGGAATGCCAGGATAAACGCCGCCGTCAGGGAATACGGACTGAGCTACTCACGGTTCATAAACGGGTTGAAAAAAATGGATATCCAATTGAATCGGAAAGTCCTGTCCAACCTCGCCGCTTCGGAACCCGAAACCTTCGGGAAGATCGTCGAAAGGGTTAAAGCCGCCTTATAATGACAGGGGATAAGTCTACCGCCATAAGGTCCCTGGGAACCGTAAGATTCGTTTATCCATGCGTTTTTCTTATAGATTTTAAGAAGTAAAGATACATCGAAAACGTTAGTGTGCAGCGTTAAGCGTAGTGGTAAGGAGGAAAAAACCTCATCGCCCCAAAGATACGTTGACGGCCGCGAAGGCGTGAATGTATGAACACGGTCGGGGCTAAGGAGTAATATGGATAATGAACATAGATGAATTGAATCAATTGGAGGAAAAGGTTAACAAAATGGTTAACCAGTTGAAAGCGTTAAAGGATGAAAACAAAAAATTAAAATCCCAATTAGACGGTCTGAAAGAAGAGTCATCCGTAAATACAGAGGAACGAAGCCAAATAAAACAGAAAGTATCGGCTTTGATCGAGTTGTTGGATTCAATCGAACAGGAATGACGGCTAAAGAAGTCCAGGTACAGGTATTGGGTAAGCATTTTAATTTTAGTATACCGGAGAATATCAGGACCGACGATTTTTTGGAGATCGTCGATTATGTGGAGAATAAATTTAAGAGGATAAAAAACGAAGCCGTCGACCTGGATTCTTTTAAATTGGGGTTATTGGCATCGATCAATATCTCCGAGGAATTTTTTGCACTAAAAAAAGAATATGAGAAATTGAGGGTCGTATTAAACCGTATCGATCAAATCGTGTCTCCCGTTGAACTCGAAGACAAAGACCCTCTGCCCATAATTTTTTCATCCTGAGGTATGTAAAATGAATGGAGGGAAAAATGAATATTGTTTTAAATATATCGATGTTTGTGATAGGGGTCGTGGCCGGTATGGGTCTGCTTCTATTGTTCAAGAGAAAAATATTTGCCGGGGAATATGACAGGATAGAGACGTTAAAAAAAGAAATCGAGGGGAAAGCCGAAATCGAGTTCGAGAATCAAAAACAAAGCATGATCGCCGGGCTGAAAGAGGAATATGCCGAGTGGAAAAACGAGTACAACCGGAAACAAAGTCACAAAACCAACCGCGTAAACGAAATGGAACGCCGTCTCATCCAGCGGGAGGAAAACCTGGACCGGCGGTATATCAACCTCGATAACAAAGAAAAAGAAATAAAGAAAAAAGAGAAAGACCTGCAGTACCAGGAAGAAGAACTCGGGGTTTTAAAAGAAAAATTAACCGCCACCTATGAGGAAGAGAAAGCCAAATTGCAAAAAATCTCCGGCATGACCGCCGAGGAAGCCAGGGAATTGATCATCAAGCAGTGTGAGAGCGAAGCGCGCATGGAAGCCGCCCAACGCTTGAAAACCATCGAAGAAGAGTTGAAAGAAAAAAGTGTCGTTATGGGGAAAAATATCATTTCCGCCGCCATCCAGCGGATTGCCAGCGAACATACCATCTCTTCTTCCGTTACCGTGATCGATCTTCCCAACGATGAGATGAAAGGCCGGATAATCGGGAGAGAAGGACGGAATATCCGGGCCCTGGAGACCGCCACCGAAGTCGATTTTATCGTGGACGATACACCCGAAGCCATCATCGTCTCCTCCTTCGATCCCATCCGCCGCGAAATTGCAAAGAAAGCATTGGAAACGTTGATCAACGACGGTCGTATTCATCCCGCGCGTATCGAGGAGATCGTCGAAAAGATCAAGGGCGATTTCGATAATTATTTGAAAGAGGTCGGCGAAAATACCGTCGTGGAATTGGGAATCAGGGACGTGAACCCCGAGTTGTACTATTATATCGGGAAATTGAAGTACCGGTCCTCTTACGGTCAGAATGTCTTGCAGCATTCTAAGGAGGTCGCCATGATCGCCGGTATAATGGCCCGGGAGATCGGCGTCAATGTCGCTATTGCCAAGCGCGCCGGCCTGCTGCACGATATCGGCAAATCCATCGACCGGGAGACCGAAGGCACCCATACCGAGTTGTCCGTCGAACTGGTCAAGAAGTACGGTGAGTCGCAGAAAGTACAGGAAGCCATTGCCTCCCATCATATGGATGTCGATTTTACCAGCGTCGAGGGTGTACTCATCCAGGCCGCCGACAGTATGTCCGCCGCGCGTCCCGGTTCCCGTAGGGAAATTTTCGAAACCTATATCAAGCGGCTCGAAAAACTCGAGGATGTCAGTAAGTCCTTCGGTCATGTCAATAAAGCCTATGCCCTGCGCGCCGGGAGGGAAGTCCGCGTCATCATCGATTCCAACGAACTCGACGACAACAAGACCTTTTTGATGTCCAAAGATATTGCCAAAAAGATACAGGCGGAAATGGAGTACCCCGGCCAGATCAAAGTGACCGTCATAAGGGAAGTCAGGGCCACCGAGTATGCAAAGTAAACGGTTTCGAATTGTCTTTATCGGCGATGTATGCGGGAAATACGGCAGGCGGTTGTTGGGTAAAGGCCTCCCGTCGATACGGGACACGTTCGATCCCGACCTGGTCATCGCCAATGGAGAGAATTCCGCCGGGGGTCTCGGTATTATTCCCAAAACCGCCTATGAAATGTTCCAGGCCGGCGTCGATATTATTACCACCGGCAATCACGTCTGGGATAAAAAAGAGGCCGTCGGCCTGCTGCGGGAGGATAAACGCATACTGCGGCCGTTGAATTTCCCGAACGCCGCGCCCGGCAGCGGTTACACCGTTTTCGACAGTGACAATAAAGGCAAGGCCCTTATCGTGAATCTCCAGGGGCGGGTGTTTATGGAACCCGTTTCGAATAATCCGTTCCTGGCCATGGATGAGTTTCTAAAAGGCAGGGACGAGAAAGTCATATTCGTCGATTTTCATGCCGAAGCCACCGCCGAGAAGCAGGCCATGGGCTTTTATCTCGACGGGCGCGTCAGCGCCGTTTTGGGGACCCATACCCATGTCCAGACCACCGATCTGCGAATCCTCGAGGGCGGCACCGCTTACCAGAGCGATGTGGGCATGACCGGTTCCCTCGATTCCGTTATCGGCATGAAGCGGGAGGCCGTGATCAAGAAATTCGTCACCGGTGTGAACCAGCGTTTCGAAGTGGCCCGGGGGCGCCAGATACTGGACATGACCGTCGTGGACATCGACACCGTCACCGGTAAAGCCGTTTTTACCGAATACCTGAGACTCTACGAGGACAGTTACCAGCAGCAGTTGAAGAAATGAAGAATGCAGTACAGGTCATACGAAAAGCAAATCGCCCGAACTCCTCCAAACAGGTCGTGATGTTTCCCTTCGGCGGCGGCAGCGGTTATTCCTATATGGGACTCATCGACGACATCGACAGGGACATCGAGGTTGTGGTTATCAATCCCCCGGGTCATTTTTTCGACGGGGAAAAACCCCTCGAGAATATCCCCGCCATGGTCTACCTGTATTCCACCCAACTCCGGCCCCTGCTCAAAGCAAACCCCCTGTTCTTCGGACACAGTCTCGGGGGACTCGTTGCCTACGAAGTCTGTAAAGAACTGGGGAAAAAATTTCCCGTTACCGACATGATCATCTCCAGTGTGAATCCCCCGCATTGTACCATGGAAGAAGTCGATATGCACTCTGAAATGGATACCGAAACCCTGGTTCAAAAATCCACCAAAATGGGCGGGATGCCCCAGGTTTTTAAAGAGGAACCCGCTATGCTCGAGGCTTTTATCACCGGCTTGCGTGGGGACCTGAGGGCATTGGAAAACTACACCCCCCCCGACCCCGGGAATGTCGAAAAGATCGATGTCACCGCCGCCGTGCTCTACAGCGACCGGGACTATATCGTCCATCCCTCAAAATTAAAGGAATGGGAATACTATCTTCACTGTTCCGAATATATCCCTTTCCCCGGGGACCATTTTTATTTATTCGAGACCTCCAACCGAAAAACCGTCGCCCGGATCATTGGAGAAGGAGTAAGAGGTAAGAGGTAAGAGGTAAGAGGTAATCTGTTCGTTATTTGTTATTTTTCTATTGTATTTTTAATGATATTCCTTTAAAATCTATTTATGCCGTATGTAATAAATGAAACAAAAAAAAAATACCTTTACTTTTACCTTTGCGCGTTAATCGTGCTTTTACCCCTTACCGTTCCGGGCATGCACTTCCATTTCAAAAATTATTCAAACGACGCCGGCCTGCCCCAATCCCAGGTTTATACCATTTACCAGGCCCGAAACGGGTATTTATGGATAGGGACCCTGGGAGGGGGTGTCAGTAAATTCAATGGAATTACTTTTACCAATTTTACCACATCCAACGGCCTGAAAAATAATCATGTGAGAACCATTTGTGAGGACAACGCCGGGGATATTTGGTTCGGCACCAATGAAGGCGTTTGCCGGTATGACGGGAGCACATTTTTTCATTTCAATGCGGACAACAGCCTGGATAACAGCATCGTGCGAATCATCCTGGAAGACAATTCCGGGAATTTATGGTTCGGGACCGAAAACGGGGCCTGGGCGTACGATAAAAAAACACTTCGTTCCTTTACAAAAAAAGACGGCCTGCCCGATGATGTGATCATGTCGATATTACAGGATAGAGAAGGTAAAATGTGGTTCGGGACCGAAAAAGGGGGGGTAAGCCGGTTTGATAAAACGACGTTTACCAATTTCTCCGTTCCCGATGGTCTGCCCGACAATACCGTATATTCCATCCTCGAGGATCGAAAAGGAAACATCTGGCTCGGCACCTACGGCGGCGTGAGTAAATTCGACGGGAAAACGTTCAAAAATTACACCGTGGATGACGGCTTAAGCGGTAATGTCATAAAAACCATCATCGAAGACCGTGAGGGCATTCTCTGGTTCGGGACCGAGGGAGGGGGAATTTCCAAATTTAACGGAACCGCTTTTTCATACATAACCGAGAAAAACGGGTTAAGCAGCAATGCCGTCTGGTCCATGCTCGAGGACCGCGAAGGCAACATCTGGATCGGTACGTACAGGGGCGGGTTGGATAAATACAGCGGTGACGCCTTTACCCTTTTTTCTTCAAAAGACGGCCTGGGAGATGACGTCATACGGTCCATCCTGATCGATCACGGGGGGAATTTCTGGTTCGGCACGTTCAGGGGGGGAGTCAGCCGGTTTGACGGTAATTCCGTTACCACCTTTACCGCAAAAGACGGTTTGATCGACAACTTCGTTCTCACCATATCCGAAGACCGAAAGGGAAACCTCTGGTTCGGGACCTATAACGGGGTCAGTAAATATGACGGGAAACGGTTTCATAACATAACCCGGAGCGATGGGCTCCCCGATGACGTGGTCAGGGCAATTTGTGAAGATCGCCGGGGGAATATATGGATCGGCACCAATAAAGGCGGGCTCGGTAGATACAATGGAGAAACCCTTACAAATTTCACCGTAACCGACGGATTGACCGACGATCAAATCACGTCCATCCTCGAGGACCGGGATGGTATTATATGGATAGGCACGCTGAAGGGGATTTGTAATTATGACGGAAAAACCTTTACAAATATTTCTCAAAAATGCGGATTAAAACAAAATATGATCTATTCCATCGTCGAGGATGAAAAAGGAAACCTGTGGTTTGCCGCATATGGAGATGGGATACTTAAATACAGGGATTGCTCTTTCCGGGTTTTCAGCAGTAAAGACGGGTTGAATAACGATAATGTCGTTTCCATCGCTTTCGACGACGGGGGCAAGTTGTGGATAGGGACTGAAAACGGTCTGTGTCAAATGGATGCCGCCGAATATGAGAAAACGGGCAGAAAGGTTTTCAAACACTACGGGAAAGACGAGGGAATCGTGGGTATCGAATGCATCCATAATTCCATTTGTAAAGACAATAACGGGGACATCTGGGTAGGGACCGTCATGGGGGCCGTCAAATACAATCCCCGGTGCGATAAACCGAATACCGTGAGACCCCTGACACACATCACCGGTTTGCGCCTGATGTTCGAGGGAAACCTCCTCTCCGGACATGCCGGGGGCAGCTCTCCCCGTAACGGCTTGCCCATTGGGCTGAGATTACCTTATAATGAAAATTATTTGTCATTCGATTTTATCGGTCTAAGCTTCACCGTGCCTGAGAAAGTAAGGTATCGATACAAACTGGAAGGTTTCGACGAACTATGGATTCCCGGCGGTGGAAGCGGTTCTGCCGACTATCCCAATTTACCCCCCGGGAGATATACCTTTAACGTGATCGCCTGTAACAACGACGGCCTCTGGAATGAAACCCCCGCCTCGTTTCGTTTTGAAATCGTACCGCCGTTCTGGCGGACCTGGTGGTTTTATACGCTGTGTGCCGCCGGGGTCCTTGTTTCGTTGTACGCTTCCGTCAAAATTCGTATTCGACGGTTGAAGAGGCAGCAGGAATTATTGGAAGAGAAAGTAAGAACCGGTACCCTGGCCTTAAAAAGAGAAAAAGAAAAAGTCGAAAAGATCAATCTTGAATTAGAGTCCCGGGTCCTGGAACGGACATCCGAGCTCACCAAAGCCAATCAATCGCTGCTCCGGGAAATTGCCGAACGAAAGAAACTCGAAGCCCAGTTCCTGCAGGCGCAAAAAATGGAAGCCATGGGAACCCTGGCCGGCGGTATTGCCCATGACTTTAATAACCTGTTGATGGCGATCATGGGAAATGTGTCCCTTATATTCTCCGAGATAGAGACCGATCACCCCCATTATGTGGAATTAAAAAACATCGAAAGCAGTGCCCAGCGCGGCGCAAACCTGACCCGGCAGCTTTTGGGTTTTGCAAAGCATGGGAAATACGAAGTCACGACAACCGATTTGAACCAGGTCATCAGGAAAAGCGTCGATTTGTTCGGGCACACCAGGAAGGAGATCACCTTCAGGGAAAAATATTTCCCCGGGCTGTGCATGGTCGAAGTCGACCGGGGTCAGATCGAACAGGTGCTGTTAAATCTCTTTGTGAATGCATGGCAGGCCATGCCGGGGGGAGGGGATATCTATCTTCAGACCGAAAACGTTTCCCTCGATGCTCACGAAGCGACTCTCCTTGCATTGAAACCGGGCAATTACGTTAAAATTTCCGTTACGGATACCGGGATGGGTATGGATGAAACCACCCGTCGGAGGGTATTCGAACCGTTTTTCACCACCAAGGAGATGGGGAGGGGGAGCGGGTTGGGCCTGGCATCCGTCTACGGCATCATAGCCAACCACGGCGGCAATATTCACGTGTACAGCGAGCAGGGCAAGGGGACCGCCTTTCACATTTACCTGCCCGCTTCCGAAAAGGATGTTGAGAAAGTTGAAAAGACCGGATCAACCGGCGATTATTTAAAGGGTACGGAGACTGTCCTTCTTGTGGAAGATGAGGATATGGTTGCCGATATCGGGGAAAAGTTATTAAGGAAACTGGGATACGACACCATAATCGCTCGAAGTGGAAAAGAGGCCATCGATATTTATAAGAAGAATAAAGAGGGGATCGATATCGTCATGCTGGATATGATCATGCCGGGTATGAGTGGTGGGGATGTTTTCGACCGGTTGAAAGAAATAGATCCCGGTGTAAAGGTCCTTCTTTCCAGTGGATACAGCATGAATGGCCAGGCATCCGAAATATTGGCGCGCGGTTGTCTTGGTTTTATAAACAAGCCCTTTAATTTGAAGGAATTGTCGCAAAAGCTCAGGTCGATATTCGATAGTTGAGGCGCATCTTGCCGTCCCGTTATTTTTTAGATATGCTTCCCCTTCAGCCTGCATTTCTCAAGGAGAGAGACGCATTGCATGCGTCTTTTATTTGAAATGCGCAATATGATCCCTTATCTTCCCCGTCTCACGGCTTGAGAATTTCTTCCAATGTTCCCATGACGATATCCCACGCTTGTCCCGCTTATATCCAGTACTTCCGAGAATTTTTCGAGTCTTGCCGGATTTGTTTTGAGTTCTGCCGGGTTTGTTTTTAGTCTTGCTGGATTTGTTTCGAGTTCTGCCGGGTTTGTTTCGAGTTTTGC